>Ga0187783_10000078_pt1 | contig 74504 bp, 63 predicted proteins | sample 1015_SJ02_MP02_2_FD_132471 | JGI IMG/M metagenome (GOLD analysis project Ga0187783, IMG submission 132471) | Tropical peat soil microbial communities from peatlands in Department of Meta, Colombia - 1015_SJ02_MP02_20_MG | ecosystem: Environmental > Terrestrial > Soil > Wetlands > Peat | place... | reverse complement strand
TCGCTGGAGCCGCCATGTCCCTGTCTCTTCCCACCCAGATATAGTACTGAGCGCCTTGAATTCGCATGACAGGGAAAATTGAAAAGTGGCAACACTAAAAGCCAAAAGTGGTAACACCTCGCGTTTTTCTTGGGAATTTTGAATCTGGCGGAGAGGGGGGGATTCGAACCCCCGGTACACGTTTTAGCGCGTACAACGGTTTAGCAAACCGCCGCCTTAAGCCTCTCGGCCACCTCTCCGCTGAGAATCCTGCGCTTCGGCTGCGTGTTTGCCTCGCCAGTATACCTCCAATCGCCGTGCGTGCACCCACGTCTATTTTTCCACTGGCACAGGGCGCAACCGCACGAACACCAAAAAACCCACCGGTTGCGAGCCATAGACCGAATCGAGGAAGGCCGGTTTGCCGTATAACGTTACTTGCCCGCCCACTGCACTCGACACGTGCGGCACAGCATCAAATTCCCGGTCGTAACCCACTGTGTACGCCTGGACGCGTCCCAGAAAATGCTCTTCGAATCCCGCAGGCAGCGGATTTTCTCCCAGCAGCAGCAAATTCGTGCGGTCCACATTCTCGATCCGGGACCACGCATAATTATGTCGCGCGAATCGCACCGTGCTCTCTGCCAGATAGCTGTTGAACACCTCGCCGCCCGGCAAATCCTCATTGCGTCCCCACACCAGAGTCGAAGCCCAATTCCCAAATCCGCTGCCGAACGACCGGCTGTACATCACCGACGCCGTCATCCGGAGCGTGTCCTCATTTGGAAAGAGCTGCTCCGGACTGTGCAACCGCGAAATCGAATATTGCCCGCTCCAATTCGCCGTGGGATTCACTGTCAGTCGCGCGGCCCACGAATCGATCGCTCCCGCGCCGATTGTCCAGCGATTTTCCCCAGGTTCGCGTCCGTGAAAACCGGACGCCTCGATGCGCGCAATCTTATACGTTAGGCCCGCGGTCACCACCTCGTACGAGATGTGCGTCGAATCCTGCAAATGATGCCCGAGCGCAGCCAGCGGGTCTTCGCTGGCGGACGCGCGGTGCGGGTAAGCCTCCGGCCCAATCGCCGGATCGCCCACTGGCGCGGCGTAAAACGAAAGCAGAGTATTCGCGCCAAGTTTAATGTCGTACAGCGCCGCCAACTCCATGAACAAATTATGCGGGTGCTGCCCATCGACAATCGGCTTGCCGAACGCCGTCTCGCCCACCTGAAAAAGTTCCGGGTACTGGCGCTCGGTCACCGTCGCAGGCTCCAGGCTGAACATCCCGCGCAAGGTCAGCGTGCCCGGACCGGCCGAACGCTGCGCCATCGGCATCAGCCAGCTCGTGCTGAACACCTTGTCCGCTCCGCGCGGTCCTGTCTGCTGAATCGCATTCACAAAGGCCTCGCCGTGGAACATCAGCGACCACCCGCCCTCCGTCTTCATCAGCATATCGTGCGGAGTCGAATCAGGCTCGGCGCTGGTGCCCGCGCTCGCATGATGCAGGATTTCGTCGATAAAGGAGGCGGGCTTGGCCATGCTCATCTCGCCCGTCTGCATCGCATCGTGCTGCGGCCCAGTGGAACTCTGCCGCATGTCCATCCCGGCCATCACGTCGCTCCTGGACCGGCGTGCGGACGCGAATCGCCAGCACGGGCACTTGTCCCCAAGCCCGCACAGCTTGCTTGGAGTCTCCGTTGCGCCAAATGAAGTTGCAGCAAGCAATGTGAATAGCAAGACAGCGGTCAGGTGCTTCAAGGCAGGTCCATGTTGCCAGCGGCATCCCATTGCTATGACCGTAGCGAACTTAGACGTCCCGTTCAAGGCGTTTGTCTCACCCACGACGATGCAAAAAACTCCAAAACACGATTTGAAATTCGCTATACTGTCCGCGGCGTGCAGGACGCCTCCGGTCCGCGGGCAGGACTGAGTCCACCTGAAAGCAGTGTTAAAAATAAAGGTTCACACGAACCTCCTTTTCGCCCGAATCAGCGGACCCGGGCACTACTCAGCTCAGGCTTTCAGATCCTGAGCCAAAAGGAGATTCGTTATGACTGAGCGCCACCTTCCTGTCCGTCCTGATTTGGATCAGCTAAAGAATCAAGCGAAAGACCTGCTTCACGCCATTCACTCCGGCGATCCGTCTGCAATCGCCGAATTCGAGGCAAATCATCCTGAAAAAATCGATCCGGCTAGTGTCACCCTCGCAGACGCGCAACTCGCACTCGCTCGTGCCTATCAAGCGCCGAGCTGGCCTCGACTCGTCCATGCCTGCCAGGTGGTCGAGGCCATATGGAACGACGATCTCGAAACCGTACGGCAACTCGTCACCAAGTATCCAAATCTGCTGCACGAATCGGCAACCATCCGCGAAAGCAATTGGGGACCGCCGATGTCCTACGCGGCAAACCTCGGACGCGATCGAATCATCGAGATGCTTCGCGAACTCGGCGCAACCGACGTGATGTACGCCTTTAATCGCGCGGTGTTGCAATCGAAGGTCGACACGGCGCGGCGGCTATATGAAATGGCCGGGCGGCCGCGGCTCGGCGACAATGCCTTGACTGACGCAGCATACACGCTCAGCGTGCCGGGGACGCGGCTTCTCTTCGAGTTCGGCGCACGCGTATATGGAGACGGTGGCCAGCGGCTGGCGGCCGTGGATGTCGTACTCGAAACAGACAGCCGAAAGCCTCAGGCCAAGCACGAAATTCTAGAAATGTACGCGCAGCACGGGTTCAAGCTGCCGGATACGCCGACGATGGCGTTCCATCGCGGCCGCATCGACCTGCTCGAAGAATACTTGCGGCGCGATCCCAACCTCTTGCAGCGCACCTTCGCTTTCGACGAAATTTATCCGCCTGAAATGGGATGTCACGATGAAGTCCTCGCCACCCATGGGACGCCGCTGGCGGGCGCCACGCTCCTGCACATGGCCATCGACTACGATGAAATGGAAATTGCCAAGTGGCTGCTAGATCGTGGCATGAACGTCGACACGAAGGCTGCCGTGGATGCGGACGGCTTCGGCGGCCACACTGCTCTATTCGCGACCGTTGTCTCGCAGCCTAATTTCTGGATGAATTTTCAGCATAAGCCGCAGGTCGCGCCGTACACCGAGTTGCTACTCGCGCATGGCGCGGACCCAAGAGCGCGGGCTTCGCTGCGCAAGCAACTCCATCCCGGCTACGGCGATGGCACGATGCATGAGTATCGCAACGTCACTCCCGTCGAATGGGGCGAACGCTTCCATCGCAAAATCTTCGTCAGCGAACCAGCTATCGCGATGATCTCTCAGAATTGCGGTAAATAAGAATCACAGCTGGCAGCGGCACTGGAAATCCGGAACAAGTAGTTTCCAAAGAACCGCTTGATGCCAAAGACCCGACGGCGACATCTAACTCACAATGGAAAAGCACACAATTTTGTCGAACACGAATACGGTTCGAAGCGGTTTCCTCGATCCTTCTGCCCCTCCAGCCGCGACCGTTCGCAGCGGCGACATCGTCAGCTTCCCGAATACATGGACCCATTGGGGCAATGAAGCGAAGTTTGGGATGAGCTTCGCCGAACGCGAACCACTGCGCCACCGGTATCCGCACGGCCCATACTCCATGGTGGGTCCCGTCGAAGTGGAGGATGCCCTACCGGGTGATGCGCTGGAGATCACGGTTCTCGCGCTACGAACCATCGATTGGGGGTGGAACTCCTTTCCTCTTGGCGTCGGTGCGCTGCCAGCCGATTTCAAGGAACCTTATCTGCACTATTTCCGCTTTGACGAGTCTCGAAGCTCAGCTCGCTTTGAAGACGGCATCGGTGTTCCGCTCCGCCCGCTAATTGGAGTGATGGGCGTCGAGCCTGCGGGCAACAAGCCAACGAGTGCGATCCTCGCCGGCCCTTACGGCGGAAATCTCGTACTCCGCGATTTCGGTGTTGGCGCACATCTTTTTTTGCCTGTTATGAAATCTGGTGCGCGCCTATGGCTCGGGGATATTCATGCTGCCCAGGGCGACGGCGTCGTAGATCAGACAGGCATCGAGACCGCCGCTGAAGACCTGGAATTGCAGCTCGATCTCCACAAACAGCCGGGACTTTCGTCGCCGCTTCTCGAGACTAACGAAGCGTGGATCATTCCCGGATTCGCCGGCACACTCGACGATGCATTGGTCGCAAGCCTCCGGCAGTCGATTAAATGGCTCTCTGCCGCAGCCGGAATCACCGAAAGCGAGGCATATGCGCTCTGCAGTATTGGCGTCAGCTTCAGAGTCACGCAATATTCGAACCAAACGGGAACCGCTTACGACACGGTGCCGCCCAAGGCCGTTCATGCCGTGATCGCGAGAACACTCTTCCCGGAATCAATCCGCGAGCGAATCGGCGCATGGCTGCGTCCGTAGAAGACCTGAAAATGTTGAGCCCCGCCGACCGAGCACAAATTGAGAATCTCCTGCGAAGTGCAGACGAGGCTGCCACTCGACGCGATGATACGGGCTACGCGGCGCTGTTCGCGGAAGACGGCCTTATGGAGGGTAGCAAGGGCAACGCCGAAGGCCGAGCTGCGATACGTGCTGCGGTAGGAGCGGTGTGGGCGCGAGAACCGGCAGGATCGGAACATCTCACACGTGATGTGGTCATTCGCGAGGAAGCGGGAGAGGTTGTCGCTCACTCGAAGCTGATCATTGTCTTGCCAGGAGTGTCAGCCCCTTTTGCGCAGGCCTCGGTGACGCAAACGCTTCGGCGCACCGATGAAGGTTGGCGCATCGCCCGACGTCTGATCGCTGAAGCTCCGGACGGCCGGGGATAGCGCCGAGGCTCCGAGTAAAAACGCGCCGCCCAACTTCGAAGCTTCATATTCGCCATTGCGGCGAAACACTCTGGTTTGCTCCTCAATTTTCGTTTTTGCGTTACACGCGCGCGCGTAATTGGATTAGAGTTGTGCCGGAATTCTTGCAGGTGCCCTGTGTCAGCAGAAGCCACGAAGGCCCCGAACGTCGCAATCGAACGCCGCACAATTCCGCCCGCCCTGATTGAAGACGCGCGAAAGCACGTCTACGAAGCCTGTGTCCGCACGCCGCTCGTCCGTCTGAATGACGACAGAGCCCACCCCGAAATTTACCTCAAGCTCGAAAATCTCCAGCCCATCGGCTCGTTCAAGATTCGCGGCGCCTATAACGCCGTCCGTTTGCTTCCAGTAGATCAGCGCGCGGCCGGCGTCTGGACCGTCAGCGCGGGGAACGCCGCGCAGGGGGTGGCGCTCGCAGCGCGAAGAGCGGGCGTTCCGTGCAGCGTCCTCGTGATGGATGGCGCGCCTGAAACGAAACTGTCTGCCATCCGGCGCTTGGGTGCGTCGATCGTCAACGCGTCTTTTGACGAATGCTGGCAAGCGCTGGGCGAGCGCCGCCATCCGCGCATGAACGGAACGTTCGTGCATCCCTTCGAGGATGACGAGTTCATCGCCGGCAACGCCACATGCGGCCTCGAAATCCTGGAGGATTTGCCGGACGTGGAGGCCGTCGTCGCTGCCTTCGGCGGCGGCGGGATCACGTGCGGCATTGCGACCGCCATCCGCGCAGCGCGGCCGGGCGTGAGCGTGTTTGCCGCCGAACCCGAGAGCGCCGCGCCACTCGCATACTCCTTTGAAAAAGGCTCAGCGCAAAACTTTCCAAATTGGCAGCGCACGTGGGTGGACGGCTGCGGCGGCAAGAGCGTCTTCCCGCGAATGTGGGCGTTGGCCAATCATCTGCTCGATGGCTCAATTGTCGTGACTCTCGACGAAATTCGCCGCGCCATGAAGCTCGTCGCCGAACGCAATCACGTGATTGCCGAAGGCGCCGGGGCATGCGCTGTAGCCGCGGCCCTCACCGGCAAATGTGGCACCGGTAGAGTCGTCGCCGTCATCAGCGGCGGCAACATCGATCTGACCAAATTCAACGAATTGACCGCGATCTAGCTGCTTGCCTCCCGAGGACGGAGGCGTCGGATACTTGTCCGGAAACGCATCGCGCGCCTCGGATGCACCCCGCGCAGGTGGTAGCATTTGTCCTTCGTGCAGGTTCGCGGGTTCACGGAGGACACATGACGCGAAATAACCCGGGCGTTGCGGTCATTACCGGAGCGCGTCAGGGCATCGGACGTGAAACTGCCGAACTCCTCGCTCATCGCGGTTACGCGCTGGCGCTGATCGATCTCCGTTGGATGTCGGAGACTCTGGTGGAAGTCCGTCAATACGATGTAGATGCATTCGAGTTCGTCGGCGATGTGACCGACGAAGCCCTGGTGACGCGATTTGCCAACGCTGTTCGTGATCGCTGGGGGCACGCGGACGTAGTGGTCAACAACGCGGGTATTAGTTCCATCGCTCCCGCGGAGACGATTTCCGCGCAGGAATTTCGCCACGTTCTCGACGTGAATTTGGTCGGTCCCTTTCTGATGGCAAAAGCCTTCGGTGCCATGATGCTGGAGCGCGGGTCAGGAACGATTATCAATGTCGCCTCAATCGCGGGACTGTTCGGCATCGCAGACCGCGCCGCCTACAACGCATCGAAACACGGCTTGATCGGGCTCACACGTACGCTGGCCGCTGAATGGGGTGGGCGGGGCGTGCGATGCAATGCGGTTTGCCCGGGATGGGTGAAAACCGAAATGGACGCCGCCGACCAAGCGGGTGGCTCTTATGGCGACTCGGACATCCAGGACCGCGTTCCCATGGGCCGATTCGCGACTGCCGACGACGTCGCGCGCGCCATCGCATTCCTGGCCGATGCCAGCGAGAGCGGCTTCGTCAACGGTCATACTCTCGTCGTCGACGGCGGCTGGACCGCAGACGCAAGCTGGGAAACCCTTCGCCTCCGCCACCGCTGACTGAATAAGGGCCGGCTAAAACAGCGAAGGTCCTGCTGCCTTCTCTATCGACACGATCCACACTCGAGGATCTCCGTCGTTGGTGAGAATTTCGCCGAGATCTTTGCGCACGTTAGCAAACATGATTGCAAAGCGAGTCGAGTTGTCGTGATTCAGGTCGACGCTTCGCCCGTATGGATTGGTCTTGGCCTCCATGAAGGGGAGAGAGCTTCCTTCTCAAAAACGGAGCATCTCGGGAGAATTCGCTTTGGGCCCAAAAACTCCGGTACTTTACACGCCCACCTGAACCCGGATGTGAAAATTCGGAGAAAAATAAGGATCGCTGGTAGTACTCACGTATGCTTTCGTAACAGGCGAAGAAAAATCTAATCGCGACAACCCAGGACTAAAAATCCAATGTAAGTGCTTCCCTACAAAAGACATCCCGATTTCTAATCGCGACAAAACGCCTCTTCCGCTTCGCCTTACTTTCGTCCCACCAGCCACGAAAATCTACCGCTTCGTGGCCCAATGCAGCCCAATGCCGCCGAATATGAATCGCTGAGAATCCACGCATGCGTAGCCCTTCTCGAGCAATAGCAAGGACAGTTCGTCAATCGAAAGGAAGCTCCGCAGCGAATCCGGAATATACGTGTAAGTGCGCGGCCGACTATGCAGCAACGTACCCCAGAATGCCCCGTTTACATATAGATAGCCGAGATAAAACCGCCGCAGCGCCGGATTTTCCGGCAGGAAAAAATCCAGGCTCACCATCAAGCCCCCCGGGCGCGTGACCCGCTCAATCTCTCGAATCGCGCGCTCAAGGTTCGGAAAATTGCGCAGCCCGTATCCGACTAGCACTGCATCAAACGAATTATCGGCAAAAGGCAGAGCGCCCGCGTCGGCGCAAGCAATTTCCCTCACGCCGCGCTCGCGCGCTATGTGCAGCATGCGGTCGGTCAAATCGACCGCAATGGACCGCGCGCGTGGGCAACTCGACAGCACGATCTGCGAAAAATCGCCAGTGCCGGATGCCAGATCGAGAACAATCGCGTTTTCGGGTAGCGAAGCTTTGCTGACCGCCACGCTCTTCCAGCGCCGATCCATCCCATAAGAAAAGACGCGCGTGATGAAATCGTAGCGGGGCGCGATCGTCCCGAACATGTCGCGCATGAGTAGTGGATCGCGCTTTTCGCATGGCCCCGTCATCGGACAGGGATTCTATCACCGCGCTAGGACTCCTGAAGGTGGTGCTATCGCTTCCTAATAGACGAAGGGTCAACTCGCGGGTCCGCCACAGTGGCCATGCGATTTTCGCGCGTGCCGCGAAGGATGTCGGTTTCGTCGGTGAAGAAATTCAAATAACCGTAATTTCCTGCCCGAGCCGTAAGCGAGTACGTCTTTATGCGATTGTTCGATTCGGGATTCCCCGGATTGTATTGAAGTGTGTAGCGTCCCGACTCCGCTTCTTGAAACGCGTCGCGCGCGCGCGGCCCGAGAGTCTCGAGGGACGACGGGAAGTCTCCGGCGGCTGCTTGATATGCGACGAGCGCCTGCTGCAATTGAGTGATAGCGGCCACGGCGTGCGTCTCGGCCTCAGGTTTCGATCCGGCGAGCCGCCAGGGAAAGGCAAACCAGGCAATCGCCACCAGGCTGAGTAGGACGATCGCCCAGAGAATGACGATTCTCTTCGCTGATTTTTTTCCGGGAGCGCCAGTCTCCAAGTCGAAGGAAATCTCGACTAGATCGGCTCCGCAGTAGGGACAGATTTCTGCCGCTTGGTTGACTGGTTCATCGCACTCGCGGCACGTGTACACTGCCTGAGAATTTTAGCAGCTTCTCTTCTACTATGCCTCTGGAGCGCGCCCCACGATCACTAATCCCATCTTCAGCGGCGCTGGAAGCGGAGCCGCAAAGAAAATCACCCACAAGTCTCCGGTGTTCTGGTGCGCAATGGCGGGAAGCGCAGCCGGTGCGCCGTCGGCGGGAACAAGACTCCACACCGACGGATGGTCCGTGCCCGCCGCCTTTCGGCTCAACTTTAGTAGGTCGTCCCTCGTGACGTCTGCAGCCGACGAATCGAGGGCCGCGGGAACCGCCAGGAGGTAATCGCGATATGGCGAAACCCCTTCGTGATTTGCGTCGGAAGGCTGAACCATGTAGCGGAGCGTATAAACGCCAGGCTTGATTGACTGCCCGCGGTAATCTCCGCCTGGCGCGTCGAATTTAATCGCGCCGATAAGCGCACCGAGCGGGATTTGGCCGAAGTTCGCGCCCGGGCTCGTATCAGGCGTCGCCACAGGAGCCACCGACTTCACGAGCCAGATCTCGCAGCGCGGCCCGCTTGCGCTCGTGACGGCTAGTGCGTTGCCAGACATCGCTTCGCGCACAGGCGCAGCAAGATCAGCCGGAGCAGGCGCCGTTGAGGAATCAAGTTTGTAGGACTGTGCGGATGTGGAAATCGCGACAAAAATTACTGCCAGCAACGCAGGCAAAAGGCTGGTCCTAGAATTTGCGGTCGTCATTTCCACTCTGGGATTAGAGGCGCATGAGGAACGCGCGACCACGGCTAGTGCGGCAGCGGGATCGAAATGGCGTTGTCCCCCGCGCGGTCGCCCACCCAAAGCACGTCACCGGCCGGCTCGATGGCGGTGGGCTTCTTCAGGCCAGTCTGGATCACGGTGACATGTGCGACGTCGCCCGTGATGGTGAGCATCGAAGCACGGCCATTCGCATTTTCCGCCAGAAACAGATGGCCGCCCGCCGCGCGCATGGCGTCCGGTCCCTTGATCGGTTGATCTGTCCATATGTTCACAGGATTGCCAGCCTTGCCGTTGGCATCCATCGGAATGCGCCAGATCGTATCGGCAATCACATTGTTGGCATAGAGGACGCCATCCAGGAAGGTGAGTCCGTCAATTCCGTCAAGCGCGCGATTATTGATGAAAACTTCGCCTTCCGTCATCCGCGGACGCACCCGGTAGATGGTGGAGTTGAAAGTGTCACTCACATACAGCGCATGATCGGGGCCGACGGTGAAGTCGTTGCACAGGCTGGTCGCGCCCGGCAATTTCCAACGCGTTTTTGGCGCTCCGCTCGTCAAATCGAAGCTCAGCAGCGTGCTGGGGCTCGGTACGCCCGGAGCGCTCCGCGGCCCGATCTCGCAGGCCCAGAGCGTGTTGGTGGAAACGTCCGACAGCACACCGAGAAATATCACGGCACCATCGGCGCTCACATCGATCCAAGGCCTAGCCCTAGTTTCGCCCTTGGCGGCGCGATAAATCCTTGGCTTAGTGGCGCTGCCTAGGATCAGTCCGCCATCCGGCGCCGACGTAATGCTTTCCGGTTCGCTGCCTGGATCGGTGGTGACCGTGATGCCGGAATCGGCGAAGATCCAACTTAGCAGCAGACACAGCGCGGCGGCGAAACCAGCTTTCATCAGAGTCCTCCGGTCTTTCCCTGAAGCTATCTCGTCGAGCTACTTCGGCGTGAGGTGGAACGGGTCACCTGGGTCAGTGTCTTTCAGCATCCAAAGCGAGCCGTCGGCCGCCTCTTCGAGCCAACAGTCGACGTATGATAGTGCGGCGCGCAGAATCATTCAATCTGAGGACGCAGCGACACTCTCATCAAGATATCAACAACGACCGGATTCTGGCCCAATCAGATCAAAATAGCGAATAAGGCTCTCACTCGTACCGAAGCGCGACGATCGGATCGACGCGCGTAGCGCGCCGCGCGGGAATGAAACAGGCCGCGAACGCCACAATCGCCAGTAACGTCGCCACAATGAAAATCGTCGCTGGATCGTTCTCATGCACGTTGTAAAGCATCGACGTAAGATACTTCGTGACGCCAATCGCGACGGCGATTCCCAATCCGGCGCCGATAAGCGCGAGCGTTAGGCCCTGTTTCACCACCAGTCGCAAAACATCTCCGATTTGCGCCCCCAGCGCCATGCGAATTCCGATTTCGCGAGTGCGGCGGGTCACCTCAAAGGACAGCAGTCCGTAGAGACCGATGCACGCCAATACCAGTGCCAGCAAGCCAAAGAAGCTCGCCAGCCGCGCGATCAAACGCTCCTGAAACAGCAGGCGATCGATCTGCTGCGACTCCGTTGTGACGTCACGGAGTGGCAGATTCGGGTTCATATCCGCAACGACACGGCGAATCGCCGGAACCAGCGCTTGCGGATCGCCCGCCGTGCGCACTTCAAAGCTCGCGCCCATCCCCGTTTGTGGCTGGTACATCATGGGACTGATGTCGCGGCGCAGGTCGTTGTATTTTGTGTCACGAACGACTCCGATGATTTCGTAGCCGGGCGACGCCGGTTCGCCTTCGTTCGCGGCAGATTCGCCGAAGCGCTTGCCGATGGGATTTTCCTTGCCCAGATACTTTGCGACGAACGCCTGGTCCACGACGACTGGCACGGCTACCGAGGCTGCTGGGCCGTGATGCTGCGCAGCGATTTCAAAGTCCGAATCCGTGAAGTCGCGGCCGGCGAGAAAAGAAATGTGCATGTTGCTGAAGAAGCCTCGCCCGACTTCCAGCGTGTCGCTCTCGGACGGGCGGTCTTCCGGTGTCCCCGGCCAGTGAAAAGCGGTCATCATTAGAGCGCCGCTGAGCAGCGGAACCATCGAGTAGCTAGCGGATCGCACACCGGGCGTCTCGGCCAGCCGCCCTTGTAAGTCCCGGTAGAAACTGTCGATTTGTTCGTCCTTATAGCCCGCGAGCGACGGGTTGATCCCGAAAATCACGAGGTTGTGCGAATCGAAGCCCACGTCGATGCTGCGCAGATTCTGCAGCGTGCGAACCATCAGCCCTGCGCCCACAAGAACCAAGATGGCTAGCGCCACCTGCGTTACCACAAGTGCGTTGCCGATGCTGAACCATTTCCCGCCGCCGTGCCCCAAGCTCGACGAAACACCAGAGCCTTCTTTCAGCGCAGGCGTCAAATCGACGCGCGCGCCACGAAACGCCGGTGCGAGACCGAAAAGTATTCCCGTAAAAAGCGAAATTCCTATGGTGAAGCCGAGCACCCGCCAGTCAATGCCCGTGGCGAATGCAAGCGGGCGCGGCTGGTTACTCGAAACGAAAGAGACGATTGCGCGAGCTCCCCAGGAAGCGAAAACGACTCCGAGAATCCCGCCGATTGCGGCGAGCATGATGCTCTCGGTTAAGAGCTGGCGCACGATGCGTACTCTTCCGGCGCCAAGCGCAAGACGAAGCGCCATTTCTCGCTGGCGCGCTGCTGCGCGAGCCAGCATCAAGCCCGCGACATTCGAGCACGCGATCAGCAAAATGATTCCTACCGCAAACATCAGCACGTACAGCGGATTTGCAAAGCGAGTCCGTGAACCCGTCAGTCCTGTTTGTGCGTTCACCAGCGTAATGGTCGGATCGTCGCCCGGCTTCGACAGTGTGGCGCTTTCGGCTGGCAACTCAGGCGCCGGCTGGCCCTCAAAGAATTTGCTCTCTGGCGCGTTGGGCATGGAGGGCTTAGCTGATTTCTGAGTACCGGCTATTGGAGGTGGCGGGCCGTTCATGACCATTGGTCCCCTCCCGCCGGACGGCGGTGCCACTTGCATCGGCGTCGGTCTTGGACCGGGCCCTATCTTCCCCGGCGCGCCCGCGGGTGCTGGCCCTCCTCCGATCATCACCATTTGTCTCCCGCCGGCTCCGCCGGCAGGTCCGCGGCCGCCCATACCCGTGGGTCCGCCTGCCTCAAACATCGGAATGGATCCGTGCAGCATTTCGTTCGCGAAGACGCTGGACACGGCCGCCTGGACCTGCGACGTTGAAGTCCCTGGTTTCATTCGGCCAAGAATCGTCAGCCACCAAAAACTCACATCGTCTGTGCGATTCCCCCACATTCGGAAATCGTTGACACGCGCACCGGCTGAGAGCGGCAACCAAACGTCGTAATCGCTGCCCGGCGTAACGCCCAGGAACCGCTGTTCGGCAACGCCGACGATGGTGAAAGGAACGGCATTCAACAAAATCGTCCGGCCAATCGCGGAGGTCGCTCCGCCGAACGCGCTTTTCCAGTAGCCGTAATTGAGAACAGCAACGGGAGCGGCAGTGGCCGAATCGTCAGTTGTTTCCAACACGCGTCCGGCCGCAGCCCTCACACCGAGCGTCCGAAAGAAATCACCGGAAACAAGTTGACCAGTTATAGTTGTCGCCTGCCCCACACCAGTCAGAGATAGCTGTCCTGAACTCGCGAAGGCGGCGACTCCCGAGAATTGGTTTGTGCCAGCGATTTCGTGAAACATCGGCTCGGAAAACGAGCACCCCGATGGATTCGCGGCGCCAAACCGCATATCAGTGGGGCAATCGCCGGAGGACATGTAACCGTGAATCTTGGGCGAGTTGTGCGCGCTCCACTTCAGCAGCATAAGTTCCGAAGGCTTTTCCACCGGCAGCGAGCGAAGCATAACGGCGTCAATGAGGCTAAAGATTGCAGTGTTTGCGCCGATTCCCAGCGCCAGTGTGAGGATGGCTATCGCCGTGAATGCCGGTGACTTCGTAAGCATCCGCAGCCCATAGCGAACATCCTGAGCGAGTTTTCCCATGGGACCTCCCGTGTCGAAAGCTATTCTTGTGCATTCTGACGTGGCGACCGGCCTTTCGATAGCGCCGAAGTTTGAGCCATCGATGCTTCGGCGCTGGCCGATCGCCGTGTTGCTCTATTTGAGTTCGTTCTTGTAGACGACGCCTTCCTTCATCACGAACTTCACGTTTTCCAGTTGCGTAATGTCAGCGAGTGGGTCTCCCGGGACAGCCACGATATCGGCGAATTTTCCATCTTCGATGGTGCCCAAGCGGTCGCTCCAGCCCAGCATTTCCACGGGAACCACGGTCCCGGTGCGGATCGCGTCAATGGGGCTCATGCCGTAATCCACGTAATATTTGAATTCGCGCGCCTCATTCAGGGCTGTCCACGGAAAGCCCCCAACGTCAGTGCCCATCACGATTTTTATGTGCTTCTGCATCGCTTTCTGAAACACTTTCTTCTCTGCCTCGACCATGGGATTCCACGCACCGCCGCGGCCGGGCGCAACGTAAGCGCCCACCGTGATCGTCGGGCACCAATAGACTCCATTTTTCACCGCTTCGTCGAGGAGCTCGTCCGTAAATCCGTCACCATGCTCTATTGAATCCACGCCCGCGCGCAATGCGGCGGCGATTCCGTCTGACCCAATCGCGTGCGCCGCCACTTTGTGGCCGATGCGGTGCGCCTCCTCGACGATCGCTCGAGCTTCGTCGTCGCGGAAATTCACGTGGCTGTGCAGGACGCCGTCCGGCGTGAAGAAATACCCGTGATCCGAGTAGTATTTGATCCAGTCCGCGCCATGCATCACCTGTTCGCGAACGGCGACTCGGGCGCCGTCCACGCCATCCACCACCTGCACTCCGTGAGGCATGTCGAGTTCCCAGGAATAGCCCAGCAGCGGATACATTCCGGTAGGCGCCAGGGCGCGTGTCGACACGAACATCCGCGCTCCCGGGACTTCGCCGCGATTGATGGCTGTCTTCACATCGACATCGGCATACATCGCGCCTTCAGTTTCGAGGTCGCGAATCGTAGTGAAGCCGTGTTCGAGCGCGATGCGCGCGTTCCGAGCCGCGATAATCGCGCGGTAGGGAATCGATTGCTTCAGCAGTTGGTCGTCGTATTCCTGTGCCGTCACATCGCCATTCAGCAGCGTGTGCGTGTGAACGTCCACAAGTCCCGGCAGAACCGTGGAGTGCGAGAGGTCGATCAGCGTCGCCTCTGGGGGAAACGAGCCGCCGGCGGCAACGGACGTGATTTTTCCATTTTCCACCACAATCAACGCGTTTGATATCGGCTGATCGCTCTTGCCGTCGATGAGCTTGCCCGCGCGAATCGCGATCTTTTTGGGCGCCTGCGCGTGAACCGTAGAGCACGACAGCACTAGGAGAGCCAGGGTTGCCAATCTCCGGAACATAAAAATCCTCCCCATTAAAGTGAGCAAGCAAGCTTCTGGATTGCGGATCGGCCGGAATATAGGGGATGTGTCCACGCATTACAAGCGACACGTCGAGCGCTCTCGTGAGCGCATGAGTAGAGTTCGGTCACCGGCCGGTGTTACCGCGGGCAACTCCGGGGGGCCTTCGCGTATCATTACTTGTAGTTCGTTCGTGTTTTCTAGGCCGTCAAGGTGGGCGCAATGCCATCCGGACGCGCGCCACAAATCGTATCCATCCAAACGGCACGCCAGTTACTCGAGCGCGCGGCCGTTCCCTCTGATTGGAGGGTTACACCTGAGCAATTCCAGACCGCCCTTGAAAGAAGCGCATCCCGCCGCTTCTGCGATGGAATGCCAGGGCCAGACGCCGTCGAGTCCTACATCGCTACGCTGCATATCTTGGATCTAGTTTTGGCCTGCGGATGTTCCGCTGGAAACTCATCAGCGTGGGACCACTTCGTGGCAAAGTTTCGGCCGGAACTTTATCGAGCCGCGCGCGCGATTGCAGGAGAATCGAACGGACGCGAGCTTGCTGATTCGCTCTACGCGGAGCTGTACGGCTTGCGCGAATCCGGTGGAGGCGGGCACCAATCTCTTTTCGTCTACTATCATGGGCGCAGCAAGCTGAGCACCTGGCTGCGCGCGATCCTCTCGCAGCGGCACGTGGACGAAATTCGACGTGCGCGGCGCACCGAATCACTGGAAGCTTCTTCCGGTGTGGACGGCAAGACCTCTGCCGCCGAGACGCTGTCGGCTACAAAAACTCCGGCTGATGAGTTGCTCGATCCGGAGCGGCGAAAATACCTCGCGATTTTGCAAACGGCGCTCACAGCGGTGATTCAAGTCCTCGAGCCGCGCGACCGTCTGCGCCTCGCCTATTATTACGTCGACGAACTCACACTGGCCGAGATCGGCAAGTTGCTCGGCGAGCACGAGGCGACCGCGTCGCGGAAACTGGATCGAACGCGAAGAGAACTGCGCGGCCGAATCGACGCAGCTCTGCGCCAGAAGAAGCTGAGTGACGCACAATTGCGGCTTTGCTACGAATACGCGCAGGAAGAATGGCCGTTTGACTTGACGCTGGCTCTCAAGCCGATCCGCTCGGCTCCAGTCGATTCAGGCCCGGCAGCTTAGCGCCATTGAAAAGCTTGGTGATGGACGCTTGGAGCGAGAAGCGACGGAGCAGAGAACCAATTAGCTCGCGCGTTGCAAGATTGGTGGTTTACGTCGTTCTAAGGTAGGACAATAGTTTATGGCCTCGCGAGAACAAAACGAAGCTGTGGCGGGCCTCTTGCGACGAAGCCTCGGACATACCGCCGCAGCTGAACCTTGTCCTGAGTCTGATTTGCTGGCCGCATACTTCGAAAAATCGCTCGCTCCGGACGAAACGGCTCGCTTCGACCGACACGTCTCTGCGTGTTCGCGCTGCCGCGAACAGTTGGCGGCGATGGTTCGCGCTGAGCCTCCGAAAGCTGAGCCAAACACATTCTGGCTGTTCGATTGGCGCTTGCTGTCAGCGGCCGCCATGCTAATGGTGATCGCCACCTTGTGGTTTGTAGGTCGGCACGATCGGTTGGTTCAGGTCGCACAGAATGGCGCGCCTTCTCCTGCTGTCTCCAATGAGGCGGCGAATAAGGACGCTGCCGCCCCGAGCGAAGCCGGGGCAACTGCAGCGCCCAACGCTGTGCCGCAGCAATCGCTCGCAGATTCGAAGACGCGCCGCGTGGTCCCCGCGCCGCCACGCATTGCTCCAGCCGCGGGAGCTCTGTTTGGGCAATCCCTCGATCAGAAGAACGCTACGGACTCGGCTTCAATTTCTGGAGATCACGAGCTGGCGGGGCCGAAACCTTCGAGCGTTAACCCTTCGCCCAGCTTCCCCGAGGCGGCATCATCACAAAAGGCCCGCGGCAGCGCCTCAGGAGGGACGGGGTACGGATTTTCTGTCCGACAAAGCGCCAGAGCCGGGCACTTGGCCGCGGGTCAGCAACAAGAGCGGCAACAACGACCACAGATGGGGACGCTGTCGGAAGCGGCGACGGTTCCCACTGGCGAGTCCGCTGCGCCACCTTCACAAGAGAATTCTTCGAACCAGCCTTCGAACATTGGTCTTGGTTCTGCGAACGGTCTGGCGCAAGCCGCGCCGACGCCGGGCAATAGCGATGACACAGCGGCGCCAGCCTCGAGGAAGAAGCAAGCGGCTGAGGCGGTGAGCACGTCGCTATTGGACCAGAGCGCGCAGGTGCAGATACTTGAGGAGCGCTCTGACAAGCTAATCGCTACTCCGATTCCCTCGATTAAATGGCGAATCACGGCTGCGGGATTCGTGGAGCGCTCGGAAGATGGTGGTCTAACATGGAACGGCCAGGAGCCCGATCCCTCCGCCCATCTGCTGGCGGGCTCCGCACCCACCGAAAAGGTATGCTGGCTGGTCGGCAAGGAAGGCGTCGTCCTCGTGACCAAGGATGCAGCGAATTGGAAGAAGATACCACCTCCTGTGGCAGCGGACTTGACCGCCGTTTCCGCAAAGAGTGCCTCCGCGGCCACGGTGACCACCGCTGACGGACACAAATACTCGACGCGCAACGAAGGAAAGAAGTGGAAGCCTGCAGATTAGCGGATCGCCCCAAACTCAGCCTGACACGCACCTTTCGCCTGCAAGAAATCGCTGCTCCTGCGTTCTAATACGAGGAACGAAGTTCAGGAGAAAGCCATGTTGATGAGGAGTTCCGCACGTCGATGGAAGACTTCAATGATCGCCGCTACCTCGATTCTCATTCTGTTCCTGGCGATTTTTGGGATCAACAGGCCCACTCGCGCCGCCGGCCAGACTGCGGTGAAGGTGGGTGCGGCCTCGACCACCGACAAAGATCAGGTCGATCTCGCCGTCACTGTCTACAACTCCAATCTGGCACTCGTCCGCGACGTCCGCCAGATCCATCTACAATCCGGAGTTTTTCCCTTGCGATTTGAGGACGTCGCAGCTTCGATCAATCCCACGACCGTGCATTTCCGGTCGCTCACGGATCCCGCAAAGCTGAACATGGTCGAACAAAATTACGAGTACGATTTGCTCGACGCGCAGAGACTCCTGCAGAAATATGTGGGCCGCGAAGTCACGCTGATGCGCAGCGAAGAGCAAAACGGCTCCACAAAATGGGTGGAAACGCCCGCCACGCTGCTTGCGGACAATGGCAACCAGCCTGTGTGGAAAATCGGCGATGAAATCGTTACCGGCATGCCGACGAGTTGGTACCGCTTTCCCGAACTTCCCGGAAATCTCTATAGTCGGCCCACGCTGGTTTGGACTCTCGACAATCGTGGCGTCGACTCGCAAAGGGTGGAAGCCTCGTACCTGACGGCGAACTTAAGCTGGAGTGCCGACTACGTCTTGACGGTCGCACGCGATGAGAAAACCGCCGATCTCAATGGCTGGGTGACCCTAACTAACAACAGCGGCGCGGAATATCGCAATGCCAGGCTTCAACTTGTAGCGGGACAAATTCATCAGGCAACGCTTCCTGCAGTCGCCGGGCTCGCAAAGGCAGCCCTTCTGGAGGCGGCCCCAGCTCCCGCGCCCCAGTTCGCCCAGGAAGCGTTCTCGGAATATCACCTCTACACACTGGAACGGCGAACTTCGATTCAGGACAACGAATCCAAACAGATCAGCTTGCTGAATGCCACGGGAGTCGCCGTCGCCAAACGGCTCGTGGTTGAGGGGCAGACGTATTACTACCGGAACCGGCAGGGAATCGGGAATACCACCCCGCAGACGGTCAAAGTCTATTATCGCTTCAAAAACGAGCAAACCAGTGGGCTGGGAATTCCGTTGCCTGCAGGGGTTGTGCGCGTTTACCAGGCTGATTCGAAGGGAGGCGTGCAGTTCGTGGGCGAAGATCAAATCAGCCATACCCCGAAGGATGAGCAATTGCGAATTTATGTAGGCAATGCGTTTGACGTTGTCTGTGAACGCAAGCAGACGGACTACAAAAAGATAGCAGGCGACACCTACGAAATGGAGTACGAAATCACGCTACGCAATCACAAGGATAGCGACGTGAGCGTGGACGTTCGCGAGCCCATCGGCGGTGATTGGGAGGTCCTGAATTCGAGCTACAAATCGCAAAAACTCGATTCGTCGACCATCGGCTTCGAAATTCCGGTGGTCAAGAATGGGACCGCCACTCTCGACTATCGGGTCAGGGTGAAGTGGTAAGCGGGCGAAGCAAAGAGATTGCGCCCCTACCGGTTTTCGGCGGCGCGCCGCGTGGCGATGGCAAGTTCCTCCGAGTAGTGCGGATTGGTCGGGAACTGGTCCGTCAGTTCGGCCAGTAGGGTCCGGGCGCGGGCGGACTGCTTTTCCCGTTCGTAAGCCAGCGCCAGCATGATTTTCGCGAACGGCTGGAAATAATGGCCATGATCGGCAGCCTCTGCCATCAACTGGATGCCTTTCGTGCGGTCGCCGTGAACCCCGCCGAACCACAGAAACGCTTTCTTGTAGCTGGGCAGGCACCCAATCACGTAATTACTCATGCCCAGGGCCACATAAGCGTCTTTGGCTTCGGGGTCGATCGCCAGTAGAGTATTTGCCTCGGCTTCGGCTTGCTTCATCATGCTGAGCGCCGCGAGCTGCTTCTTCTCGATCAGTGCGTCGTAGTTTGACTCCATTCCGTCGGTCATCGTCAGCACCAGCAGATCCCTCGAGTCGCCTGGATTCGTCTTGAGGTGGGTCTTGGCGAATTCACGCGCCATGTGATTCGTGGTCAGAAACTGCGAGTTGCGATTTTCGTTGGCGCTGCCCTCAATACCGCCGAGGAAACGCGCGTCATTGAGAAAGAATTCAGAGCTGAGGATGCCTTTTTCGTTGAATTCTTCGTAGAGGTAGCTGGCCGCTTCTGCAGCCTTGCCCATGGGATCCTCGGGGTGAGTCTTCTGATATTCGAGGAATTCCTGTCGGGCATCGTGAAAATTAAGCCCGTAAAGATGGCGAAATCCAGTTTCGAGAAATTCAGCGGAAGGATCGGCCTCCATCCGCGGTGTTTTTTGATCGCTCGCTGATTGAGCCGTGCTTTGCGCGTCGGCCGCAGTCGTTGCGTAGAGAAACAAAGGTGCTACGAACCACCAAACGACGAAGGCCCGTCGTGCTCGCGCTCTGAAGTCGGTTGACAATCCGTCTCCCGTTGCCCGAAAAATCGCCGCTGCTGCGCGATATCCCCTGACGCTTATTCTATTTTGACTCTCCAAGAATTCCAGCGGTTGTACTGAATCTGTTGCCTACAGATTATCCGCAATGAACTCAGCGATGTGCCGGAACAGCACAATCGTTGCCGCATGGTCGCCAATCGAATGTCCCCGTCCGGGGAAAATCATCAACTCCGTCGCGTATCTCCCCGAATCGATGAACTCGTTCAGCATTTCAGAGGTGTTCGCGAAGTGCACATTATCATCGCCGGTCCCGTGCGCCATCATCAATTTCGCCTTCAGCCGCCCCGCCTGATTTACGGGCGAAGAATCGCGGTAGCCGTCGGAATTATCTTGCGGTCGGCCCATGTATCGCTCGGTGTAAATCGTGTCGTAAAGGTGCCAGTCGCTTACCGGTGTGACGCAAACGCCCGCTTTGAAAACATCCGGCGCATTGGCCAGCGAGTACAGCGTCATGTACCCGCCATAACTCCATCCCCAAATCCCGATGCGCGAGCCATCCACGTACGGCAGCGACTTGAGGTATTTCACTCCGCTTAACTGGTCCTCGAGTTCGATTTTTCCCAGGCGGTGGTAGACCACCGTTTCAAAAGCGTGGCCGCGATTATACGACCCCCGATTATCGAGCTTGAACACGATGTAGCCCTTCTGGGCCAGCATTTCGTCCCACAGGATCGCGCCGGACCATTCATTTACAACTTCCTGAACCTCCGGACCGCCATAAACTTCAATGAGAACGGGATACTTCTTGCCCGGTTCGAAATCAGGCGGCTTCATCATTTTGGCTTCGAGCTTGGTTCCATCGTCAGCGCTGACCGTGAGGAACTCGATTGGTGAGAGTTGATATTCTCCAAGCTCCGATACATTGTTGTCGTTGATTGCCGCCACCCGCTTGCCGTCTGCCAGATAAAGGTCCTGCCGCCGAGGCGTCATCGCGGTGGAGAATGTATCGACGAATGCTGAAGCATCTGGGGCCATCAGAATCTCGTGCGTCCCGGCGGCGTGCGTGATCTGCGTCAGGCTGCGATCTAGAATCGAAACTCGATATAGTTGTGTTTCACTCGGATTTTCTTTGTTCGAACTGAAATAAATCCAGCCGCTCTTTTCGTCCACTGCAGGATGCGTGGGCGCGCCGGGAGCAAAGCCGCTCGATCCCGTGATGCACCAGTTTCCGCTTGTCAGTTGTTCCACCTGGTGGCCCGACATATCGTAGAGATAGAAATGACGAAAGCCTGATTGCTCGCTCGACCAGAGGAATCTCGTTCCGTCTGAAAAAAAGTAGAGGTCGTCGTTCACGTTCACCCAGTACTTGTCGGTCTGTATGGATATGGTCTGCGATTTGCCAGTTGTTGCGTCGGCAAAAAGCAGATCCAGCTGATTCTGGGCACGATTCAACCGCTCAATCGCCACGCGCCGGCTGTCGGGAAGCCAGTTGACGCGCGGAATATAGACGTCCGTGTCCGGGCCGGTATCCATCATTTTCGGTTCCCCGCCCGCGACTGCTACCACCCCCACGTGCACAATCGGGTTCGCTTCTCCAGCTTGTGGGTAGCGCGTATATTCCATCGACCCTGTCGGCGAGCTCATGTCCATGATCGGATAGCGGGTCACACTGCGTTCGTCCATTACGTAGTACGCGATCTTCGATGAATCAGGCGACCACCAGTACGCCGTCGCGCAGTCCAGTTCCTCGGGATACACCCAGTCGAGCTGACCCTTCAGAATTTCCTCGCTCCCACCGCTGGTCAATGCCATCGACTTACCCGTGGCTATGTTCACGACCCAAACATTCGATTCCCGCACGAAACTGACCCACTTGCTGTCTGGCGAAAACTTTGGATCGCTAATCTCATCGGGAACCGAGACCAGCGGCTTGGGCAAATTCGCGCGCAGATCGAGCAATCCCAAGCTGCTGCTCCCGACGAACATCAGCCAGTCCCCATCCGGTGACCACTGATAGGTTTGAACTTCAATGCGTCCACTTCCAGTGGATTGAATCGCGCTTTGTTTTTGGGGCTGAATCAGCGATCTGAGCGTGTCTGCGTTCACCAGAGCTTTGCGCTCACCAGTCCTTGCATCGATGGTCCAGATTTCGCCATGACTGAGATACGAGAGCCGTTTGCCGTCTGGAGACCACTCGATGCCTTCGGTCACTTGGCCACTCAGCGACGGCTCCCCGAAGATTCTTTCGACGGTGAGCTGCTTCCGCTGCGGGGCGGATTGAGTCTGCGCTGCCGCAGATGAGATCGTAAGAATCGCCAACGTCGCGGAGAGAAAGATATTCTGCGTGGCGCGCAGCGGGCGTGTCATCGCTTGCCTCCATTTAGAAACGCGGCATTCTATCCCGATTGTCGAATTGACGGTGAGGCTGGAGCGGGAGCTACTTGGCTGGCTGAGGTTCCGCAGCAGGCTCCGACTGAGCGCACTCGGTTTGATCTCGCCGCATGCGGAACGAGCCGATCGTCACGGCGAGCGAGAGCGGAAGAAAGAGCAGCGTGTCGCGGATCAACGTCTTGGGCCCTATCTGCTCTCCTGGGCCGAAGCACCCGCAACTGATCGTCAAGCCACGACGATACGCGGAAAACATAGCCGCGATAAAAGCCATAATCGCCAGCGTCGAAAAGATCGACGACAAACGCAGGCCGATTCCGCTCAAGAGCCAAAGCCCCAGAATCAACTCGAGAGGCGGAAGCCAATGCGCAAACGGCGCAACCACGGAGGGCGGCAACATTTGGTATGAGTCCACCCCCATCGCAAACATGGCCAGCGACGTCCGCACCGAGGCCATCGTCCAGGGCATGCCCGGCTGCGGCTTCATCTTTGCGTAGGCCGCGAAAATGAAAATGGCCGCGAGCACAATTCGTCCCACGATGAGAAGGACCCTTCCGGCGCTATGGCGATTTTCGCGGTTCACGGCTGTCAGTCTGCTATTGAGCCAGCAGGGAATCAAGGAACTGTTTTAACAGAGGCCACGAAACGAAGCCGGATCCCGGCGGCAGCCGCTGGCCCTTATAAGTGATGACGTAAGTCGGCGTGCCTTTCACTGGAACTTGATTGCCAAGGAGGATGTCTTGTTCGATGTAGGGGTCCACCGAGCACGGATGCGGAGGCATGTTGATTCCATCCGGCTTGCCCGTAGGTCCGGGGGGTTCGCAACCCTCCACGATCCTCTGAACGCGCTTGAAATCAGCACTGGGCATCGCGGCAGAAATGTACTTTTCAACACTGCCATCCTGCGTCCAGGATGTCTGATTGTCATAGAGCGCCGCTTCAACAGCCGGGAACTGGCCCACACGCGCGGCAGCATTGGCCCAGCGGGCCGCTTGCGGAGAATATTGGTGTCCCGGGATGCCATACAGCGGGTAGTCGCGGTGCACCAGATACACCTTTCCTGAGGCAACGTAGTCGCTGATCATCGGTCTCAGGGTTTGCTGGAAGAGATTGCGGCACATCGGGCAGGAGTAATCGCTAAAAACTTCGAAGGTGATGGGCGCCCCTTTGGATCCATATGCCTTTTCAAGCGGGGGCAACGTCTCGGTAGCCTTAGTCGCCTTCACCTGTTTTTGCTGTCCGCGGGCGACGCCGCCGATTCCGAGGCTAAAAATAAGCAAGGCGGCCGATGCCATGGATTGAGCTGCCCGCAGGGCGTAAGGCTTTCCTTCGAGGCGGTTGCAACCGCCCGCAGCCCACTGGCTGTACTTATTCAACTCTGCCTCCAGCAGTCGACCGTATATCGGCGATTCCGGCCCCGATTGTAACTCGAAAGCGCATCTAACATTCATTCTTACACATCTATGTTTCTATGAAGTGAAACGCGACCACTCTGTGATGCTCAACTGCATCGGAAGGTTCGACGTGGCCCCGGAACTGAGGCGCCAAAGACCAAACAAGTAGGCGAGCAAGTCCTGAGGCAGCCCGTTATGTCTGTAAAATATTGTAAGTGCTGGCGTTAATTGATATTAGAGAATACTTGACAATAATACACTCAATGTATAACATGGAGCGATTCAACGAGTCCACTGAGAGACTTCCGTTGCTAGCTTATGAGGAGCGCATTCGATGAGCAAGATTATTGGAATTGACCTGGGCACAACCAACTCCGTTGTGGCAGTGATGCAGGGTGGCGAGCCAACCGTCATCCCAAACCAGGAAGGTGCGCGGACCACGCCGTCTGTGGTCGCGATAACCAAGAGCGGAGAGCGTTTGGTGGGGCAAGTGGCCAAGCGCCAAGCCATCACCAATCCTGAAAACACGATTTATTCTATTAAACGGTTCATGGGCCGCCGCTTCAGCGAAGTGTCCGAAGAGCTGAAGATGGTTCCCTACAAAGTGGTTGCCAAAGGCGACCAGGTAGCGGTGCTGGCGCAGGGTAAGGAATTTACCCCGCAGGAAATTTCCGCAATGATTCTCCAGAAGTTGAAGAACGCGGCCGAAGATTTCCTCGGCGAAAAGGTGACCGAGGCCGTCATTACTGTTCCCGCTTATTTCAACGACGCACAGCGAACCGCGACCAAGGATGCGGGCAAGATCGCTGGCCTTGAAGTGAAGCGGATTATCAACGAGCCAACGGCAGCGGCCCTGGCGTACGGGCTGGACAAGAAAAAGGACGAGACCATCGCCGTGTATGACTTCGGCGGCGGCACTTTCGACATTTCGATTCTTGAGGTCGGCGAGGGCGTCATCGAAGTCAAAGCCACCAACGGCGATACGCACTTGGGCGGCGATAATATCGACCAGCGCATCGTCGAGTGGTTGATCGAGGAATTCAAGAAGGATGAAGGTCTCGATCTGCACGGCAAGGGCAACGAGATGGCGCTGCAACGCCTCCGCGATGCGGCTGAGCGTGCCAAGATCGAGCTTTCCACCACGATGGAAACCGAGATCAACTTGCCCTTCATCACTGCCGATTCAAGCGGTCCCAAGCATCTCGTGAAGAAACTCACGCGGGGCAAGCTCGAAGCGATGGTCGGCGACATCGTTCGCCGGTCGATCGAGCCCTGTAAGCTCTGCATGAAGGACGCGGGCGTCGACGCCAGCAAAATTAACGAAGTCGTTCTCGTCGGCGGCCAGACCCGCATGCCCATGATCCAGGCGCTCGTGAAGGAGCTTTTCGGGCGCGAAGGGCACAAGGGCGTCAATCCGGACGAAGTTGTCGCGGTCGGCGCTGCCATCCAGGGCGGGGTACTTGGCGGCGAAGTGAAAGATATACTCCTGCTGGACGTCACGCCGCTTTCGCTCGGCGTCGAGACGCTCGGAGGAGTCTCGACTGTCCTTATTCCTCGCAACACGACGATTCCAACGCGCAAGTCGGAGACCTTCTCCACGGCAGCCGATAACCAGACCTCGGTGGAAATCCACGTGCTGCAGGGCGAACGTCCCGTCGCGAGTGGTAACCGGTCTCTCGGTAAATTCCACTTGATGGGAATTCCGCCGGCTCCACGTGGCGTGCCGCAAATCGAAGTCACATTCGACATCGACGCAAACGGCATCTTGAACGTGTCCGCCAAAGACATGGCCACGAACAAGGAGCAGAAGATCACCATCACCGCTTCCACTGGTTTGAGCAAGGAAGAAGCCGAGCGTATGAAGAAGGAAGCAGACGCGCACTCGTCAGAAGACAAAGCGCGCCTGGCAGAAGTCGAGGCTCGCAACAAGCTCGACACGCTCGTCTACCAGACCGAAAAGCTGATCAAAGAGAACCGCGAGAAGCTTGCGGAAGCCGACGTCAAAGCCGGTGAGGAGGCTTTAGAAGAGGCTCGTCGCGCTCTCACAGAAGGGGGCGTCGATCGCATGAACACCGCGATGGAGGGGCTGACGCGGGCTTCGCACCGGATCGCCGAAACGATGTACAAGTCGCAGCAGGCCAGTTCCGCTGGAGCCGGCGCGGGGCCGTCTGGGCAAGGTCCCGCGGGCGGTGCTGATGGCCGCTCTCCAGGTCAGGGACAAGGCGATGTGGTTGACGCCGAGTTCGTTGATGTGGACGACTCGAAGAAGCCGAACTAAGCTGCTTCTGGTTCGATGTGGGGCGTCCAATCGGGCGCCCCCCAAACGAAGCTCTTGACTGGGGAAATGTTCATTGGCGGGTGACGGCATTCGGCGGACTGGTCCGCCTCAGGCGATTCAAAAAGTTCGCGAAGGCGTTTACCTCGTCCAGGTTGGCATTTCCATGAGCCCGGGGGCCGATTGGCGCCGCCTGTTCTATGAAGCGCAGCGCGACGCTCCTCCCGATTTTTCACCGCGCTCCGTCGAAATCACTGGCACTTTACTCCGCTTCAAATCTGATCCCGAAGCCGTCGAGCAGCGAATCGCCGTGATCGATCGCTGGATGGAAAAGGCCAGCCAGAAAGAAGCGTCGATGGCCGGCCGCTCAGAAGCGCAGCGCCAGAAGCAGGAAGAAGCCGAGCGGGAAGCCGGCGAATTAGCCGAGTGGAACGCGAGATGGGCAAATTTATAAGCAACGTTAGAAACAAATGGCAACCGCAACCAAACAAGATTATTACGAACTGTTAGGAGTGCCGCGCAAGGCTTCCGCGAAGGAAATTCGCGCCGCATACAGAAAGCTCGCGCGCAAGTACCATCCCGACCTGAACCCAGGCGACAAGTCGGCCGAGGAAAAGTTCAAGCAGATTCAGGAAGCCTACGACATTCTTTCCGACGCCAAGAAACGGCAGATGTACGACCAGTTCGGATTTAACACGCCGGGCTCTGGTGGAGCTCCCCCGCCAGGCACCGGATACAGCTACGAAGCTGGCGGCCCTCAGGATGTTCACTTCGACTTCGGCGGCTTCGATTTTGGAGGGGGCAACGCAGGTCCCGGCGCGGGAGGCGGAACTAACTTCCGCGATATTTTCAGCCAGTTCTTTCGTGGGGCAGGCGCGGCACAGCAGGCACCTGAACGGGAAGCAGGCGAGGACCTCGAATTTCAGATCAATATCACGTTCGCCGAAGCGATGCATGGCACCGTGAAAAAGCTCAGCATCACACGGCTGGATGTCTGCAACGCTTGCAACGGTAGCGGTGCAGTCGGCACGGAACAGGTTTGCCCGGATTGCGGTGGCACGGGCCAGGTCACCCAAACGAGCGGCAAAATGCGTTTTCAGGTGCCGTGCTCGCGTTGCGGCGGAACAGGAAAGCTGCGCTCCGTTTGCCGAGGTTGTGGCGGCGAAGGGCGCGTCGCGCGTGTTGATTCGCTCGATGTGCGAATCCCGCCGGGTGCCAAAACAGGCTCGCGTGTGCGTGTGGCCGGTCGTGGCAACGTTGGGCCTCATCGGGGCGCGCCGGGAGACCTCTACATCATTCTGAATGTCGAGCCACATCCGTTCTTCGAAAGGCGCGGCGACGACTTGTATACCGTTGTTCCAGTCACTGTGCCCGAGGCTTCGTTAGGCGCAAAAGTCGAAGTCCCCACCATCGACGGCCGGTCGCAGGTACGCATTCCCCCGGGAACTAGCTCCGGCAAGAAGCTCCGTTTGCGCGAGAAAGGGGCGCCTTCGATGCGTGACCCGTCGCAGCGTGGCGACCAGATCATCGAAGTTCAAGTGATCGTGCCCAAACCGGAAGATGAGCGCGTCCGCAACCTGATGAAAGAGCTTACGAAGATTGAACCGGAAGACCCGCGCCGCGACCTCTTCGCGCGCGCCCGTGTGTAAGCGGCAACCGGAGGACGACCATGGCTCGCCCACGAAAAAAAGCCAAGGCCGGCTATATGATCAGCGCGGTGGCGGAAATCTATAGGCTCCACCCGCAGACGCTGCGTCTCTACGAGCGCGTCGGCCTTCTCAAGCCGTCGCGTTCCCAGGGCAACACGCGCCTTTATACCGACTCCGACCTCGAGCGTCTCGAAGTGATCTTGAACCTCACCCGCGAACTTGGCGTTAATCTGGCAGGTATCGAAATCATCCTGAATATGCGCGATAAAATGGCCGAAATGCACTCCCAGATGGAAGCATTCATGAAATTCGTCAGCAGCGAGGTGGCGCGCAACTTCGCAGCTGAACATCGCCGCCCGCGGAATTCGAACGCGATTGTCCGCGCTCCGGCGCGCCATGCCATTCGCGTCGAAAAGTAGAGCGGCAAAGGAAGAATTCCACAGGTCACCCGAGTTTCACACGTAGCCTCTGCTTGCGCTCGAATCGCCGCCCGCATATCCTCTTCAAATGGCGCGACCCGATTGCACAATATGTGGCGGCAGCGGCTGGAAAATCGTCGAGCGTACGGCGCAAGGTGCGCAGGCAATCGCGTCAGCCGAGACAAGCCGAGCGCAAGCAGCTCACGCCGGCGCAACCGGAGCGGTGCTACACCAGTCCGTCGGCGCTGCCGATTCAAAGACGGTCTGGGCCGTCCCCTGCGACTGCACCGCCAGTGATCGCACGGACCGTGCTCTGGCGCGCGCTCGCGTGCCGGAACGCTATCGCCATTGCGACTTCGCGAATTTCGAAAGCGATAACGAATTCGATGGCGTTTCACGCGAACAGCAGCAAGCCTGGAATCGCTGCCTCTCGCAGGCCAAAATCATCGTAGAGCGTTTCTCCGCTGAATTTCCCGTCAGCAATGAGCAGGGACTTCTGATCATGGGTCCGTGTGGAGTTGGCAAGACACATCTCGCCGTTGCCGCTCTGAAACAAGTGGTTCTGCGCGGGCACTCTGGACTTTTTTATGACTACCGAGAGTTGCTGAAGCAAATTCAAGATAGCTACAACGCCGAGAGCCAGTCGACTGAAATGGCTGTCCTCGAACCGGTCCTCAAAACCGAAATTCTCGTTCTCGATGACGTTGGTTCGAGCAAGCCTTCGATATGGGCCCTCGAAACCGTGGGCCATATCCTCAATACACGCTACAACGATAAGCTCGCAACGATTCTGACCACGAATTTCCCCGATTCAGACTCGGGTTCTCGCAGCAGCCCAGATTCGACTCCCCATCGGCTTATTGGAACGCGCGGGCCAGCAGTGGAGGACTCGCTCACGGACCGCGTCGGAACGCGCATTCGCTCTCGTCTTTACGAAATGTGCCGCACTGTCGAGGTCTCGGCACCGGATTATCGCAGGGAAATTCGCAACGTCAGCCGTTACCGCCAGTAATTCTCGCTGAGTTTCGTCCGATTCGCGGACGAAGTGGTCCCACGCAGGATTTTCAACAGAAAAATTGTAATCTCGCTGAAATATTTTTATTTTTCACTTAAGACGGTTTTGTTGACAATGCGCAAACCCCACGCGTATCATCTCGACGATAGAGCGTCGAGCGCGGGCGCTTATCCCCTTCATACTCTGATCCCAGTGTGGGTGGAGTGACGAGGTCGTACACTCGGCAACAGGGCACCAAACCGTAGCGGAGGCCGCTCTCCATGTCACCCGAACACAACCAAAATCTACAACCGTCTCTCGACTCTGCTCCGACTGAACCCCGCAGCGATGGTTCTGCCGCGGAGCCGGTGATTGCAGGCGGCCAGTCCTCCACCATGACGGTGCAGGCGGGCGCGGCTACGGCAGTTGCGCGGGCGCCTGAACCGGCGCCCAGCTCGGACGAAGCGCGGCGCCAGGCCGACAACATTGAAACCGCAGCTAGTAACGAGCAACGTACCTCCGAACAGCTTCAAGGGTCCCTGCCCGCCACTCCGGCAAGCGAAGCTCTCGATTCAGCTTCCTCTGCGGCCGCTGTCGGAGAACCATCTTCGCCGGCCGACCCCATCGAATCCGAAACGATGGACCAGCTGCTTGATCATTTCGCCACCCCGCAGGCGGTTGTAGCGGAAGGTGAGATCTTCGATGGCCGCGTGCTCGCAGTCACCGACGCTGGCGTGATTGTTGACGTCGGCGGGAAGTTTGAAGGCCTCGTCCCCGCGCAAGAATTTCTCGATTCGGGCAGCCCGATACAGTTTGGCGAGGGTCAGACCATTGAAGTCGAGCGTCTGCATGAGCAGAAGGACGGCTACGTCCTCTTGTCCCATGTGCGCGCGCACCGCCGTCGCGTTTGGGAGCGGATTGAGAAGTCGCATCGCGAACATGCTAACATCACGGGAAAAATCACCGAGCGAATCAAGGGAGGCCTCGTCGTCGATATTGGCGTGCGTGCGTTTCTACCGGCGTCTCAAATCGAATTGCGCCCCGTCCATGATTTGGAAGCTTGGAAAGACCGCGATATTGAAGTTCGCGTTCTCAAGCTGAATCGCAAACGCGGCAACGTCGTTGTCAGCCACCGCGTGATTCTTGAGGAGCAGCAGAACGCGAACCGCGAGGCTCTCGCTGCAACCTTGAACGAAGGCGCCGTGGTCACTGGCAAAGTGAAAAACGTCACCGATTATGGCGTTTTCGTCGATCTGGGGGGGATGGATGGCCTGCTTCACGTGAGCGACCTCGTCTGGGGGCGCGTCCCGCATCCTTCCTCCGTTGTTCAGCCGGGCGAAGAAATTCAGGTCCAGATCCTCAAATTCGACAAAGAGAAGCAGCGGATCTCTCTGGGTCGCAAGCAATTAATGGCCGATCCCTGGAACACGGTGCCGGAGCGTTTCCCGAACGGAACGCGCGTAAAGGGCAAGATTGTTGGGGTCACCGACTATGGCGCTTTTGTGCAGGTCGAGCCTGGCGTCGAGGGCCTCGTGCATGTCAGCGAAATGAGCTGGTCGAAGCGCATGAAGCATCCCTCGAAGATCGTCAAGGTGGGTGATGAAGTCGACGTGGTGGTGCTTGATGTGAAGACCGATCAGAGGCGAATTTCGCTCGGTCTCAAGCAGACTTTGCCCGATCCTTGGGAAGCGGCCGCGCAAAAGTATCCGGTGGGCACAATCGTGAACGGCAAAATCCGCAATCTCGCCGATTTCGGCGCCTTCGTGGAGATCGAAGAGGGCATGGAAGGTCTCATTCACATCAGCGATGTGAGTTGGACCGAGCGCGTCAAGCACCCTAGCGAAAAGTTCAAGAAAGGCGAGATGGTGGAAGCGAAGGTCCTTAAGGTGGATTCGCAAAACCGGAGGCTGTCGCTCGGCATCAAGCAAGTGAATGACATTTGGGCGAATTGGTTCGGCGACCATAAGGTTAATGATGTGGTAAAGGGAAAGGTCGCGCGCACGACAGACTTTGGAGCCTTCGTTGCCCTCGCAGACGGCATCGAGGGCCTTTGCCACATCTCCGAAATCGAAGATCGGCGCGCCAAAGGCGACCGCGACAAGGAAAAAGGACCCCGCGGCGCGCGCGTCGCTTCCGTTCTCACGGTTAGCCAGGAATACGATTTCAAGATCATTCGCGTCGAACCGGAACAGCACAAGATCAGCCTAAGTTACAAGGGCGCGCAGAAGCAGGTCGAGCGGCAGGAAGTCGAGTCTTTCCGCTCCGCGAAGTCGTCGCCCACGGCCACGATTGGCGACGCTATTTTGGCCAAGCGTCGCCCTTCCTGATCGATTTTTGCGCGGTGCAGGGGCGCTCCCGCGCAGGGCCTCCCCAGCGGGAAAGTCGTTTACCTTACGGTAGATTGGTGATATGCAAAGAGGTAGCGGAGCGCCGCACAGGCCCGCATAACGTTCTTTCGTAAACACATCCTATAAGGAGGCTGCCGTCCCATGGCGGAAGCCGGAGAGCTCGAAAACAAAGATCACACCATGACGAAGGCGGAGCTCGTCGAGGAAGTCACTCGCGTCACTGAACTGCCGCGCAAGGAATCCGAAGCTGTCGTCGAGACCATTTTTGAGAGCATCATCGCTGCTCTGCAAGCCGACGACAAAATCGAGATCCGAGGGTTTGGCAGCTTCCGCACACGCCAACGACGCGGCCGCACGGGACGAAATCCCAAGACCGGCGCAAAAGTGGAAGTTCCCCCTAAGAAAATCCCCTATTTCAAGCCCAGCAAAGAGCTGAAGGATTATGTGAATAATCCTCGCTCGACCTCAGCTTCCTCCGGCCACAACGATTCCGGCACCCAGAGCTAAGCTGGATGGATTATCTGTGGACGCCCTGGCGATACAAGTACATCGCCGACGCCTCAAAAGATGACCGCTGCATCTTCTGCGCGGCTATCGCCGCCAATGACGACGCGAAAATGCTTATCGTGCTCCGTGGTGTGAAGAACTACATAATCTTGAATCGCTATCCCTACACCAGCGGCCACGTCATGGTTGTCCCATACGCACACGTGGCGGACCTCGCGGCCGCGGACCCCGAAACGTTGTCTGAAATGATGATTCTCGCGCAGCGGACGAAGAAAGCCCTGGAAAAGACCTACCATCCCGAAGGCTACAATCTCGGCATGAATCTCGGTCGCGCGGCTGGCGCCGGAGTCTTGGGGCATTTGCATCTCCACGTGCTGCCCCGATGGTCGGGCGATTCGAACTTCATGACCGTGGTAGGCGAAACCCGCGTCGAGCCCGAAGATCTAACTGCGACCTACCAGAAGCTGCGTGCAGCTCTCACTTAGCTTGGCCTTTGCCAATTTGTGGCTTTGTCCTAAGATTTTGCAGCTGTCATTTAGGATCGCTTCTTGAATCTCGCGCTTACAGAAGAACAGCAGTTGCTTCAGCGCAGCGTGCGTGAATTTGCCGAAGCGGAAGTGAAGCCGCTCGCCAGGGAGCTCGATGAAACCGGTCGGTTCCCACGCGAGACCTTCAAGAAAGCTGCTGAACTTGGTCTCACCGGCATTGCCATGCCCGAGGAATACGGCGGTGCCGGGATGGACCACATCTGCTACGAAATCGTGATTGAGGAAATCTCTCGCGTCTGCGCCTCCACCGGCGTGATCCTCTCGGTCCAGAACTCGCTCTATTGTGATCCGATTCATCGTTTTGGCACCGAAGAGCAGAAGCGTAAATTTCTCGCGCCGTTTGCCCGCGGCGAAAAAATCGGATGCTATGCGCTCACCGAACCGCAAGCAGGTTCGAACGCCGCCGCCCTTGCAACCAAAGCCATCCGCAAAGGCGACAGCTACGTTGTAAACGGCACGAAAGCGTGGATCACGAATGGCGGCGCAGCAGACGCGGCCATCGTTTACGTCAATACCCAGCCCGAAAAAGGCGAGAAGGGAATTACGGCGCTCGTCGTCGAAAAGGGCACGCCCGGCTTTGCAGTCGGCAAAGAAGAAAAGAAGCTCGGCATCCATGCCACAGCCTGCACGGAACTTTCCTTTGCGGATTGCGAAGTGCCCCTTGCAAACCGCATCGGTGAGGAAGGCGAAGGTTACAAAGTGGCGCTCTCAACGTTGGATGGGGGGCGCATCGGAATCGCAGCGCAAGCTACTGGCATTGCGCAGGGCGCGTTCGAGGCAGCACTCTCCTATGCGCAGCAGCGGCAGGCATTCGGTCACCCAATTTCCGATTTTCAGGCCATTCAGTTCATGCTTGCAGATATGTCCACCGAGATCGAGGCCGCGCGTCTTCTCGCCCGTCGCGCCGCATGGAAACAGGATTCGGGCGCGCGATTCACCATGGAAGCGTCGATCGCCAAACTCTTCGCCAGCGAAATGGCCACGCGCGTCACCCACAAGGCCATTCAGATCCACGGGGGTTACGGCTACAGTCAAGAATATCCCGTCGAGCGCAACTATCGCGACGCGCGCATCACCGAAATCTACGAAGGCACCAGCGAAATCCAGCGCCTCGTCGTCGCCGCTTGGGTCCTCAAGGCCTATTCATAGCGATTTGTTTCTCATCTGCGTTCATCTGTGTCATCCATGGTTTCACATGTATTCTTGGTGTGTGCTGCCACTCGATAGCGGACAGGAATTCGACCCAGCTCGCGATTCCGAATTCTTCGCCGCGTTGCCCCCCCTGCCCGGCGTTCTCCTGATCGAAATGAAAAATCCCGCCGCGCAGCCCTACCTTGCGCGCACCGCAGACATTCACCGCGCCGCAGAGCGCTTACTCACTGTCCCAGATGCTGCCTCCAAACGACTCAACCTTCGCGAAGTGGCAGCTCGCGTGCGCTATCGCGTCACTGGCTCCAAACTTGAACAGACGCTCACCATGTACGGCCAGGCCCGCGAACATTTTCCATCGCGCTATCGCGCGCTCATAAAGCTGCGTCCCCCGGCGGTGCTGAAAGTCAATCTGAGGAATGAATATCCGCGCTGCTACGTGACGCGCAGCATTCGCGCCGACGGCGGTTTCTACGTCGGTCCTTTTCCCTCCCGTGCCCTAGCGGAAGCCTTTGCTCAGGATTTTCTCGATCTCTTCAAGATCCGGCGTTGCCAGATCAAAATTCGGCGCGATCCCGCATATCCCGGGTGCATTTATTCGGAAATGAAGATGTGTCTGGCTCCTTGTTTTGCTGGCTGCACGAAAGAGGATTACGACGTCGAGGTCGCCCGCGTGGTGCGAACCCTTGCTACCGCGGGCGAAGCTCTGACGCAAGAGCTCGAACGCGAGCGCGAAGCCGCCAGCGATGTTCTCGATTTCGAGCGAGCCTCGGCGCTGCACAAGCGCCTTGAAAAAGTGTCGGACCACTTGCGTGTTCTGCCTGGAATCGCCCGTCGCATCGATCGACTCGATGCTGTGATTCTTCAGCGCGCGGCGGAGGGCAAAACCATCACCGTTTTTCCAGTCTTCCGCGGAATGCTCAGTGAACCAATTGTCTTGCGTTTCGCCGAACTTGCCAGCGAACCGCGATCTGTCGAGGCGATTCTTCGTGCGGCCCTTGAGCCGCAAACTACCCCAGCAGAGCGACCAGTGGGATCTGAAGACAAGCGGTCTGGGGACGTTGCGGAGCCAGAAGACCCGCTCACGCAGCCGGTTTCTCAGACGCACACATTAGAAGAGGAGTTCGGCATTCACTCCGTGCCGCCTGAACTCCAGGAACATTTGTCCCTGATCACCCGCTGGTTCTACTCGAAGCCTCGTGAAGGGGAAATCTTCTTCCGCGACGAAGCTTGGCCCTACCGCCGAATCTTGCGTGCTTGCAGCCGCTTGCTGGCTCCCCCACAGGAAAAGGCTCCGCTCGGAGCTCCTCCTCCGGAAGAATGAGCTTCTCGTAAATTCTCTCGAATCGAATCCAATCCGCGGTATCGTCCATCGTACAATTGAGCTGAACCACCGCACGGAAACATGACGACGGAGAACTCAGTCGGCGACTCCCGCCGGCTGTGGAGTGCGAGCGACATGGCTCGCGCTCTGCGGCACCGCAATTTTCAGCTTTTCTTCAGCGGTCAACTCATTTCGCTGATCGGCACCTGGATGGACAACGTCGCCGAAGGATGGCTGGTCTATCGGCTGACGAACTCCCCCCTCTTGCTAGGCGTTGCCACATTCGCGGGCCAAATACCCGTCTTCGTGCTCGCGCCTGTCGGCGGAATGATTGCCGACCGCTGGGACCGCCGCAAAGTCGTCATCGGCACGCAAACGGCATCCATGATTCTCGCGGGAATCCTTGCCGGCCTCACGCTCGCCCGCGTGGTCACGGTTTGGGAAGTGATCGTGCTCGCCGCCTGCATGGGCATCGTCAACGCCGTCGATATTCCCACGCGGCAGGCGTTTCTGGTCGAGATGGTAGGTCGCGAAGATCTGATGAACGCAATCGCCATCAATTCCTCCATGTTTAACGCCGCGCGCGTGATCGGCCCGTCGATCGCGGGTTTGCTCGTCGCCTGGAAGGGTGAAGGCTGGTGCTTCCTGCTCAATTCCCTCAGCTACATCGCTGTGATTGCGGGACTGCTGGCAATGAGGATCGCGCGCAAAGCCGTCGAACACGTTGCGTCGCCTCTCGAGCACATCGCCGAGGGATTTCGCTTCGCGCGCGACGCCGCCCCGATTCGCGCCATTCTCATTCTGATTGCGCTGATCAGCCTCGTCGCTACTCCTTACGCCGTACTCATGCCGATTTTCGCGGCCAACATTCTGCATGGCAACGCACGCACACTTGGAATTCTTATGGGCGCGGCTGGTTTCGGGGCTATGAGCGGCGCTTTGCTGCTCGCCGGCCGGTCGCACATTCACGGTCTCGGTCGCTGGGTAGCCATGTCGGCGGGAGGATTCGGCGTCGCGCTGATATGTTTCTCCTTTTCGCGCTGGTTTCCGCTCTCGGTAGTGTTGCTCGTGCCCGTCGGCTTCTGCGCCATGCTTGCGCTTGGTGCCTGCAATACTTTGATCCAGGCGATGGTGCCCGACCGCCTCCGCGGCCGCATCATGGCCATGTACTCCATGATGTTCATGGGTATGGTGCCGCTCGGAGCTCTGCTCTCAGGCTTCCTCGCCGATCACATCGGTGCGCCCTGGACCGTCACAATTGGGGGCACCGGCGCCATCCTCGGGGCAATCGCTTTCGGCCGCCATCTCCCCAAGCTGCGCGTCGAGGCGCGCCAGCTGCTAACGGCGCAGGGCATGACGACCAGCGCGACTATCCCCGAATAGCGGCTTCGTCGCCTTTTCCCCCTCCTCGATTTTGGCGGCGAATGTAACGCTGGCCTCTGGCGGCATCGTTTTTTCCGCGGCGCTTTCCATGGAGCTCGAGGCCGTGGCCCCCGTCACCGCTTCATTCCTCTGCTATACTTCGCGCGCTTTCACCGTTCTAACTCGGTTCAAGGTTCAGATGGCTATTCCCGCTTCCGCTTATCAGAATCAAGTTTCCGGTCGCGCCACCCGTGAGGGAACGCATAAATACGCGGCGCGTTTCGCCGGACGCGCTGCCGCGGGGCACTTTCGCGAAACGCCTTCTGGCCTTTTCCTCTCCTCAATTGGCATTGGCACTTACTTGGGCGAACCGGACACGCGCTTCGACAAAGGCTACTCGGACAGCATCGTTGCCGCCGTCGAGGGCGGCTTCAATTTAATCGATTCGGCCATCAACTACCGCTTCCAGCGCAGCGAACGTTCTGTGGGCGCTGCTTTGCGGCATCTCATCGCCAAAGGATTCTCGCGCAGCGAGCTCGTCCTCTGCACGAAGGCGGGCTTTCTCACTCCCGACGGCGACATGCCCGACGATGCAAACGAATACTTCGCCCGCGAGTTCGTCGAACCCGGAGTATTTCAAGCCGAAGAAATTGCCCAGGGGTGCCACTGTATGGCGCCGCGCTACTTGGCCGATCAACTCGAGCGCAGCCGCCGAAATTTCGGCGTCGAATGCATCGACGTTTTCTACCTGCACAATCCCGAAACGCAGTTGGCCGAAGTTTCTCCCGAGGAATTTCGTAAACGCATCCGCGACGCGTTCGCGTTCCTCGAGACGGAAGTCGCCTCGGGCAAAATCGGCGCCTATGGAATGGCCACATGGAATGGGTTTCGCGAAGACCCGAAATCGCCCGGCTATCTCCCTTTGGCCGAAATGGTCTCGCTTGCCCGCGAAGTCACTGGTGCGGACCATCACTTCCGCTTTGTCCAGTTGCCGTTCAACCTGGCGATGCCCGAGGCCCTAACGCGCGCCAACCAAACTGTCGACGGCAAGACCATGGCGATGGTCCAGGCTGGCCGTGCGCTCGGCATCACGCTCGTCGCCAGCGCCGCGCTTCTCCAAGGGCAGCTTGCGCGCAACTTGCCGGACTACGTTCGCGAGGTCCTCGGTCTGAAGACGAACGCCGAGCTCGCCTTACAGTTCACGCGCTCCGCGCCGGGGATTACCACCGCGCTTGTCGGCATGAGCAGCCTCGATCACGTGAAGGCGAATCTTTCGCTCGTGGGAATCGAACCAGCCCCCCGCGACCAATTCCTCAAACTCTTCCAACCCCGCAGCTAACCTTTCGCCTGAGGCTTTCAATCCTGATCTGCGTCGAGCCACGCATCGATCGCCGCATCCACTTCATTCAATTTGCCGGTAAAAAAATGATCGACACCCTCGACGACGACAAGCTTCTTCGGCTCCGGCATCTCTGCGAACAACGCCTCTACTTTGTTGAGCGATCCAAATTGGTCATTTCCCCCTTGAATGATGAGCTTTGGCTTGTCGCAGCTTCGCAAATAGCTCAGATTGGAATCGTTCACCGGAATCCCTAGCCCAATCAGCTTTGTCACTCGCGCGTCCGCGCAGCCCACGCGCAAGCCCACCGCGGCGCCAAAGCTGAAACCGCCAAGCAGAATCGGCCGGCCCGGAAACTCAGCCGCGAGATAATCGAGCGCAGCACGAACATCGCCTTCCTCGCCGTGCCCTTTGTCGTGCGTTCCTTCACTCAGTCCTGCGCCTCGAAAATTGAATCGCAGCACAGGAACTCCGTGCGAATGGAGTGCCTTCGCCGCCTGATACACCACCTTGTTGTGCATGGTCCCGCCAAACAACGGATGCGGGTGGCACACCACCGCTACCAGCTTCGGATCTCGCTCCGCCGCCGTCCACACCATGGCTTCCAGCCGCCCTGCCGGGCCCTCAATGAAAAAGCTTCGGTGGAAAACTTCCGCCATCGAAAAGTTCCGCTCGCTTGTTTCGGGAATTAATTTTCCAATCGTATGCGCGCCTGAAACGAAGGTCAAACCGCCGCACATCATTGGGGCGCGCCAAAGTGGTCCTGCGCCCAACGCCAAGTGATGCGCATAGAACAAACCGTTCGCGACGTACATTAGGCGAAACTCCGCGCCTGCTTCGCGCGTCTATACCCGTTGCAGTTGAAAACTGATTGCACCCCAACGACAAGCGATGATACCTTCGCCTCTACTACAGAACTAGCGGAGACGCCTATGGAGAACGGAGTCGACCGGCGCGCCGCACGGCGCTTTTCCATGTTGCTGCCTCTTAAAGTCCGATTTTCCAGCGATAGCGGTGTCATCGAAAAAAACGGCGAAACGCGCGACGTGAGTTTCCGCGGCCTTTACTTCTTGATCGAAGCCGTCCTCGAAACCGGTAGCTCGATCGAATTTGTTCTCACCTTGCCTCAGCAAATCACCCTGGCAGGCGACGTTCACATCCGATGTTATGCGCGCGTTTTGCGAGTAGAGCCGCACAATGGCCGCCGCGGCGTTGCTGCCCGCATCGAGCGCTACGAATTTCTTCCCGCATCGGCCTGACCTAGTCCCCGCAGACGAGGACGGATTTTCCTCGGGCATGGGGTAAAATTAGTCGTTCGCATGGGAGGTCCCGATGTATCACTACGACCCGAATACTGCACTTGAGGAATTGCGGGAGGAAGCCCTTCTGCCGCACCCTGTTCGTTTGCGCGACATGATCCTGCGCACCAAACTCGAGCCCACCACCGCGCTCGACCTGAACCGCGATTTTCAGGAATATCTGGCCCAATTTGGCGAAGCCCAAAAAACTGCGCGCGGCATCCTTGAACGCCTTTCCGTTGGCGTGCGCAAAGCCTCCGCCTAGCCCGCCACGATTAGGCCCTCATGCTGGCTCTTCCAGGACTCGTGCCTTTATTTCTCTGTGTTTAGCCTCTTGCTCTTGTTTTTTCTCCGTTCTCTGCACCTCTAAGGTAAGGCGTCGTTCTTTGTCCCCAAAATCTCCTTCCTTTGCCTTGTCTCCTCAAGCAGAATCTTCCGCGGAGAAAATCGGAATGCCGCGCCAAACGCTGCTCATCGATGCGGACGATACGCTGTGGGAAAACAACATCTTCTTCGAAAAGACGATCGATAAGTTCATCGCCCAACTCGAGCACCTGGGCTACACCCTCGAATATGTCCGCCACATCCTCAACGAAACCGAGCGCCGCAACATCCGCCAGCATGGCTATGGCGTCCGCAGCTTTCGCCGTTCCCTTGAGGAAACCTACCTGAAACTTGCGGGAAATGCGGCGCGCCGCGAAATCATGAAGGAAATCGAACGCCTCGCGGCCGAACTCGAAAACACGCCGCCGCACATCATGGACGGAGTTCCCGACACGCTTGCCTATCTCTCCAAACACCATCGCCTCATCATGCTCACAAAAGGAGAACAGGCCGAGCAGGCCGCCAAAGTGGAGCGCTCCGGCTTGCTTTCCCATTTCGACGCCGTCGAAATCGTCCTCGAAAAAGATGCTTCCACCTACGAGCGCATGATCGAGCAATTCAAGATTGTGAAATCTTACGGTTGGATGATCGGGAACAGCCCTCGCAGTGACATCAATCCAGCTTTGCAGGCGGGCCTGAACGCCGTATTCATCCCGCATCCCGCCACCTGGGAACTTGAAAAAGCCGAAATCGAAAGCGGCACCGGCAAGCTCGTGATCGTTTCCGGTTTCCGCGACCTCCGCGCCCACTTCTAACGTAATTGCGCATCTGCACTGCGCATCTCTCTGTGTGCTCAGTGTTTCGCTCTTGCCAGTCTAATTTGGCCCTTTCACCTTACCTGCCGCGCTATTCGTTCCTCGTTGCCTTTGCGATAATCGACCCCTATGGACTATCGCCCCGAATTTGCCGACTTCGAAGACGTCGCGTACCTGAACGTTGCCAATCAAGGCCCATTGCCGCTCGCTTCCGCTCGCGCCGCGCAAGCAGCAATCGAATTGAAGAAACTCCCTTATCGGATCGAGGATTCCCTCTACTTCGATCTTCCCGACCGCGTCCGTGAAAAGATCGCCTCTCTGATTGGAGCCGTGCCCGACGAAATCGCGCTCACCACCGGTGCGAGCAGCGGCATGGCTGCCGTAGCCGCCGGCATGGACTGGCGTCCCGGCGACGAGGTTCTTGTGGCTCGCGGCGAATTTCCCGCACACTTCACGACGTGGCTGCCCTATCAAAAGGCGGGAAAACTTTGCCTTCGCGTCATTGCCCCGCAAGATCGCTTCATTTCCGCCGACGATTACATCGCTCACATCAGTCCGCGAACGCGCCTCGTTTCTGCGAGCCTCGTGCGCTACGACGATGGTTCACGCCTCGACGCAGCTCGCCTTGGCTCTGCCTGCCACGCGGCGAATGTCTCCCTGCTCCTCGACTTGTCGCAGTGCGCCGCGGCCATGCCGTTGTCGATTCGCGATCTTGGCGCAGACTTCGCCGTATGCAGCGGTTACAAATGGCTCTTCGGTCCCTACGGCACCGGTTTCTTCTGGGTTTCCCACGATTGGGTGGATCGCCTCGTCTGCGGTCCAGCTTACTGGCAGGCGCTTGACGGTGCGCGCAACTTCCACACGCTGCCGCTTCGCGATTTTCGACTGTCGTCTTCGGCGCGCCGCTGGGATTCAGCCGAAACGGCGAATTTCATCAATCTCGCCGCACTGGATGCATCCCTCGACCTCTTGCTTCGCGTGGGAACAGCCGCAATCGTCAAGCATAATGACGCACTCATGACTGAGATCATCGAGCGGCTCCCTCGCGATTCTTGCGTTCTCGCCTCGCCCGAGGAGCGCGAGCGCCGCGGTCCCTACGTTTGTGTCGCCGCCCGCAAACCAAACCGTACACGCGAGCTTCTGGAGAAGCTGCGCGCGGCTCAAATCATTGTCAGCCTGCGCGAGAATTCACTCCGAATCTCCTCTCACATTTACAATGCTTCCGAGCACATTGATCGCTTGATTAGAGTTCTCTCCACGTCGTGAAGGAGCGCTTCCGCAGATGGATCGGGACAAGACACAAGTAGCTGTGATGGGGGCTGGCGCCGTCGGCTCCTACGTCGGCGGGATGTTGGCGCGTGTCGGCTTCGACGTCACTTTGATCGCGCGGCCCGCTCACGTTGAGGCCATTCGCCGCGACGGCTTGCTCATGGATACGACCTCCTTTTGCGAGCGCGTTCGCGTCAATGCCACCAGCGATGCCGCCGCCGTCGCTGGTGCCGATTTTATCCTCTTCTGTGTCAAAACCACTGATACCGAAAGCGCTTCTCGCGAAATCGCTCCTCATTTGAAATCGGGCGCGCTCGTCATCAGCCTCCAGAACGGAGTGGACAATGTCGCGCGAATCCGTGCTGCTTCGTCCATCGATGCAATCCCCGGGGTCGTCTACATCGCGGTTTCCCTTACCGAGCCCGGCGCTATTAAGCATGTTAGCCGCGGCGATTTCGTCATCGGCGAGATGACACCCCGATCGAAATCACCCTCTGAGCGCTGCCAACGCATCGTAGAACTCTTTACGGGCGCGAATATGCCCTGCAAGATCTCGGACAACGTCGAAGGCGAACTATGGGCAAAATTCGTAATGAATTGCGCGGGCAACGGTGTCGCTGCCATCGCCCAAACCAGTTACGGCGAAGCGGTTCGTGAGCCGCATACCCGCATTGTGATGGCCCGCCTGATCGAGGAAACCCTGGCTGTTGCCAAAGCTTCAGGCATTCAGTTGCCCGAAACGGATTTCATTGGCAACGGCTTGCGGTTTTTTGAGTCGATGAGCGTGGCCACTTCTTCCACGGCGCGCGATATCGCCCGCGGCAAGCCAACAGAGATCGATTCGCTCAATGGCCTCGTCGCGAGGCTCGGCGCCGAACTGAACATCCCCACGCCCGTCAACTTCACCATTCACGCCCTCGTGAAATTGCTCGAAGAGAAAAACGAAAAAGCCAAGGCCGCGTTCTGACCGCCTCGTTCCAGAGTTGAGGTTTGAATGTAGCGCCGCGGACCTTAGCTCGGCAGTTTCCTCTTCCCCTGCAAAATCACATTGTTTCTGTTACGGTTGACGCGGGTGATATTTGAAAGGAATGTGCACCACGGCTTCGATGTCCACCGGTGTGCCTTCGCGTGTTGCGGGACGGAATTTCCACTGCGCCAGTGCTGCCACCGCATTTGAATCGAGCCGCGGATCGAGCTTCCGCACGATTTGAATGCTGTCCACCGAACCATCGGCGCGGATGATCGCGTACAGCACTACTTCGCCTTCAATATTCTCTCGCATCGCGTCCGGCGGATATTTCGGGTCCACCTTTCGCGTTGCAACCGGACTCGCCAGCGCTCCCTTAGGGCGGTTGAACGGCGACGTGTCTTCATCGAGCTGTGCGAAATTCAGAATCCAGCTGCCGGATATGCTCGTCACGTTCGGCAGATTCACGTTCAGCGTATAAACCTCCTTCCCCGAAAGGATCTTCTCTGGCGGCTCGTTCGGGCTCAAATCGGCCACATTTGCCGGACCTCGGTGTGTGTTCACCGGTTCCGGCCCCTCGGGGAGGGAAGCCGCCGGTTTCAGCAACAATTTGCTTCGCGATTGCCCAGAACCGATTCCTCCGCCGGCGGTCGCATGGCCATTTCCTCCGCTCACGCTCACCGCAGCGGGAATGGAACTTGTGCCGGCTCTGCCGGCCGACACGCTGCCTGAGGACGCAGACGTCCCCGTTCCTGTTCCGCCCGGAGAGCCCGGGCGTGTCCCCTCGGGGGAGATCGCAACGCGCGCGCCAAGGTTCCCCGCAGGTATAGCCACTTCTGGCGCTGGAGGCGCTGGCGAAGCCGAAAGAGCGATCACGCTGTGCAAATTCGCGTCGCCAGTCCCGCCGCCTACTTCCGGGGCAGCCGCATTAGTATTCGTTCGCGAGCGACGCGCCTGGGCCACAGACGCCGACATCGCGCTCATCGGCATCTGCGGCTGCGGATTCACCACCGGCGCCGGCGCGATGTTCAGCGGCCCAGCGTTCTTCTCATTGTTTGCCACGTCCGGTGCCGCTATCTCTGCCGAGGCTCGGCGCAGCATCTTCGGCGCTGCCGCGCTTGGAGCGAATTGAGGCTGCAACTTCGGTATGGGTGCCGTCGTCGCCCATTGCACGATATTCGGCAGCTCGGACTCGACTTTTGGCGCTACAGCCGGCGCGTCCGGTCGAATCAATGTCTGCCGCGGATGCGTCACGCGTACCGGCATCGAAAGGATTGTTTGGCGAGGATGAAAAGCGTCCGCGCCTGGCTCCAAATCGGAGGCAGATGATGCGGTTTTCGGCACTCTCAGCGCGCGTCTCTTTGGTCTCGCGGCAGGCAATGAAATCTTCGGCAAATCCTCAGCCGCAGGATTCCAAGTCACGTCCACGCGCGGCGGTTCTAGGTTGTGTGCCGTCGCCGGCAGAAAACCCCAAATCGGCAGGATCAGCAGGACCACCGCGAGTACGTGCCACATGGACGACGCCGCAAACGCCCATCCGGGCGTTTTGCCGCGAATCCAATGGACGCGTAAATCGGCATCCTGCGGCAACTCGGCCTCGGTCGGCACGGGCGCTTTATCGAAGAAGTCTCGCAAGCTGGTGTGAAATTCCTGCCACGGTGACTCCCAGTCAACGCCCAAATCCAATCGCGGCAAGCGTCCGTGAGGTGGCAGCTCGATTACAGAATCTGGCGGGACTTCGGGTGCGCGCTTTGCCGCAGTTTGCATGAGTTCCGATTATAGCTGAGGTGCTTGGATGCGCTTGAGCTAGGCCGCGGCTGCCAGGCGGTAGAAACTCAATGCGGCATCTCCTTGCTCCAGCAGCCGAGTGCGTTCCAGCCGCTCGAACCGCTCGGGGAGCTCTGTCTTCACGCTGTGCTCCACGATGACGAAGCCAAGCGGCGCGACCAGATGCGATGTGTCGAGGAATTCCAGCACGCGCAGTTGCTCAAGGCTCTCGTCGTACGGTGGATCCAGGAAAATAAAATCCGCCAGTAACCGTCGTTTCGCAATCTTTTCGAGAGCCCCTATCGCGTCGGCTTCGATCACTTCAGCGCCTGCGGCAATGCTTAGGGAGTTCAGATTTTCCCGAATCAGGCGCGCCGATGCCAGATGTGACTCCGCAAAGATCGTCTCCCGCGCCCCTCGGCTGATGGCCTCGATGCCAATAGCGCCCGTTCCCGCATACAAATCGATGAAGAGGGAGTCCTCCACCGCGGGACCGAGGACATTGAATAGGGTCTCGCGCAATCGGTCGCTTGTCGGTCGCATCCGCAGGCGTCCCGGACTCTTCAGTTTTCTGCTTCTGAACTTTCCCGCGATCACCCGCACAAATTCAGCCCCCCGCTCTTTCCTCGCTCTTATCCCACTGATGCGAGGTGGTACCGTTTCTGCCATTCCGGACTCAATGACTCCAATTGCGCCACGGCCTCGTTCGCTTTTTGCTGATCCTCTAGCAATGCCAAAGCCTCCTTCCGCGCCATCTCTAGAATCTCGTGGTCGCGCAATGGCTGCGCAAACGAAAAAGCCGCGTCGCCGTGCTGTTTCGTCCCGAAAAATTCACCTGGTCCGCGTTGTTTCAAATCGCGTTCCGCAATTTCGAATCCGTTTGATGTTGCCACCATCCCCTCGATGCGCTCCCGCGCGTCCCCCTTTATCGACTTTGGCGCGACCAGGATACAGTGCGATTTTTCGGTTCCACGGCCGATTCGTCCTCGAAGTTGATGAAGTTGCGCGAGTCCGAATCGGTCCGCATGCTCGATCACCATCACCGTTGCGTTCGGCACGTCTACCCCCACCTCCACCACAGTCGTCGCCACCAGAATCTGCAAAGCGCCTTGCCGGAACGCCTCCATGGTTGCGTCCTTCTCTTCGTTCTTTAGCCGCCCGTGGAGCAACCCAACCTTCATCTTCGGAAAGATCGTCTTCGCAAGCTTCTCGTATTCCGCCGTCGCAGCTTTCAGTTCCTGCTTCGACTCCTCCACCACCGGATAAATCACATACGCCTGCCGCCCCCGGCTGATTTCGCGTCGCACAAACTCCCACACCCCTGCAAGCTTCTCGGCCGCAGTCCAGCGAGTCTCAATCGGCGTCCGTCCAGGCGGCATTTCATCAATCACTGAGAGGTCCAAGTCGCCGTAAAGCGTGAGAGCTAGTGTCCGCGGTATCGGCGTAGCCGTCATCACTAATACGTGCGGCGCCGTGCCTTTCTCGATCAGCCGTTTGCGCTGCAACACGCCGAAGCGGTGCTGCTCGTCCACAATCACAAGTCCCAGCCTGTGAAACGCCACCGGATCCTCAATCAACGCATGCGTGCCCACCACCAGTTGCGACGCGCCGCTTTCCACGCGTGCCGCCGCATCCGCTCGCTCGGCTCGCTTTTGCCCGCTGACGATCAGTTCCACCGAATAGCCGGCGCGCTCGAACGTCTTTCTCGCCGAAAGATAATGCTGCGCCGCCAGAATTTCCGTCGGTGCCATCAACACCACCTGGTAGCCGTTTTCGATCACGATTGTGGCCGCTTCCAGCGCCACGATTGTTTTTCCGCTGCCCACGTCGCCCTCAAGCAGGCGGTGCATCGGATATGGTCTCTCGAAGTCCGCCGCGATTTCGCCCAGCACGCGCTTCTGGGCATTCGTTGGCTTGAAGCGCAAAATTCGCTTCAACGCCTCGCGGATTCTGTCTTCGCGAACGCGCATCGCGATTCCGCGTCGGCTGTGTTCTCGAAGGCGCCGCAATCCCAGCGCAAGCTGATAGTAGAAAAACTCCTCGAAGATCAACCGAATCTGCGCCGGGCTGCGGAAACGGTTCAGCAACTCCACGTTTTCATTCTTCGGCGGAAAATGGGCGTAGAGCAGGGCCTCGCGTCTTGTGGGGAAATGGTATCGCTCGCGAATCGCTGTCGGCAGCGGGTCCGCGATATTCAAATCGAAATTCAGCATCACCTGGTAGACGATTCGCCGCAGCATTCGCGAACTCAGCCCGGCAATCGATTCGTAAATCGGGACGATGCGTCCCATTTCCGTCGAATCTGGCGGCCTGCCGTCACTGCTTCCCACCATCTCGATTTCTGGATTCACCATCTCCCGGCGCCCGGGGCGGTACGCATTGATTTCCACTTTCCCGTGCAGGACCACTCGCTGCGGAGGCTTTAATCGATCCTGCAAATACGCCCCGTGAAAAAATCGCGCGTGCAGGCTGCCCGAACCGTCCCGCACGTTCACATGAAAAATCGGCCCGCGCCCGCCCGCAAAACGCACCAGGCTGCCTTCCTCCGCGATTTCGCCCATAATTGTTTGAACTTGCCCTGGAACAGCTTCAGCTATCGGCGTGAAATGGATTCGATCCTCATACCGAAAGGGAAGGTAATTCAGCAGGTCGCCCACCGTCGTGATTCCGCGCTCCGCAAGCGCCGCTGCGCGGTTCGGGCCCACGCCTTTCAAATATTTCACCGGATGCGTCAGCGTAAACTGCATGGAAAGAGAAGCTCCGCATAATTCTCTTGAGCGATCGCCCTACTCATCTCTTATACATCAGTGAGATTCAGGGATGGTGTACTCGAAGTCGTACGAATGTTTGCCGCCGTCGATCTTGATCGTCATCGTTCCAGATAACCCGGCGAGTTGACCCGTGCCCGAATCAGGCACCACGGTTACGCTCAAGTGCGGCACGCCGCCCGTCATAGTGCCGCTGTGCTGGAAAATGAATGTCCCCTTCCGGCCATCCAACGTTCCCGCCACGCGCTCGATCGCCACGTACGCCGCAGACCCCTTCACATCCGTTCCGGCCGTCAGCATTTGGCCTTTGCTCGTCCCTTCCAGATCGCCATGAAACTGTTTGTCGAGTGACATTCGCCCAAGTTTTGAATCCGCCTCCGCATCCTCGAAGGGGAGGGGTGCTACCTTTACCTCAAACGTCCCAGTTGCATGCATCGTTCCACCATTTGCTTTCTGCTCGACCGTCGAGCTTCGGGAATCGACCCGGCTTCTCTCGCCTGGGCTCAGCCTGGCGCCACCCTTGCTTCCGGCGGCCAAGGTCACAAGCAGCATGACAGCAGCATTCGCACGCCATACTCTTCGCATCGTCCCTCCTCGCCTCATTTCTTCCGGGTGAAAGTTTACACTTACCCCCCTCTGACCTATAGTTGACACATCGCCTCCTGGCGATTCACATGGCGCACCAATGGCTCGGAGTAACGCCTCGCCGCTGGCTCGAATATCTCATCGCCATCCTGCTCGGTAACGCCATTTATTACTTCTCTCTCGTTCCTCATCTCCCGGACACCTTCCGCCATCAGGGTTACCGCATCGACCTCGGCATGCTCCTCGACTTCATCATCTGCGTCTGCGTGTACGGTTTGATCCGCCTCGGTTCTCACCTCTGATTGGCTGAGTCCTTGCAAGACATGCACAAGGGGCTGTACTCGCAGAGCTAGGACGTTTCTGGCCCGCATCCGCGTGCTGGCTAAGTCCTGCCGCTACAGGCGGTCACAGTCGCCTGGCTTTTCGTTTCAAAAATCGAGGACACACCGATGTCCGATAGTGGGAAAATAGCAGATTCGGGTGCTCACGAACGGCCACAACGGCCGTCTATGCACTCGGACCTTGCAGAAAGGCTGGCCGGAGACCGCGGACTTGGCGATTCCAATCCCACAGAGCCATCAGCAACAGAATCGCGACCGGCACTCAAGGATATGAGCATTAGCGTCGCACTCCAGGCGGATGCCCGCCAGGCGGCAGCGGCTAAACTAGCGCAAGAGCACGGCCTTATTCGCAAGGCACAGGCCGGCGACCGCTTGGCATTCGAAGAACTCGTCCGGCGTTACGACCGCGACGTGCTGCGTTTGGCCCTGAACCTCGTACACCGTTCTGAAGACGCTCGCGACATTTACCAGGAAGGTTTCATGCGGGTCTACAAAAACCTGCACCGCTTCCGCTTCGAGTGCAGCTTCTATACTTGGCTCTACCGCGTGGTTACCAACGTCGCGCTCGATCATCTACGCCGCCGCACGAGCCGCCGCGAAGATCAGGCGCCCGTTCCCGAGGAGACCGAAGTCGGCACTCGCGATTTCTTCGATCGCCAGCCGGAGGTGAGGGCTGCTGCGAATCCCGAGCGCCACCTGCTCGGCCAGGAGCTCGGCGCCCACATTTCAGCAGCCTTGAAGCGTCTTTCGCCGCGTGAACGCATGGTCTTCGAGATGAAGCACTATCAGGGAATGAAGCTCCGCGCCATTGGCGACTTGCTCGGCACATCCGAAGAAACTGTGAAGAATTCCCTCTTCCGAGCTACGCGCAAATTGCGTGCGAGTCTGGATTGCATGAGGTAGAACGAGGCACCAGAAAGATGACGTACTCCGCTAACAACTCGAACCGGCCTTGCGCTGACATGGAGTCGCTGCTGGTTCTCTCAGCCGCTGGCCTCGAACTCGACGCCGCCGAGCAGGCTGAAGTTAGTGAACATCTCGTCCATTGCCCGGCTTGCGCCGAATCCTTCGAACGGGAAAAGGAATTGCTCGCACTGATTTCCGCGCAGCGTTCCGAGCCGGATGCGACGCTTCTGGCGAGCTGCCGCGCCAGCCTCGAGGATGCCCTCGATCGTCAGGAAGAGCAGGGATGGCTTCATCGCACTCTCGGAATTCTCGTTCCCACAAGCTGGACTTCCCCGCGCCCTGCATGGAGCGCGGCCATCCTTCTGGTCGTCGGATTCTCGGTAGGCCTTTTTGGCCCGCGTCTGTTCAATCGTCCGGCCAAGCCCGCTTCGTCCTCGCCTGCTGCTTCTGTGAGTCTCTCTGAGCCCCAGGGGTTGCGGGCCGCAGACCCGGCTGAGACCTCAAATAGTCCTTCGGGCTCTCCTCTCGACTTTCATACGGCCCAGGTTGCTGGAATCAATGTGCTCCCGGGCGCTGAAAATCAACCTGCCGAAGTGGAATTGCACGGCACCTCCGAGCGTCCCTTCAGCATTCAGGGCACCGTCGACAACAACGAAGTGAAGGGTTTTCTGCTTGATATCCTCCGCAATAGCGAACGCTATGACGCCGACGTTCGCCTGAACGCAGTGGATTTGCTTCGCGCCCGCAACAATGATCCTGAAGTCCGCTCGGTGTTGTGCCGGTCCGTTCATTCGGATCGCAACGCCGCGGTCCGTCTGAAAGCCCTCGAGGCTCTCAATGGCGCCGAACCTCAGGATCTCGTTCGTGAAACTCTTCTCGACGCCCTCGTGGATGACCAAAATCCTGGCGTCCGTGTTGAAGCTATCAATGCGCTCCGTGCCATGGCCTCCAAGGGCGAAGTCGTTTCGGACGACCACATGCTCTCGATCCTTCGCGATCGCATGCAGAAGGATCCAAACACTTACATCCGTTTGCAGAGCGCAGCCGCCATTCGCGATCTGGGCCCGCGGCAAAAATTCTAGTCATGGCCGGCCTTCTGTTCCTTCCAGTTCCCCGGCGACGGTTCGGGCGACCGAACAGTCCCTTGCTGCTCATCATGCCGGGAGGCTTGCTCGCCGGTTTGCTCGTTGCGGGTGCTCTCATTTCCGCTTCGGCCGCAGCAACCGGCGAGGCACGGCCGGGAAATCCGCACCATCCTGGTCCCCGCGTCACTTCGCAACTCACGGGTAGCGTCGTTGCTCATGATGGCGGGCGTCTTCGTCTCATTACCGATCTCGGCAACGTTCGCGTCCAGACCCGCGATGTTTCCAGCGTTAATTACACCGTGTACCTCGAAGCCGACGCCTCCCAGAAGGACGCCAGCGACCTGCTGAAGCGCTTCGCCATTTCGGGCCACGTCGCTCCCGACGGCGTTGCAATCCGTGGCCAAACTCTCGGCCGTGAGTGCAGCGGTCGGCTCTGGGTCACGATTCAGGTGACCATTCCGAAAAATTACGCACTCGATATAACCACTGGCGGCGGCAATATCGAAACCGACGACATCAATGGCCGTGCTGCGCTTTCAACTGCCGGCGGCAACATCACCGCCGGCAACATCGGTGGCCCCGCTCGCCTCGATAGCGAAAGTGGTGGCCACATCATGGTGAAGAACGTCGCCGGCGACCTCACTGCCATAACCGGAGGCGGGCACATCACCACTGGCTCTGTCGCAGGCAGCGCCAATCTCCACACGACAGGCGGACACATTCGGGTCGCCTCCGTGCAAGGGATCGCGCATCTCGATACTGGCGGCGGTAACGTCACTCTTCAGCACGCCGGCACTGAGCTGATCGCGGAAACCACGGGTGGCCAAATTGAAGTTGGTGAAGCCGCCGGACTGGTCCGTGCGAAGACCGGCGGAGGCGGAATCCGCGTCGTGCGCGTTTCCGGACCCACGAATTTGCAGACCACCGGCGGCAGCATCTATCTCACCCAGGTCGATAGTGCCGTTCGCGCGTCCGCTGCCGCCGGCGGGATTACCGCATGGTTTGTTGCCCCGCCGAAGGGTTCAGGTGGCTGCGAACTGGCTTCGAACGACGGCGACATTCTCGTTTACTTGCCGCGCCTGCTTCCGGTCACTATCGACGCCAGAGTCCAAATCGGCGACGACCACCGCGTGATCGTCGACCCCGCGTTCCCTCTCAAAGTCAGCTATGACGATCGCCTGAATGGTGCACGCAGCATGACTGCAGAAGGGTCGCTAAACGGCGGCGGTGAAGTGATTCGCCTTCGCACCGTGGCAGGGAATATTCGGCTCGCTGTCGCTGAGCCGACCAAGCAGCTCCAGCTTTATAAGGCCCAGATGCGCGAGATCGAAGTCAATCTCGAACATCAGATGCGCTTTTTCGAACCACCGGTTTTGCAGGATCCGCCTCAGCCTTGATCGGTGTGCCGGTCTGAACGGCGCAGGCTCGAGCAATTTCCGGCCGAACTAGAACGGCCGAGTCCGGTGAGGGGTAGTCTTAGTAGGGGGCGTCGTCATGTGCACCATGCCAGCTTCGTCGCGAAACCGCTCGGCGGGCGCAATCACAGCTCTCGTCGCAGGAATCGTTCTCCTGCTTGCAGCCGCTCTCGGTTGTTCTGTCCCCGCTCGGGCAGGCTCGCAGACGTTTCTTCAAACATACCCACTGACTGCGGGCGGGAGCTTCCGCCTTGAAAACATCAATGGCTCGGTGCGCGTGGAAGGCTGGGAACGCGACGAGGTGGAAGTGCGCGCCGTCAAAACCTCCGCGAGCGATCCGCGTGATGCCGACCGCGTCAAAATCGAAGTCTCGAGCCAGCCCAACGCCATCGCCATACACACGCGCTACCCTGAAGGTACCGGCGTCGAGGTCGCTGTTGAGTACGTCGTTCATGTGCCTTACCGTGTTCTCCTCGGCACCGTCGAAACCGTCAATGGGAGCGTCGTTGTCCGCGGCGTAGACGGCGGTGGTGAGCTGCGCTCCGTCAACGGCGACGTGGACGTCCTCGACAGCGCCGGTCGCTTCAGCGCAAAGACGACGAATGGCAATCTCCACCTCCAACTGCGTGAGCTCCTGGACGGCGACCCAATGAATATCGAGACCGTGAATGGTTCCGTTATTCTCGGCCTGCCTTCGAATGCGCGCGCCGACCTGAAAATTCTTAGCATGAATGGCGATTTTTCGTCCGAGCTGCCGGTTACTTCGACCATGGGCAGCCCTTCGGCCCGCACTTTCCGTGCGCGGCTGGGTCAGGGAACTGGAGGCGGCGAGATTTCAGTTCGTACGGTAAACGGCGGCATTCGCCTGGTAGTCGAGCGGCCAGGCGTCTGACGGGGCGTAATCTCTCGAAAGCTGCAGCGCCTGCGCACTGCTGACGGGTGCAATGCAAAGCGCTGTCAGAAAGGTGATTCGAACCTATGAAATATTTCGGTTACTCAAACGTCGCCGGTCTGGGCGTTCTTTTGCTCTTTGTCGGCTCCGCGCCAACTTCCTTGCTCAGTCAGGAAACCGCACCTCAAGCAGGTCCACAAACAGCCACGCAGCAAACGTCCTCAGCTGCTCCAAAATCTGACCAAAATTGCACGAATCTCGATTCGGCCACGGAACAATTAAGCGAGTCCCTGCGTAATCTAGTTCAAGTGGAGGATCTTGCCAAACTTTCACAGGAGTTGGCGAAGGAGGAGGCCGCGATGAGTTCGCCTGAAATGGCGAAGTTGCAGAGTCTCTCGGCCGAGTTGGCAGCCAAACAAGGTGACCTCCAAAAGGTTCAGGAAATGGCCGCCTCTGCTCAAGACTTGGCAGCTTCAGTACAAGACAACGTCCAGGACGGCGCCTCCAGGATCGTTCTGTCCTCAGATGACGGCGGTGGCTGGCTCGGCGTCGAGATCGGTGAAGTTACCGCCGACAAAGCAAAAGACCTCAAGCTGCCCGCTCTCCGCGGCGTAATCATTCAGGATATCGAACCGGATAGCCCAGCCGCGAAAGCGGGCCTGAAGGAAAATGACGTCGTCCTTCGCTACGATGATCAGACCGTCGAGGGCACCGTCCAGTTTCGCCGCATGGTTCGCGAAACGCCCGCTGGCCGCACCATACCCCTTGCAATCTCCCGCGACGGTCAGATCCAAACCATAAACGTCGAGCTTGCCGACCGCAGCGCCTACTACCAGAAAAAGATGCGCGGCAAAATGGAAGATTTTGGCAAGCCCTTTGTATTCACCACGCCCAATTTTGATTTCAACGTCACCACTCCTGAAATTTTTTCCATGATGGATGCGCGCACTCCGATTCTCGGGATCAACGCTGAGGATCTTACCGGTCAGCTCGGCACGTACTTCGGGGCTCCAGACGGCAATGGGATACTGATTCGCGAAGTCCGCGCCGATACGGCTGCCGCCAAAGCAGGCTTGAAGGCTGGCGATGTGATCATCAAGGTGGACGATAAGTCGGTCACTTCGCTCTCCGAGCTCCGCGATCAACTCCGCGGCAAGAGCGATTCAAAATCCGTCAACCTTACCGTGTTGCGCAAAGGTTCTCAGCTCACCGTCCCTGTCGCTATTGAAAAGCCCAAGCCACTCGAGCGCGTCCAGACCATTCACCGCGCGCAACTCTGAACAGGAATACCCTTGGTTGTCGGGACGGGTCCCGCTTCAGCGGAACCCGTCCCTGAGGTTCCTGCAACGGCGTGAGCGCTCTCTTCGTCAACCGTCTCGATCGCGCGTCTCGCGGCCAGCTCACTATTCGCGCACAATCTCCGCATTCGCGCTCGGCACTTCAATTCGAATCAACCGTGGGCCGTCCAGGAACACATCGATCTCGTTGTCTTCGGTTTTCACCCGTAGCTCGTCGGCGCTCATTCCGCCCGCGTCCTGCCTTCCCATCGATTCCACCGTCGCACTTCCCGGCGTCAGCTCCTGCGGCACCAGCACGGGAAACGTTTGCGCCCCTTTCCTGCTCCAATCGTACATTCGCGCCAGCACTCCGTACTGGTGGTAGAGATTATTGTCGAGCACGGCGATTCGTGGCGTTGTAAACGTGAACTGCTGCGTGAACGGCTTCACGTTCTCCATCTGCAGCTCGCTCGTCACCGTCATGCCCTCGAATCCCACCACCGCAGACGCTTTTTTCGGTCCCTGCGTGGACCATTCGTAGCGCGCAGGTGTTCCATCCCCATGCATAGAGAGCGTGCCGGTCACTCGGGTCGATCCTTGCGCCGATTTGATCTCGGTATTGCCGCGCGCTGACCAGCCGTCGCCGCTCGCGGCAATCTCGTATTCTTCTGTTCCCACTTGCTGCCCGCCCACCACAATCCTCAGTTTCCCTTTGTCCGGTGCAAAGGCAGCCGTCGCCCGCCCCTTTTCAGCCGTTCGCGAACGCACTGATCCGCTGATGCCGCCGAACGCGGCCGCCCCCATCGCGGCTGCCACCACGAACAGCCTTATCGGCCCTGCGTTTGCCCGCCAAAATCTCTTTTCAGTTTTCATGCGGTCACCCTCGGGAAAATTCCCAGCGCGAGGATCTGCTCCACTACGCGCAGGGGCTCGGTGTTGCTGTCTACTCGATAATCGGAAGCCTGGTAAAACGGCAAACGTTGCTGGTAGAGCTGCCGAAAACTGGCTTCATCCCGAAAAAGCGGGCGGTTCGTGATTTGCGCGCACCGCGACAGCAGCGCTTCAACAGGGCACTCGAGCCACACCTGAATTGCCCGATGTTCGCGAAGCAAAGCGACGTTTTGTGGCTGTGCCGTCGTCCCGCCTCCAAGCGACAGGATTCGCGACTGCTGCATCCCCGCCGCTTCGCCAGCCACGCGCACAAGCTGCTCGTGCTCAATCCTACGAAATTCTGGCTCGCCCTTCTGCGCGAAAATATCGGGAATTTCCAGGCCTGTAGCCTCGACGATGCGCCTATCCAGATCAACGTGCGGCCAGCCCACTTGCCGCGCGAGAAGCTGCGCAGTCGTCGACTTGCCAGCGCCCATAAAGCCCGTCAAACACACGAGCTTGTGAACGCGAACTTCCATGTTCATCCTTTGAGTGGGTTTTGCTGCGGAATGGCCCGGTCAGTCACGCTTGAGGATTTTGATTGTACCATCGAAGGACGTAAGCTCGACCTTCGCGTGTCCGGCCTCGTTAACGCTTCCGAACGCAGCGTCGCCATATTTAGGGACTTGGAATCCGCGATTCGTCTGCGTCAGTTTCGCCTGATTGTCTACTTTCCCCTTCAGCGACGTCGCGCTCAGATCGAAAGAATCACCCGGCAAAAATCGCAGCTCGATTACGCCGCTGTAATTTCTCAGCCGATAATTGCCGCGCGGCAGAAATTCCCCGGAGAAAAGGATATTGCCTGTGGAAGTTTGCGCGTGGACGTAGTTGCTTCTCGTATCCATCAGCCGGAAGCTTCCGCTGATGGAATTCACATCGATTCTACCCGCGCATCGCAAGCATTGAAACGCGCCGCCCACCGTCGAAACCGTCAGGTACCCGGCGGCATCCTGCAAATCAACCCCCGCGGCAATCGTGTCCACATTCATATTACCGAGCACGCTCGTCACGCTGACCGCCCCAGAGTCGTTGTGAATCTGCAGCTCCGCATCCTGCGGAACGTTAATTTGATAATCCGCGCGCAGATCGTCCGGGGACATATTTTCCGTCAATTGCCGGGTCATGACGTCAACACGATTGCCATTTTGCTGGGCATCTACATCCACGCGGTCGCTACCCAGATCGGCAATCACCAGAACTTCGGATTTCGTCCACGCTTTCACTGTCACCGCGCCGTTCGGATTGTGGATGGTGACCACAGGCTGGGCATCCACTTTGAAATGCTTCTCAAGCCGCTTGGCCGAAACAGGCATTGCGCTGCACAACAAAAAGCCGGGCAACAGCAGCCCGGCTGACTTCCAAAATCTCGGAACAGCGCCATGCGAATCCATGGGTTACTCTCCCTGGTCGTTCAAACGCGCCAGCAAATCTGCTTTCTGCTGATAGGCTTGGTACAGATAATCTCGAGCGATTTCGCTCTCCGGCTCTTCTTGCACGCTTTTTTCACACAACGCGATGTAGTTGTCAACGATTGCCATGTTCTTGTGCAATGCCGCTGTAACGACAGGGTTAGAGCTGGTGAGTGACGCCAGGGTTGTCTGCTCGACGGAATCTAGCTGCGCGCCAAGCGCATGCGTCGACGCCTGCGTGCCTTCGATCCAGCGGTAATCGTTAACGCGCTTTGAAATCGGCCCACTGAGCACAACGCCGAAGGCCGCGAGGGCAGCCAGGTAGGCGCCCGCCAGCGCCGGTCGTGGAAGGGCTGCGAACCATCCGCGCCAACCGCTCGCCGCAACCTGAGTTCTCGGGAGTTGTCTCTGAGGCGCTTCCTCTTCCCGGATCAGGCCTTCCTCGGCCAACTGGGCGCGCAACGATGTCCATATGTGCTCGGGAGGCTCTACTTCCGTCATCTCTCGCGCGGCAACCGCTATCGCCCCCAACTCATCCGCCACCTCACGGCAGCTCGCGCAACCGCGCAAGTGCGCCTGGGCTTCCTTATCGCGCTCGCCCTCCAGCCACCCGTCGAGCTGATTCAGAAACTGCTTACAGCCCATCGTAGCCATCTTCAGACCTCGCCCGCCGAATCGCTTGCGGCCCGTCGTTCCTCGCGGGCCTTATCGCGAAGCACTTCGTGCAGTAGTTCGCGCAGCCGCATGCGCGCCTTATGGAGCTGCGATTTGGAGTTCCCAATCGAGCAGCCCATAATTTCCGCGATCTCGTTGTGCTCGTAACCCTGCACATCATGAAGAACGAACACCGACTTGTAGCCGGGCGGCAGCCGATCGACAGCCCTTTGCAGATTCACTCGATCGATCGAGCCCACCAGCCTCAGGTCCGGAGTACCGAAATCTCTGCGAGGGCCGCCAGACTCCTCATCAGGCTCGGTAACTTCTTCAAGAGAAGTTTCCGTGCCTGACTTTTTCCGCAGCTTCATCAGCACCACGTTTACCGCCAGGCGGTGAAGCCACGTAGAGAATGCCGATTCTCCGCGAAACGTCGAAATTTTGCGGAAGAGCTGAAGAAAGGCTTCTTGCGTTAGATCTTCAGCCTCGGTGGTGTTACCCACCATCCGCAAGCACAGCGAGTACACGCGCCTGCTGTGCAACCGGTAAATCCGCTCGAAAGCCGCCGCGTCGCCCTGTTGGGCAAGCCGGATGGCTTCTGCTTCCGGTAACTCCGCGTTGTCTGTTCGCCTCGCTCGGGCCACGCTACCCGTCGGGACGCATCCATTACTGCGATGCGCCGGTCTCTCTAGGAGTTGCACTTGCTGAGATTGCGGGCCATCCCCGCCGGACTGCCCATGGCTGCGGCGTGCCAGGGGCGCTCTCTTCGATGCCAGAAGATCAGGCGCCGTGTCTTTCATTCTCGTAGGAATTGCTTCCAACGTCCAGTCTGGTTCCACTCTCAACTTCATCTCCAGATAAATTTACTCGTCCTCCGCCCAAACCAAGACTCTCCCCTCCGTTCCACACACAAAGAATCAGCTTCTCCAAATTCGCAGGGTACTGGGCTGACAGCCTAGGCTGACGCGCGCGAGAGTGCCGGGCGCATCCGTCGCAGACGTTTGCTCGGAACCGGCGCCTCGAGTTCTGACGCAAAAGCCGGCAGCTGATCGGGTGGGAGGGCCCGCAGGAATGATTTCAGCACCACTTCGGTCTCTCGAAGACACGTATTGTAGTCATAGTGCAGGCAATCGAGCATCTTCCAGCCATTGCCCGGCTGCACCGAAATTCCCTTGAAAAGATCGTCCGCCGTATTGGCAAACTCGCGATCCAGATTCGCCAGCGTTTCAGAGAGCACTCGGATTTTCTGCACGAACCTTTGCCGGTCGCCGAAGAGCAACCGGTGCAGGATGCCGTTCCACGAAGCGGCGCTTTGCGCGATGTCTCCCCGGAAAAATTCGGTCTTCATCGGCTCGACAACCGGCAGTTTTTCAATTCGGCGCGCTCGCTTGCTTACCGCGTCGCAAAAACCCAGCAAAGAACCCGAAAGCCGCTCGAGTAAGTCCGCCGCAACTCGCACCTGCTGCCGTGCGCAAACGAGTTCACCCCGGTTGCGCATCGAAAACGCGTCGTCCAGCGCCACGCTCATCATTGCGTAAGAGCATTCCCACTGGCGAACTGCGGTTTCGAAAACGTAGTTTTTTTCGCGCGGCAAAGCCGTTCGCCAATCCTGGCGAACGCTGCGGCGAAGGGAAGGATGCTCGTTCCGCCTAAGGAACATTGCTGCCCCCAAGTTCCCCCCAGCTGCCTCTAAACCAATGGCGGCGAATTATACCACCGTTTGCTCGTTCCAAACGGCGAGGAAGTACCATCGGGCCGGCAGGAACCGCTGATAGTAGACTACCGTCCCCAACCGCGCCTCTTCCGCAATTCACTACACAATGCCTGCAATCGGAGTGGTTGAACGGTAGTACTCTTGGCATCCATGGCAGAGCGCCCAAATTCAGTCTTTCGCACTATTGAGGACGTGTTGCTCATCGGCACGATGTCTATCTACGACTCGCAGGCAGATGCCTCCCAGCACATCCCGCATCAGTGGCGCGAGTTTCGGCTGACCCATCCGGCGCTCGGGAGCAGCTCTGAGTTCTACGGCGCATCGCCCTGCACTAGCGACGGCAAGATCCATTACCTCACCGGACTCGCGCAGAAGAGCCCGGAAAGCCTAATTGACGGTGAGCGTCTGACTCTCGAGGCGGGAGAGTATGCCGTCGTTCGAGTAAACGATAAAGTGTTGCTTCGCGACACTTGGATCTGGTTGCTGAAAAACTGGCTGCCTGCGTCTGGGCGTCGAGAGAAGCACGCGCCGGAGTTTGAGCGATTTACCGGTATTTCGGAGGCTGGCTTACCCATCGGCCCGGTCGAAATCTGGATTCCTCTCGAACCGCTTGCAACTATCTGAGGGTAGGCTTGTGTAGCCTCCGCTTGGAGTGAGGCTATCGCTGTGCCACTGATGCTGAAACAGCCGCAGGTGCGCCTGCTGTGAGCTTCCTGTATTCGGCTTTGGCTTGACGAAGTATCGGGATACTAGGGTCTGCATCCTTCCAACTTGCAAAGAAATCATCGTAGGCTTTGCGGCTCTTTTCGGCATTGCCTTGTCTCGCGTACGCCTGTGCCAGGCCGAGTTGCGAGAGCGGCTTAAAGAGTTCCCAGTCCGGCAAACCCGGATTGTCAATGACGCCCTGGAAGTCGGCAATAGCCTTGGTCTGATCTCCAGCGGCCATGTAGGCGCAAGCTCGAGTGTAGAGGACCACGACATTCGGAAACTGCTTGACGGGCGGGAGTAAGTCCACTGCGGCTCTGAAATTTCCCCGCGCTCGTTGGATAGTGGAGTAAAGGATGGGAAGCAAACCCTGCCGGTCGAAAGTGTTTTCGGGGGACAGCTCGTTCAGCTTCGCGGCGAGTGCTTCTGCGCGGGACGTGTCCCCGGCCTGCGCGAGAGCGCGTGAGCACGAAAAAAGACCGGAATTATTGCTGGCTTCGGCGGCCTGGGCGCACAGTTTGCGGGCTAAGTCATAGTTCCCAAGGTAGGCCTCCTCCCCGGCATGGAAGGCGAGCTCTTCGGCAACGTTTTCCATGTGGTTGGCCTTCCTCTGGCGACTAATCAGAGCGTCGCTAAGGGAGCGAATTGTCCCGACGTCGCCGCGAAAAAATGCCATCTGCATTTGGAGACGGACCCAGGGCGAATCCTCGCCGGAAGTCTCGCGAGCAAGCTGGTCCATGGTAGCGGTATCGTGCTCGATGAAAGCAAGGCGGTAGCGCAACTTCAACTGAAACGGAGTGAAGGAGCCCTGTTGGTGCCATTGATCGAGTAGTTTTTTGGCATCGTCGAGCCGTCCCAGAATCATGAGCGCCTGGCTGGCGTTGGAATTGTATTGAGCGGAGGGCACAGGAGAATGAGCGATAGCCCATTGGAACTGCTGCAACGCTTCTTGCGGTTTCCCCATCTGGGCGTAGTTGATGCCCAGGAGATTGGCCGCATCCACGCTCCGCGGGTAGACTTGGCGGTATAAAAGGGCGACAGTGGCCATTTTTTCGAGATTGCCGCTGATGGCCGAATAGTAGAGCGCGGTAGTCTGAAAATTTTCCTCCTGCGTAAGGCGGCCATCCTTGAGCGCGAAGGCTCGCTTGAAACTGACCGCCGCCTCTTGGCCATCGCCTACGCTGTGTTGCGCTCTGCCGAGCAGGTCGTAGGCCGAACAAAACTGCGGATCGAGTTCGACAGCTTTTTCAAAAAACGGGATGGCTTCCCCGCGCTTTCCAGAGCGGTAGAGAGTAAGCCCGGAACTGTAGGCTTGCAAAGCCTCGAGCGAACTGGTGGTGGCACGGTCAAGCGGCGCATCAAATTTTTGGAGAGAGCTTAGACTTTCGCCAAGCCGCTTTCGCAACTGCGAGCCTGCTTTGCCCAGGGCGGCGACCACTCGATCCTTGTTGTTTGCCTCCAGTTGCGACCGCGCAATGATTTTTTGGGTGTGCGCATCAATCGCATCCAGGGTGATGACATAGGTGCTGCCGATCGAAACAATTTCCGGCACCACGAGAGCCTTCAGCCCCCGGCGCTTGCAGATTTCGACGCCCAGATCTTGAGTCACCCGCTCGTCGGGATTGCGGCGCATCGTCCGCATCGTAGAGGCCACGTCCGCTTCTGAAAGGAGGCTGAGGAACGGAGATTCGTTAAGTTTGACTTCGAGCGGCCTATCGAGGGAGTTGTCGAAGATCGGATCGCCCGTCTTGTTGACAAAACTCGCCAGTAGAATCACATCGCTCCCGGTCAGCGCCGGCCGAGCGAAGAAGACGCGCCAAGCCACAAGCGCGGCAACCACCAGGACCGCTGCGACAACAGCGGCCACAATGAACCGGCGTTTCCTCGAAGGTTCAGGCCTTGGCCCGGGCGGGGGAACCGTCGCGAGGCGTTTTTCGATCGGAACCGGAGCAGGCAGGTCGTCGTTTTCCACATGGGCTATGAAACGATAGCCACGGCGCGGCAGCGTCTCGATGTACCGGGGCTCGTCGGCCGAGTCGCTCAGCGCATCCCGCAACTTCTTCATCGCGCTGTTTAGCCCGGTATCGAAATCGCCAAACGTGTCGGCGGGCCAGAGTCTCTGACGCAGCTCTTCGCGCGTAACGACGTCACCGGGACGCTCGAGCAAGAGAGTAAGTATCTGGAAGGGCTGATCCTGAAGCTTCAATCGAATGCCGTGCTTATACAACTCCCCCGAGCGCGGGTCTACTTCGTAGGCCCCGAAGCGGGTCTTTCGGATTGCGGCGGTTGCTTTCATCGCAGGCGTTCGAGCTTGGCGGGAGTCTACCACTACTTGACTCACGGTCCGAAGCATTCTGTTGCCATACCAAAGCGCCTATTTCCCGCAACTCCCCTGAAGTCAATGACCTGGACGGTCAGATTCAGAACATGTAGAGAACATTCTTCCACCATTGCAACTCGCGCCAGTTCGCGGCAATTTTCGCGTGGCGGTGCCTACGAAGTGGCGGAGCAGCAACGGTGTAATCGAAGACTGGACAGATGAGCTGGCACCCGGAAGCTACACGGTCGATCCGGACTGTACCGGGACGTTTTTCAACCAATCGAATTACCTCGTCGTCCTTGACGGAGGCAAGAGGTACTTGTTGCTCAGTGTGGGGCCGGGAACGATTACCACGGAAGAGGGAACCAGCATCGAGCCGCAGGACTAGCACAGCTTAAAAATTCCCAGAATCGCTCGGCGGACTCGAACCTGACTCAACTCAGAGTCGCTTTATTGCTCGATAAACGGACGCAAGCAAAAGGCAGAGAAGAGGAGAGCACCATGATTTCCAAAACGCTTCGCATCGCTGCACTAATTGTTCTTGCCACCCTTGCGCTCAGTTCCGCTGCGGGGGCGGCGACTTGTTCAAACGCCTCGCTGAGTGGCACCTACGGGTTTCTACACGACGGCACAGACAGCACCGGCACCCCTGCCACCGCGGCCGTGACCCAGATCACGTTTGACTCGACCACGGGCACATTTACTGGAGAGCAAACAGCATCCCATGACGGCGTAATTGTTACTGAGTCTCTCACCGGAACGTACACAATCGACTCGAACTGCACCGGCACCGGTACACCTGCTGGAGGCAGCCCCTTCTCCATTGCGGTTACGTCAACAGGGTTCTTCGCTGTTCACGCTTTTGCCAACGGATTCGCCGTGAAGCAGGGCTCGCCGACCTGCACGAACGCGACAGTTCAGGGTAGTTTTGGATTTGAGACAACCGGCGTCTTTCTCGCTGGGGCCCCGGCCACAGCATGGGTGGCTTTCGTCGGTGAACTGAAGTTAAGGGTTAGCCCTTCCGGAGAAGGAGTGATAACCGGAGATATGGCGGGCAGCGAGGGTAGCGCGGTTTTAACGTTCGCAGAGGAACCCGTCATTGGTAGCTACTCCGTCAATTCAGACTGCACGGGCACGGCCACCATAACACCGAGGGGCCAGTCCGCCCTGAATTTCAGTTTCGTGGTTGTGGACTGCGGGAAGCAAATGCTAGCCGTTGAGACGGACGCAAACACAGTTGTAAGCGGTGCGTTCCAGCGTCGGTTCGAGCAGGAAATGCTGCCGGATGCCGATTTTTCGGGTCAACACTCTGATGAAATGCCGAAACCAGACATGGGGGGAATATCACGATTCCTCAGTCGGCAAACTCGAATCTGGAGGTTCCATGAAGACAAAAACCTCGAGATTCATGCGCAGTCCAGCCAACTAGATCATTTAGGAGCGTGAGATTTCATCTGAGAGGTATTGCCATGGTTATGAAGAGCGAAGCACTGAGAACGAGAACGCTCACAATCCTGGGAATTGTGAGTCTTGTAATCCTTGCAGCATGCGGAGGCGGCACGGCTTCGACAACGAACCCGACTCCAACTCCCGGTCTTGCTCCCACGATCATCACAATCTCGCCGAACGCTATCCTTGCTGGCGGCTCGCCTTTCATACTTACGGTCACTGGTACGAATTTCGCTGCAGCTTCCATGGTCTACTTTGGCGGTGCCGCGTTCCCCACCACCTTCGTAAACTCCACGCAGTTGACTGCGGCCATCCCTGCTGTCAGCATCGCCTCACCCGGCACCATGGCCGTGACGGTAACTAACCCCGCACCCGGCGGGGGTAGCTCGAATTCGTTGACCTTCACCATAACCACAGGAGCAGTGCAGTCAATCGCTCTGGACCCTGCCGGAAAGTTCGCCTATGTGGCGAGTTTGGGCGGCGACGCTGGTGGCTACGTCTCCATGTACACGATCAACCCCATCACTGGAGTCCTAGCCTCCATTGGACCTCCGGTGTCCTCAGGTGAAGAAGGCGCAGACTTCGTGACCCTGGATCCTTTGGGCAAGTTCGCCTACGTGGTGATTCCGGGGGATGTGTGGGATTACACAAATGACGCTGATGGCAGCGTCTCGTGGTACACCATCAATCCCACGACCGGGGCCTTAACGTCCACAGGAGCAATATACGGAACCGGTCGGGACTTTTGCTGTTTCAATTCGGTGGCGGTGGTTCCATCTGGCAAGTTTGCCTACGTGGTGAATGAGAATGCCGGATCGCCTGGCGACGTGTCTATGTACACGATCAACGCCATGACTGGGGCCTTAACATCGACAGGGACGATCGCCGCAGGAACAGGCCCTGTTTCCGTGGCCGTGGATCCTGCTGGCAAGTTCGCTTATGTGGTGAATGCGAATGCTGGATCGGCTGGCAGCGTGTCCATGTATACGATCAACGCCACGACGGGGGCCTTGACGTCTACAGGCGCGATCGCCGCAGGAACAGGTCCTGTCTCGATGGCTGCGGATCCCGCGGGCAAGTTCGCTTATGTGACGAATTCCACCTCGAACAACGTCTCGATGTACACCATCGACGGCGCCACCGGAGCCCTAACATCTATTGGGACGATTCCCGCAGGAGCCGCCCCTGTTTCCGTAGCCGTGGATCCATCCGGCAAGTTCGCCTATGTAACGAATTTTGGCTCGAACGACATCTCGATGTACGCCATCGACGCCACCACGGGGACCTTAACGTCCATTGGAACAATGGCCGCAGGTTCGACTCCTACGTCCATCGCCATCCATCCATCCGGCAAGTTCGCCTATGTTACGAATTCCGGCTCGAACAACGTCTCGATGTTCAACATTGATACGTCCACCGGGGCCTTGACGCTCATAGGGACGATAAGCTCGTGAGACCATTCTGCAAGCGGCGTCAGGACACCCGAGTGGGGTTTTAGTAGTTCCATCTCCACAGCGTTACTGATTGACTACGTACGTCAGATATACTATAATAGAACGTTTTTGGAGAGTGAAAGCAGCTGTAGAAAAGACATGTCCGCTACAACTCAATTTCTCGCCCGATCCACCGATTTCTGCTCGATACACCGTACGAGTAGAAATGCTGCAAACAAAGGAGATAACCTCTTCTAATCGTTACTCAAACCACACTCTCTTTCTCACGTTTTTATTCACCAAATCTTCGCCTTGGTGAGGGAGACCCGATTCCAATCCGAATGACAGATTGAGAACCACAATCCGAGAGAGCTGCCCGGATCCCTTTCCGCACCCAACTGGGGCCTGAAGTAGCCTGCGATTTCTTGACGCTCTTGGAAATGCGCCGCTATACTGCCGCATTCTCGCGAAAGGACCTTCATTTTGGAATTTGAGCCTCTCGACCAGTTTCATCAGCGCCAAAAGAAGCTGCAAGAACTCGAGGCACTGGGTCACCCGCCGTATCCACACAAATTTCCCTGGACGCACACCGCCGGCCAAATTCTGAAGGAATACGGCACCAGCAGCGCGGAAGAGTTCGCGGCGAAGAAAGTCCAAGTGCGCACCGCCGGCCGCATCGTCGCGCTACGCCCTCACGGAAAGGCCGCGTTTGGCCACTTGCTCAGTGACGGCGCCCGCATGCAGTTCTACGTGAAGCTCGACGTGGTGGGCGAAAAGGCATTCAAGCTCTTTCAGCTTCTCGATTTAGGGGACATCATCGGCGTTGCGGGCCACCTCTTCCGCACCAAGACCAACGAGTTGACGATTTGGGTTGAGCAGCTTGAACTGCTCAACAAGGCCCTGCTCCCGCTGCCGGAAAAATGGCACGGGCTGGCCGACGTCGAGCAGCGCTATCGCCGTCGCTATCTCGATCTGATCGTAAATGAGAAGGCGCGCGAAATTTTCATCAAGCGCGCTCACATCATCCGCGAGCTGCGGCGCTTCTTCGACGAGCGCGCCTACATCGAAGTGGAGACGCCGATGATGCATCCGATTCTCGGCGGCGCAACGGCGCGCCCGTTCGTCACCCACCACAATACGTTCGACATGGACCTGTATCTGCGAATAGCGCCCGAGTTATATTTGAAGCGCCTGACGGTCGGAGGCTTCGATCGCGTATACGAAATCAATCGCAATTTCCGCAACGAGGGCATCGACGCGATTCATCAGCCCGAATTCACGATGCTTGAGTTCTATCAGGCGTACAGCGATTACCGCGAGCTGATGGATTTGACCGAAGAACTGTTTCGCAGCGTGGTCGAGAGAGTTTGTGGCGGCACCAAGATCAAATACGGCGAGCAGGATCTCGATTTCAGCCGCTTCGAGCGTCTCAGCATGCGCGAAGCCATCATGAAGTTTTGGCCCCAGGCGGCGGGTGTTGCGCCGGTGGCGGGTGAACTGGGCTCGCCGAATGGTCCCCGCAGCGTCGCTGAGCGCTATAACGCCTTTGCTCGCGCTCACAGAGTCGATCCCATCGCGGAAATCTCTAAGCGCACCGATGGCGAAATCATCGGCGAGTTGTTCGAAGCCCTCGCCGAGAAGCATCTGATTCAGCCCACCTTTATCTACGATTTTCCCACGGACATTTCGCCGCTCTCGAAGCGACGTCCCGACGATTCCGCCATCACGGAACGCTTCGAGCTCTTCATCGCTGGCATGGAACTGGCGAATGGCTTCTCCGAATTGAACGATCCCGCCGACCAGGAACAGCGTTTTCGCGCGCAAGTGGAAAAAGGCGGCCGGGAAGCGCCGAAAGAAGTGGACGTCGATTACATACGCGCGCTGAGCCATGGGCTGCCGCCGACGGCAGGCGAAGGAGTGGGGATCGATCGCCTGGTGATGCTGCTGACGGACTCACATGCCATCCGCGAGGTGATGCTGTTCCCGCTATTACGCGCCGAATCCGCAGAGTCCTCCGAGCAACCGTCTGAGCCGCCCGCCAACCCTGCCAGCCAGTCTGCCGCACCTAAAAAATGAGATTCGAATTGCTGGTCGCGCTGCGATATCTGCTGTCGCCGAACCGGCCAGGCGTGCTGCGCCTCGTCACGCTGCTCGCCGTTATCGGCGTCACCGCTGGCGTCACTACCCTCGTGATCGCGCTGGCCATGAACACCGGTTTTCGCCAAGCCATTCGCGACCGGCTTCTCAGCGTCACCGCGCACGTGAATTTGAAGCCGCTCAGCCCAAATGGAATTCGCAATTATCGCGAGTTGATGGAGCGATTGAGCGGTACGCCCGGCGTGCGTTCGATCGAGCCCGCCGTATATGACGAAGCTTTGCTTTCATCTGGTGTTCACGCGCGGGGAGTGGTTCTAAAGGGAGTTGACCCCGAGCTGGAAATTCGTGCCAGCGAGGCCCTGCATCACCTCGATTCCGGCTCGGCGGATTTTTCACCGGACGTCGACGGGATTGCCGCGTTGCTGATCGGACGGCTGCTGGCCGGCGACATGAGAATCGCAGTCGGCGACTATGTGACGCTGACCAGTCCCCAGGGAAATCTGACTCCGTTCGGGATGCTCCCGCGATCTCGCCGATTTCGCGTTACGGGAGTTTTTGACTCGGGATTCTACGACTACGACGCGAACTGGGCTTTCGTCACCCTGGGTTCCGCGCAGTCGCTTGCGGGCATCGGGGACGTGATCAGCCTGCTGGAAGTTCGCGTAAACAAAATGGACGAATCCCGCTCCGTCGCTGACGACCTTTTGCGCTCGGCGGGACCGGGCTTCACGGCAGATACCTGGATGGACGAAAACCGCGCCCTGTTTCGGGCGCTCAGTTTGGAAAAACTCGTGACCGCGGTTTTCATTGGGCTGATTACGTTCGTCGCAGGGCTCAATATCCTTGTGGTTCTGACCATGACGGTCGCGGATCGCGCTCGGGACATCGCCGTACTGATGGCCATGGGTGCTCGCCAAGCCCAAATTCGCGCGATCTTCCTGTGGCAGGGGCTGGCTGTGAGCGTTGCCGGGATCGTCGCGGGCCTCGCTCTCGGCTACAGCGCCGCCTTTTTCGCCAACAGATGGCGTCTGATTCCGCTGAATCCCGAAGTCTACGCCATACCTTATGTGCCCTTTCACGCCAACGCCGCTGATGCCGTTTGGATCGCGCTCACCGCGTTCGCCATCAGCGTCGCAGCCACTCTTCTGCCGGCCCGATCCGCAGCCCGCATCCCGCCTGTGGAAATTCTTCGCTTTGAGTAGCGAGTACGTTCAGTTAGGCCAGTAGCAAATCGATTCGCTTTCGGGTCCCGTTTTAGGATGAACACACACCCTCATGTTAAAATGCGTTTCGGAAGCATTTTGGACTTCTAAGGCAAATGCTAAGACTCAGTGGGAATTGGTTTTCATCAGCACGCATACGGCAAAAATGTGAAAGTAATTGGATAACTTCCCCATCTGGTACGGGCACTTGAGTGTAATAAAAGGAGATACGGTTGCCTCAGTTCGGCATCTAACTTGTCAGAAGGTGACTACCGAATGCAGTTGCAGTCCAGCCCGGGCGTAGCAGTGGCGGACGATTCCTCCTTTGGAGTCGGCAAGGATTCCGTTGCCTTTTTGCGCGCCGCGAGACTCACGAGGATTTTCCGGTCCGGCCCCCACGAAATCCGTCCTCTCGACGCGATCGACCTGGCCGTGGACCGCGGCGAGATGATCGCCGTCGTCGGACCTTCCGGTTCTGGCAAAAGCACTTTACTGCACCTCTTGGCTGCGCTGGACACTCCGACGAGCGGTGAAGTATACTTCGCGCGAAATTCGCTGTGGTCGCTTTCGGAAGAAAAACTGGCCGAGTATCGGAATCGCGTGGTCGGTTTTGTTTGGCAGCGGCACCATTTGCTTCCCGATTTCACGGCCGCGGAGAACGCGGCAATGCCGCTCCTCCTTCGAGGCCTAGCATTGAAACAGTCGTTGCAAGCGGCCAGCGAATGGCTGGGCGAAGTCGGGTTAGGCGATCGTGGCGAACAGCAGGCCGGGCAGCTTTCCGGCGGCGAACAGCAGCGCGTAGCTATCGCTCGTGCCCTCGTAAATCAGCCCGCTGTGCTCCTGGCGGATGAACCGACAGGTGATTTGGATGAACGCAACGCGGAAGGCATTTTCGATTTGATGCAGCGGCTCCATCAGTCTCACCGCCTCACTACGATTCTCGCAACGCATAACCCTTCGTTGGCACGGCGCACAGACCGCGTATTTGCTCTCGAACACGGGAAGCTGACGCCGGCGCTGGAATCGCACGTTGGCGCGGACGACGGCGGAGCGCACTTCGCCAGCGTGGTTACAAAGACTCTAGGAGAGCGTGGGTGACCTGTGTTTGAACGTTACACGGAAAAGGCTCGGCGAGTAATTTTCTTCGCCCGCTACGAGGCCAGCCAATACGGCAGCCCCTATATTGAGACGGAGCATCTCCTTCTCGGATTGCTGCGCGAAGATAAGCAACTTGCCAATCGGTTCCTCCGCACTCATGGCTCGATCGAATCCATTCGCAAGGAAATCGAATCTCGCATCACCGTTCGCGAACGAATCTCAACTTCTGTCGAAGTTCCTCTGAGCCAGGAGTGCAAGCGCATCCTGAATTACGCCGCCGAAGAGGCCGAGCGGCTCGGCCATAAGCATGTGGGCACGGAACATCTGTTGTTGGGCGTGCTCCGCGAAGAGAAATCTTTCGGCGCCGAGATTTTGCTCGAACGCGGACTTAGACTTTCCACCGTGCGTGAGGAGTTGGCGCGCAGCGCGGGAGAGAAGGTGCCTGTGAATCGGCCAAAAGAAGCGTCGTTGTTAGCAGAATTCAGCCGGGATTTGACGCAAGCGGCTATGGAAGGGCAGCTCGATCCTCTGGTTGGACGCGATCGCGAGCTTGAGCGCGCCGTTCAAATCCTGTGCCGTCGCACCAAGAATAATCCTGTTCTTATCGGCGAACCCGGTGTCGGAAAGACCGCCATCGTCGAGGGCCTCGCCCAGCGCATTGCCGATGGAGACGTTCCTCCATTCTTGGCCGACAAGCGCATCCTTTCGCTCGACCTTTCCTTGATTGTCGCCGGTACAAAATACCGCGGTCAGTTCGAAGAGCGGCTCAAGACCATCATGAAGGAACTGATGGAGAGCCAGAACGCGATCGTTTTCATCGATGAGCTGCATACCCTGGTCGGCGCCGGCTCCGCGGAAGGCTCGCTCGACGCGGCAAACATCCTGAAGCCCGCGCTCAGCCGCGGGGAAATTCAATGCATTGGCGCGACGACGCCCGCGGAATATCGCAAGTCCGTCGAAAAAGACCGGTCGCTTGAGCGCCGTTTCCAGGCCGTGAAGGTTCCAGCGCCGGGCGAAGATGAGGCCATCCGCGTCCTGCAGGGCGTGCGCGACCGCTATGAAAAATTCCACGCCGTCAGCTACACGGAAGAAGCCATTCGGTATGCGGTTTACTTGTCAAACCGCTATATTCCGGACCGTTTTCTTCCGGACAAAGCCATCGATCTGCTCGATGAAGCCGGCGCTCGCGTGAAGCTGCGCCAGGCCATGCTTCCCGACGAAGTTTCCGAAGTGCAGAAGCGCGTGAAATTCATCACGCATCGCATGGAAACGGCCATCGCGAACCACGAATTCGAAAAAGCTCGTTTCTACTCGGAGGAAGAGCGCAAAGAGAAAGAACATCTGCGTCTGCTGCGCGAAAAGTTGAAGATCGACGATTCCTCCACAGGCGTCGTTACGCGCGAGGACATCGAAGAGGTCGTCGCCCGGTGGACCGGAATCGCCGTCACCTCCATCAAGGAAGACGAACAGCAGAAACTCCTTCGTATCGAGGAAGAGCTGCATCGCCGCGTCATCAGCCAGGATAAGTCCATCACCGCGCTGGCACGTGCCATTCGTCGCAGCCGCGCAGGGCTGAAAGCTCCAGGCCGTCCCGTCGGATGCTTCCTGTTCCTTGGTCCCACGGGCGTTGGCAAAACCGAAGTCGCGCGGCGGTTGGCCGAATTCCTCTTCGGCAGCGAGAAGTCCCTGATCCGCTTCGACATGTCGGAGTATATGGAGAAGCATTCCGTGTCGAAGCTGATCGGCGCACCTCCGGGATATGTGGGCTATGAAGAGGGCGGCCAGCTCACGGAGCGCGTTCGCCGCACTCCCTACTGCGTGATCCTGCTCGACGAAATCGAGAAGGCTCATCCCGACGTCTACAACATTTTGTTGCAGGTTTTCGAGGACGGACAGTTGACCGATGGCCTGGGTAACACGGTAGACTTCCGCAACACGATCATCATCTTGACCTCCAACATCGGCGCCCGCCAGTTGCAGAAGCAGTCGGGCCTTGGCTTCGCGTCGCTGGATGGCTTGTCTCAGGCAAAGAGCCAAGATGAAATGGTAATGGGCGAGGTAAAGCGCGTGTTCAATCCGGAGTTCTTGAACAGGCTGGACGAAGTGATTCTGTTCAATTCACTCACGGATGATGACTTGCTGCGGATCATTGATCTGCTCGTGGGGCAGATCAACGAGACGCTGGTTCATCGCCAGGTGCAGATTGCCATGACGCCCGAAGCGCGCCAGTGGATTCTCGAAAAGACCTGCAGCGATCGAAATTATGGCGCGCGGCCGCTTCGTCGCGCGTTGCAGAAATACGTCGAAGATCCATTGTCGGAAGCTTTGATCCAGGGTGGATTGCAGCGCCCCGCCACACTCGAGGTTTTCCTCGGCGGCGAAGGCCTTTCCTTCCGGCCTCTGGTCGAAGCAACCCCAGTGGCCCACTAGGAATCCCACACACGCAAGCTGGGCTGGAGCGGCCCGGCGGGGGAGCAAAAAAAATCTTGGGCGGGGGACTGCGGCCTTGACCACAGCCATGGCCGCCGCCGGCAGGGAAATTTTTCTGCGCCTACTCGAATCTCTTGTTGCCGTGTGCTTGGCCCTCTTCATGGGACAAGCCCTGTGGGCTCAACAATCCCAGGAAAACACAGGCACTCAGTACACAATTGAGCGCATCGAGTTTATTGGCAATCGCCGTATCCAAACCGGCACATTGCGCGCGAGAATTTTCTCGCGCAATGGCGACCCCTACAGCATCGATGCCATCCGCCGCGATTTCCAGGCTCTGTGGAACACGCAATTCTTCGAAGACATTCACGTGGAAGTGGAAGACAGTCCCGACCAGCCCAACGAGAAAATTGTGGTCTTTTACGTCACAGAGCGCCCCATCATCCGCCGCATCGAGTACAAGGGAAATAAGTCGGTCACCGAGTCCGACATTCTCGACGCCTTCAAAGACAAAAAGGTTGGGCTCTCCGTCGAGAGTCAGTTCGACCCCACAAAAATCAAACGCGCCGAAGTGGTGATCAAGGAATTGCTGGCCGCCCACGGACGCCAGTTCGCCACGGTGAAGCCCACCTACGAAAAGATTTCGGCGACAAACGCAGTGAAGCTCGTCTTCAATATAGACGAAGGCCCGAAAGTGAAAGTGGGCAAGATCATCATCAAGGGCAATAAGGCTTTCTCCGACCGCAGAATCATTCGCACGATGCGGAACGACCGCCCCTATGCGATTCCCCTCTACTACACATACATTCCGGTCATGGACAAGACGTTCGACCGCCCGAAACTCGACGAGGACCTCGAAGTGGGCATCCGCGGTCTCTATCAGAACAACGGTTACTTCCGCGTCGACGTAAACGTGGCCAGCACCAAGACCGTCGACGTAAATCGCGCTGGCATCCCGGGGCCATGGCCGGGCATCGGTAGCAAGCACGAGAAAGCAACCAACATCACGATCACCATCGATGAAGGCGAGCAATACCGCATGGGCAAGCTTAGTTTCCGCAGCGCCGATCCCGACGAAGGCCTCGTCATCAAGCCGGAATTCCTGGCCACCGTTTTTCCCATGAAGTCGGGCGAAATTTTCTCCACGGACAAGCTGCGCAAAGCCTTCGACAACTATAAGAAGCTGTATGGCCAGTATGGCTACATCGACTTCACTCCCACGCCGGATTTCGACATCGACGACCCCAGGAAAACAATCAACTTGGCTCTCGTGTTCGATCAGCAGAAGCAATATTACGTCCGCCGCATCGAATTTTCCGGCAACACAACCACACGCGACAAAGTGATTCGCCGCGAACTCCTTCTCGACGAAGGGCAGGTTTTCAATAATCACTTGTGGGAATTGAGCATTCTCCGGCTGAACCAGCTGAATTATTTCGACACGATTAAGCCCGAGAACGCCGACTTGAAGAAAAATCCGAAGACGGGCGCCGTGGACATCCGCCTGAAGCTGCACGAAAAGCAGAAGCAATCCATCAGCTTTTCCGGCGGCGTCAGCGGGCTTTACGGCAGCTTTATCGGCCTTTCTTACCAGACGAACAACTTCCTTGGTTTGGGCGAGACCCTTACCTTGTCGGCCCAAGTGGGCGACATTCAGAAAAACATCGTCTTTGGCTTCACCGAGCCCTATCTTTTCGACCGGCCGATTTCCGCCGGGTTCACCATCTCCGACAGCGAGTTCAATTACAACACCGCACGGCAGACCGGCCTGTTGCTCGGTACCCAGGTAGCCATCAATCCTGCCTTGCAGGAAAATTACAGCAATTCGACGAAGGGTGTCACCGCCTTCGCCAGCTATCCGATGCGTAAGTTCTCCTTTGCCCGTTTGGGCCTCACCTACGGATTTTCTTCGACGAACATCACCGCCTTCAGCCAATCGGCTCAGTTGTTGTTTGAATTTACTCAATTCCGTAGTCTGGCAGGTCCTTCGGCGTTGAGGGGCATTCAATCGAGCTACGTGATTCCAAGCATCACCTACGATCGCACCGATAGCCCGGTGAATCCCACCCACGGCAAGGCTTTCTCTTTCACATCGAAATTCGAAGGCGGCCCGCTGCAGGGAAATGTAAACTCGATTACCGAGATTTTTAATGGCCGCTGGTTCCATCCTACTTACCACCGACGAAACGTGATCGGTTTCCGTCTTCAGGCGGCGACTCTTACAGGCTACGGTGGCAAGGACGCGCCTCCCTATAACCGCTTCTATATGGGCGGTGAGTACGATGTCCGCGGATTCGAGGCTTACACCATATCTCCCTTCGTGGCCATCCCGAGCCTCGGCAGCACCAGCGTCACCTATCTTGATCCCACTCGAATCGGCAGTACGGGACTGCCTTTGCCCCAAACTATCGCAGTTCCCACACTGCAATTCTTCCCCACCCGCCCCGGCGGTGATACGGACGCTATCCTGAACGCGGAATACCGCATCCCGATTTATCAGCAATACGTCGGTCTTACTTTCTTCAATGACTTTGGAGTGGACGGCATTCTCCGGAAGTCCCAACTGGCATTGAATCCTTCGGCCGTAGCCAGCTTCCAGCAGGAATATCCGAATCCCGATTTCCCGGCATTGAAGATTGCCGATACTCTGCCCCTGATTTCCGGAACGAATTTCGCTCCGCACGCGTCAGGCGGCGTCGAGCTTGTCGTTCAGCTGCCGATTATTCAAGCGCCTTTCCGCTTCTACTACGCCTACAATTACGCCCGGATCACCGAAACGATTGAAGGCCCGTCAGTGACGGATGCGTACGGGAACGTGCTTCCAGGTGGTTTCTACGTCGATCCGTTGGAAAGGGCATACTTGCAGAAGTTAGGGGTCTATACCACGGTGGTTGTGCCGGAACTTGAAACATTTCTCCGGTCGCAGACCGAGAGGCTTCCGGCCGGTCTGATCGAACCGAAAAGCACTTTCCGTTTCACCGTCAGCCGGACTTTCTGATCGAGCCAGTAAATGAGCGCAGGAGAGCGATAAGAGTGCAAGCGTCACGAGGGTGGAAACGAAGCATGACGAAAGTTTCGGGACCGATCGCCATTATATTCCTGACGATCGCCATCTCGTCGTGTGGCAGCAACTCCGCCACAATAGGCGTCACAGTCGAGGCTGTGAACGCTGCCTGCGGCGCAACCTGCTCTGCGCAGAGTCCCGCGATTGTCATCAAGGGCGAACCGGAAACGTTTGTTGCGAATGTGACGGGCGGTTCCACCACCACGGTCTACTGGCAAATCTGCCTGCCTGTGCCTGTGACCAGTCCTCCCACGCAGCCCACAAACTGCACACCCATTCCCGGCGTCACGAAAACGAGTTCGACCACGCAAAATCTCACGGGCTACGGAACCATCACACAGACCGGCATCTACACGGCGCCAACGACGATACCGCAGCAAAACCCATTTGTCGTAATGGCCGCCAGCACAGCAAACTATAGCGATTTTGGCGTGGCCTACGTCCGAATCGATTCCGGCATTCGCGTTCAGATGTATCCAGTCACCGCTACTATTCCCACGGGCCCCGGCAGCACGTATACACTTACAGCCACCGTAACCGGCACAACGAATACTGCCGTCACCTGGAGCGTCAACAATGTGGCGGGAGGAAACATCCTCACGACCGGCACGGTCGTTCCTACCGGCCCGCAAACAGCTCTTT
>Ga0187783_10000077_pt1 | contig 74730 bp, 57 predicted proteins | sample 1015_SJ02_MP02_2_FD_132471 | JGI IMG/M metagenome (GOLD analysis project Ga0187783, IMG submission 132471) | Tropical peat soil microbial communities from peatlands in Department of Meta, Colombia - 1015_SJ02_MP02_20_MG | ecosystem: Environmental > Terrestrial > Soil > Wetlands > Peat | place... | reverse complement strand
GCGGGCATTCGGATCGGCGATTGCCGTGTTAGAGTTGGCGCCGCACGTCGGTCGCTGGGAGGGGGAGTGGCGTATCGCGATCTCCGAGATTTTATTCGCACGCTGCAGAACAACGACGAGCTAAGGCGCATCGCCGCGGAAGTGGACCCGATCCTCGAAATGACCGAGATTACCGACCGCTCTGTCAAGTCGGGAGGTCCGGCCTTGCTGTTTGAGCGACCCAAAGGTTCGCGCGTTTCTGCGGTCACGAATCTTGTCGGCAGCGAACGCCGCATGAATCTCGCGCTCGAAGTAGACTCGCTCGATGAAGTGGCCGAACGCATCTGCTCCTTTCTCGAGATGCAGTCGCCGCAAGGTCTCCTCGATAAGGTAAAAATGCTGCCGAAGCTCGCCGAGCTTGGCTCATATTTTCCGAAGGGTGTGCGAGCCGGCGATTGCCAGGAAGTGGTGAAGACGGACGGATTTTCGCTGTTCAATTTCCCAATTTTGCAGTGCTGGCCGCAGGACGGCGGACGCTACATCACCTGGCCGATGGTGGTCACGAGAAACCCGGAAACGGGCAAGCGCAACGTGGGCTGCTATCGAATGCAGGTTTTTGACGAGCGCACGACCGGCATGCACTGGCAAACGCAGAAGCATGGGGCCGAACACTTTCGCAGCGCACGTTCGAAGAATCCGAAAGGCACTTTGGAAGTGGCCGTGGCCATCGGTTCCGATCCGGCGACATGTCTTGCAGGTATTCTGCCCGTGCCGCCCGATTTGGACGAATTCCTATTCTCCGGATTCCTGCGTGGGGAAGCGGTCGAATTGGTCGCCTGTAAGACGGTTGACCTAGAGGTCCCGGCAAACGCGGAGATCGTTCTTGAAGGCTACGTGGAGCTCGGCGAGCTCCGCACGGAGGGGCCCTTCGGCGATCACACCGGTTTCTATTCGCTCGAGGGCCAATATCCCGTTTTTCACGTCCAGTGCGTCACGCACCGCAAGGAGCCGCTCTATCTGGCGACCGTCGTCGGCCCTCCCCCGCAGGAAGACTATTTCATCGGTCATGCCATCGAGCGCGTGTTCCTGCCGGTAATGAAAATGCAGCACCCGGAAATCGTGGACGTGGCCATGCCGGCCGAGGGCATTTTTCAGAACCTGATGATCGTCTCGATTCGGAAAAGCTATCCGGGGCATGCGCGCAAGACTATGAATGCAATCTGGTCGCTCGGCCAGGCCATGTTCACCAAGGTTATCGTGGTCGTCGATCACGACGTCGACGTGCAGAATCCGCGCGAGGTGGTTTGGAAGGCGCTCTGCGCCATCGATCCCGAGCGCGACGTTCAATTTGTGCTCGGACCTGTCGACACGCTGGACCACGCCGCGCGGCGCCAGGATTACGGCTCGAAGATGGGAATTGACGCAACCCGCAAGTGGCCCGAAGAAGGGTATGCGGGCCGCTGGCCAGACGAAATCAGGATGGACGCTGCGACGAAGAAGCGCGTGGACGCCTTGTGGCGGCAGCTAAGAATCGGCGCGAAATGACGCGCAGACGCCGGGAGGCAGAAATGAGCAAGACGTATCGACTGGTGGCCGCGCTGCTCACCATCGCTTTTCTGGCCGCTCCCCGGACTGAGGGGCAATCGAGACGGGTACTTTCGCCGGAAGTCGAGCAGTTCGTCCGCATCTCCGCGCCAACCGTGGCCCTGACGCACGTGCGCGTGATCGACGGCACGGGGGCGGAACCGAGGGAGAATCAGACCGTGATTCTGTCGGGTGATCGGATCGACTGGGTCGGCGATGCGTCCGGCGCGCCTGTGCCGGCGAGCGCCCAAGTGCTCGATCTCGCCGGATGCACGGTGATTCCGGGACTGGTAGGAATGCATGATCATATGTTTTACCCTTCTGGGCGCGTTCCCATTTACAACGAGATGGCCTACAGCTTCCCGAAGCTCTATCTGGCGGCTGGCGTCACCACGATTCGAACCACGGGGACCCTGGAACCGTATACCGACCTCGAGTTGAAAAAACTGATTGACTCTGGACGCGCGGTGGGGCCCGAGATCTATGTCACCGGACCGTACCTCGAAGGTCCGGGCGCCTTTACGCCGCAGATGCATGTGTTAAAGGATGCCGAAGACGCACGAAGAACGGTCGACTACTGGGCCGACGAGGGCGTGACCTCGTTCAAGGCCTATATGCATATCACGCGCGATGAGCTCGCCGCTGCGGTCCTGGCCGCCCACAAGCGCGGGCTCAAGGTAACGGGTCACCTTTGCTCGATTGGTTTCCGTGAGGCGGCGGCCATCGGGATCGATGATCTCGAGCACGGGCTGTTCGTTGATACCGAATTCGTTCCTGGCAAAGCAGCGGATGTCTGCCCGTCCGAGCTCGAGGCCAGCCAGATCATGGCCGGCCTGGATTTATCGAGCGCCCCCGTCCAGGCGATGATCGGCGACCTGGTCGAGCGCCACGTCGCCATCACCTCGACGCTCCCGGTGTTCGAACCGGACGTTCCCAATCGGCCTCCGCTCGACCGCCGCGTGCTGGACGCCTTGCTGCCGGAGGCGCAGGTCGATTATCTGGCCAACCGAATTCGCAGCAGTTCGAATGCGGCGCTGATCGAGACGGGCGCAACCGTGTTCAAGAAGGAGATGGATTTCGAGCGCATGTTCGTCAAGGCCGGAGGCACGCTGCTTGCCGGCGAGGATCCGACCGGCGGCGGCGGAATTCTGGCCGGATTCGGCGACCAGCGCGAAGTCGAACTCCTCGTGGAGGCTGGTTTCACGCCGCTCGAGGCCCTGCGAATCTCTAGCTATAACGGAGCGCAGTTTCTCGGCCAGGCCGACCGTCTCGGGACGATCGCCGCGGGACGGGTTGCCGATCTCGTCGTAATTCACGGTGATCCGTCGAAGACCATCGCAGATATAGAAAAGGTTGAGATCGTTTTCAAGGACGGCATCGGCTACGATTCTGCCAAGCTGATCACTGCGGCGCAGGGCTCGGTGGGGCTGCACTAGGGCAAGGGATTTCTCCTCATCTTCGTTGCACGCGGAGTAAACTGACTCGCTCGGTATGCCCCGATTTGTGTTCTCCTTTTCATCGCAACAGCGAGAGCTAGGACGAACGATGGCGGTGACACTTTTCGTCCAGCGGGCGTAGATCAGTCTTTCACGCCTGTATCTTGACCTGTACTTTTTGCTCCTCCTGTACTTTCGGCCGGGTTTTCACCAACAGCACACACGCGGACAAGGTTTCTTGACACTCGCTGTTGTGAATGTAATAAACGGTGCCAGGGGCTGTGGTACCGGGACTATCAGTACGTTCAGTGCGCGGCGAGCGGAACCCCGGTGCGTGAAAGAGAAGCGAAGGCCTCGGTGGGTACCTCTTGGGGGAAATCGGTTAGGCAGTGCTTCACGGACGCGTCCTGCGAAGCAGGGCGGGTGAGGAGCGAGATCACGCGATGTTTAGCAAGGCGAAATCCCTGATCGGCCTCGATATCGGCTCAAGCTCTGTCAAGGCCGTTGAGCTCAAGAAATCAAAGGCCGGGTACGAACTGGTGAGTTTTGGACTCGAGCCGTTGGCCCAGGACACGGTGGTGGACGGCGCCATCATGGATGCGCCTTCGGTGGCCGAAAAGATTGTTTCCATCTTCGACGGCCAGAAGATCAAGACGAAGGACGTTGCCACTTCGGTCTCGGGCCATTCGGTAATCGTCAAGCCGGTGAAGATGGCGCTCATGACCGAGGAAGAACTCTACGACCGTGTGCAGGCCGAGGCCAGCCAGCATATTCCTTTCGACATCGCGGATGTGAGTTTGAGCTACCAGATGCTGGAAGCCACCGAGAACCAGATGGACGTGCTGCTGGTTGCCGCTAAGAAGGACAAGATTCTCAACCACACGAATGTGCTGGCCCAAGCGGGCAAGTCGCCCGTCCTGGTCGATATCGATGCGTTCGCCCTGCAGAATTGCTTCGAGGCCAACTACGATCCCGATCCTTCGCAGGTCGTCGCTCTGCTGAATGTCGGGGCCAGCGTCATGAACATCAACATCGTTCGCGGTTTGACGCCCCTGTTTACGCGCGACGTTTCCGTGGGCGGCAATCAGTACACCGACGCTCTACAGAAGGAGCTGGACCTCAGCTTCGAAGACGCCGAGAAGTTGAAGATGGGCGGGACGCTTGCCGGAGTCAGCGACGAGCAACGCGCCGCCATTCTCCGCTCGGTATCCGACATTCTCATCCTGGAAATTCAGAAGACTTTCGACTTCTTCCGCGCGACGGCCAGCGGCGAGAACATCCGGCGAATCTACGTGGCCGGTGGAACAGCGCGTGTGCCGGGACTGATCGATCTCCTCAAGGAAGAGTTCGCCATGCCCGTCGAGGAGCTGTATCCATTCCGCAAAGTTTCCGTGAATCCCAGCCGACACGACGAAGCTCACCTTCGCGAGTTGGCCCCGCGCCTGGCCATCGCCGTAGGGCTGGCGCTGAGGAGTTTTGACACGCCATGATTCGGATCAACTTACTCGGTCAGGCTCGGCCCAAAGCGGCCAAGCAAACTCTGCCCCTGGAAGCCACCATGCAGTTCGTCTTTCTGCTCGTGGCCCTGGGTCTTGCCGTGGCCATTCTCGGCTTCACCTATATACAGGACCAGCGGCAGCTCGATCAAATCAACAGCCGCATCACCGCTCTGCGCGCCGAGAAGTCCAGCCTCGAACAGATCAAGGCGCAGGTTGAGCAGTTCGAACGCGATAAAGCCGTTCTGCAGCAGAGGATCGATGTGATTGAGACGCTGCAGAGGAACCGCACGGGCGGCCAGGAACTCCTGCAAATGGTGGCGAGCACGGTCGTGCGTGTCGATAACCTGTGGCTGACGGCCCTGGAGCGCAGGCAGGATGCACTCGAGATTGACGGCGAAGCGGGATCCATCAACGCGGTCGCCAACTTCATCACGCAGCTCAAGCACTCCGGCTATTTCGACAAGGTCGAGATCACCGAGACGAAGGAAGACGACATCGTCAAGGGCGTTGCGACCTTTGGGTTCAAGATGACCGCGGCGGTCAACTCCCATTTCTCGCCTGTTCCTGGACAACCGAAGACGCAGCCGGCGGGAGAAACGGCGGTTGCCCTGGGTTCGCCAAGAGGGAGGAGCTGATCATGGCAAGCAGCTTCCGAGATTGGCCCTGGCCCTTGCAGGCCATGCTGTATCTGGTCCTTGCCTTTGTCATTGTCGCGGCCGGTTTTTACGTGCCTGGGTCGCCGGTGCGCGGCGTTCGCATCGATGTCGAGAACGCGCAGGCTGACCTGAAACCGCTCGAACAGGACGTTTCCCGGCTGCGCCTTTATAAACAGCGTCGGGCGGAACTCCAGTCCGACATGGACGCGCTTCAAAAACAGCTCGCCACTCTGCAGACGATTGTTCCCGAGGAAAAGGAAGCCGACCAGTTCATCCTCATGGTTCAGCGCGCTGCGGCCAGCTCGGGAGTTTCTCTCCGACAGCTCACGGCCAAGCCCGTGGCGAGCAAGCAATACTATTTCGAAATGCCCTTTGATGTTGCGGCGGATGGGCCGTACTACGGGGTTCTCGACTTCTTCTCTCAATTGGGCAGGCTTTCGCGGATCATGAACGTAGGGGACCTGAAGTTGTCCAGCATCCACGGAACCAGTGGCTCCTCAGGCTCGAAGTTTACGCTGACTCCGGGAACGTCCGTGACGGGGACCTTTACGATCACAACTTTCTTCACCAAGGGAGGGGAGTCACCAGCGACGGGACCTCAGACTCCCTCTACGAGGCGCTAAACGAACATGACGAGAACCGCAAAAACATTTGCGATTTTGGCGGCCCTGGCTGCCGCGCTTTGTGTTCCGTGTGTCGGCGCTCAACAACCGGCGACGCCGAAGCCGTCGCAAAGATCGGCGAGCCCGCCGAACGCTCCAAAGCCGGTGCCCGGCGCGCAGAAGATGCAGAAACCTGTGGCCAGCGGCGTGAAGCCATCGGGAACGGTTCGACCGGCCGGAAGGCCGCAACAGGGGCGCCCTCCGGCCGCACGGAAGCCGCAAGGCTTGAATGTGCCGGGTAGCCGGGGGCCGAGGCGCGAGGGGATGGTGGTGGCCGGGGCGCCTCCGGCGCAGAGCCCTGGTCCGGAAGCCCCCAAAACCGACAACTCGGATGCGGTGGCTAGCCGACGAGATCCTTTCACTCCTCTGATCGACGTGCCGCGCGGCGGGGGTTCCGGCGACCACTTGCCGCCGGGCAAAGCCGGGCTGGTGATCGCCACAGTACGGATTGACGGGGCCGTGAAGTCGGGCAACGGAATGATCGCTGTTCTCTCGAATCCTGAACAGCGTGTGTATTTCGTTCGCGAGGGTGACCATCTCTACGACGGGGATGTGGAGAAGATCAGCCTCGACGGCATTACGTTCAAAGAAGATTCGAGGGATGCTTTCGGAAAACCCGTGGAGCGGTTGGTGACGAAGCGAATCTACCCGAGTGCAGGAGAGCAGCAATGAGGATGATCTGGCGGGCGTGGGGATTGGCCGCGCTTGTTGCGGCATGTTTGGTGGCGGGGAACGGAGCAGCACTGGCCAACGATGCACCGGCCGTGCACGTCAAGGCCGTTCCAGCGGACGGACTCGTGCGGCTCGAAGCCGAGGCCAGCGGCCCGTTCGATTTTACGGGATACCGCGCAAGCGAAAGCCTCTACGTGCTCGACCTGAGCGGGGTCACGGCGGCCGATCCGGCCACCGAGCGCGTCGTATCATCTGAGCTGGTCAAAGGCTATCGCGAGCAGCCGTACACCGTGGGGCAGAAGCCCATGGTTCGGCTCGAGGTTCTGCTGGCAGCAGGTGTCGAGCCCAAGCTCGACCGGCCAGACGCCGAGCATCTGGTTCTAGTGGTGTCCCGCGATCGGAATTCCGTGCCGCCAGCGGCGGCTCTGAAGCCCGTCGTGGCGACCTCTCGAGACCATGCCACGGACGGCAGGGATTGGCCGGTCATTCAGCAAGTGATGTTGTCGCAGCACGGCGACCGGACCGAAGTCAACGTCCTGGCCTCCGGCGCGCTCAAGTATCGTTCGACGCTTCTTGAGAACCCGGCTCGCTTGGTGCTCGATTTCGAGTCGGCACACCTCAGAACGTCCGTCCGTCACATTCCGAGCAATCTCGACCCGATTCGCCAGATCCGGCTTGCGCAATTCACGCCCGAGATCTCTCGGGTGGTCATCGATCTGCGCGAAATCGCGCAGTACAACATCACGGCGAACGGAGACGCGGTGACCGTCAGATTCGCGCCGGGCGCCGAACCAGAGAAATCAGCCCCGGCGGAAGCGCCTTCCGGCAGGGTGACCAATACGGACGAGGCCTCAGCCCCTGTTCCCGCTCCTCAAGCCGCTTTGCCGCTCAATTTGACGCGCAGTTTGTCCGCTCTTGGCGAGCCGGCCGCGGCGAAGCTTCCCCAGCAGCTGGCTGCCCCGGCGACTCAGCTGGCTGGACAAGCGGCAGCCGCAGCGAGCGCACCCGCTGCGCAGGCGCCATCGGCACCCGCCGCTGCTCCGCCGCCGGTTTCCGGCCCTTCCGCGGGAGCTCCGGCCGGGCAGATCAATCCACAGGCTATGTTGACCGCGGCCAGCAAGTACTCGGGTGAGCCGATTTCCGTGAATTTGAAAGATGTGGATTTGCGGGATTTCTTCCGACTCATCCATGAAATCAGCGGGCTAAACGTGGTGGTGGACCCGCAGGTCAAAGGCACGCTGACCATCGTGCTCGACGATGTGCCGTGGGATCAGGCGCTGGACATCGTGCTGCGCAACAACGATCTCGACAAGCAGCTGGACGGCAACGTCCTTCGAATCGCCACGAAGGAAACGGTCAAGAAGGAGGCGGAGGAAACGCGCGATCTCGAGAAGGCGCAGGCGGAAGCAGCCGACGTCGTGACCACGACTCGCGTTCTGAGCTACGCCAAGGCCGCCGATATGGCCGCCACGCTCAAGAAGTTCCTCTCCTCGCGCGGCGATATTCTGGCCGATGACCGTTCGAACACCTTGATCATTCGGGACGTGCCGAGCGTTCTCCCGGTGATCGACAACCTGCTTCGGCAGCTCGACCGCAAGTCCCGGCAGGTCGAGATTGAGGCGCGCGTGGTTGCTGCCAACCGCTCCTTTGATCGCGAGCTCGGCGCCATCCTTGGAGCGGCGGGCAGGGCGGGAAACAGCGCGGCCGGAGGTGCCACCAACGTGGGATCGTCTCCCGCAACATTTGGCGCAGCTCCGCCGATCTCGATCTTCCAAGGCGGCGGCAGCAGCAGCGCGACTTCTTCGGGTGGTGGCACGTTGCCCTTGCTGACCAACCTCGGCGCCAGCGTTCCGACCAGCGGCGTGCAGTATCTGTTCCAATCGACGAACTTCGCCCTGGATATGGTGCTCGATGCCCTGGAATCGAAGGGCGTGGGCAAGCTTCTCTCGAAGCCCAAAATCATCACGCAAAACAACCAGAAAGCGACCGTTAAGCAAGGCACCAAGATCCCCGTGCAGACCATCATCAACAACACGGTATCGGTCCAGTTCGTCGACGCCGTTCTTGAGCTCGACGTAACCCCGCAGATCACCGCCGAGGGTACGATCTATATGGATGTAAACATCGAAAACGATCAGATCGACCAGTCCATTCCGCGCGTCGAAGGCATTCCGGCCATCGACACGCAGGCGGCGCAAACGCGGGTTACCGTTGATGATGGAGCGACGGTGGTCGTCGGCGGGATCATCGTTTCCAACCAGCAAACCAGCGTCAGTGATGTTCCGGTGCTCGGAAGCGTTCCGATCATCGGCAACCTGTTTAAGCATACAACGGTCAGTTCGACCGCGCAGGAGCTGCTCTTTTTCTTGACGCCGCGGATACTGCCCGGATAAGTTTGTCTTCGAAGGGCATGGCGACCGTCAGCATTTGGGAGAGCCAGTTCGTTCGAGCTTGACACCGCAGGAGGAGTTCTCAAACCGGGGCCGGATCGCGCGGCTCCGGTTTGCTTTTTCCGAGCTTCGTGCGGACGCCCTTCTGGTCACGCATCTTCCGAATGTCCTCTACCTGACCGGATTTACGGGCAGTGCGGGCCTGCTCCTCGTCGAGCGGGAAGGCTCGGTTCTTTTCACCGACAGCCGATACACGCTCCAAGCCCGCGAGGAGGTGTCTGGCGCCAGCGTTCGCACGGCCAAGCGTGGCCTGGTGCGGGCAGCGGGCGAGCGAATCGGCGTCTTGCGACGCGATCGACGCGTTCAGCTCGCCTACGCGCCGTCACAACTGACCGTCGCGCAGAAGACGACCCTCGAGAAGCATGCGGCCGGCCGGCTGCGCTGGGTGCCGGCCGACAACCTGGTCGAGCGGCTGCGTGCGGTCAAGGATGCGGATGAACTGTCGCGCATGCGCGAGGCTGCCGAACTGATCAGCCGGGTATTCGAGCAAAGCCTCGAGATCCTGCGTCCCGGCCGGCGAGAAACGGAGGTGGCCGCTGAACTCGAGCTGCGCATGAAGCAGTCTGGTGCCCGAGGACCGTCGTTCGAAACCATCGTGGCTAGCGGGCCGCGAGCGGCCTGGCCCCACGCGCGCCCCTCCTCGAACCGCCTGAAGAAAAGCGAGTTGGTGGTGCTCGACCAGGGTGCTATACTCCGCTGCTATTGCAGTGACATGACGCGGACCGTCTATCTGGGACGGTCGCCCCGAAAAATTCGGGAGATGTATCGCGCCGTACTCGAGGCCCAGGCAGCGGCTAAGGCCGTCGTCGAGCCGGGCGTGACCGCTGAGAAGGTTGACCTCGCCGCGCGCCGCGTCCTGAAGGGCCATGGGCTTGAGAAATTCTTCACCCATAGCACCGGACACGGCCTCGGACTCGAAGTTCATGAGATGCCGCGGATCGGGCGCGGCGAGAAGACCGTGCTCGAAGCCGGCATGGTCATCACGATCGAGCCGGGCATTTATATCGATGGCCTAGGCGGGATTAGAATTGAAGATGATGTGGTGGTCACCGCGCATGGCGCGCAGGATCTGACCACAGCTCCCAGGGAGTTTCTCGAATTGTAAATGGCCAAGAGCCCGAAGCCTTCGTCGGAGATGTCCGCTGTCGACCTTCCCGAAGTCGAGCGCATTCTCGATTTCATGCAGACGCACGGCCTGGAAGAATTCGAATACGAGCGCAACGGATTTCGCATCCGGCTGAGAAGGCCAGCGGCAGTAGGCTCGGCATCCGCGCCGCGCAGTCCCCTCGTGGAGGCACCCGCTCCGGCGGCCTCCGCGCCTTCGGGGCCCGAGGAAGCAGTGGGTCAGGCAGCGACGGCAGAGGACCTGCATGTGATCAAGTCGCCTATCGTGGGCACTTTCTATGCCTCGGCCACTCCGGGGGCCGAGCCGTTCGTCAAGCTCGGCTCGCCCGTCGAAACCGGGCAGGTGCTGTGCATCATTGAAGCCATGAAACTCATGAACGAGATCGAATCGGACGTAGCGGGCGAAGTGGCTCGCGTGTTCGTTGAGAATGGGCATCCGGTAGAATACGGTCAGGCGCTCTTCGGAATTCGCCCGCACCGTAAAACATAGTTCTCTTTCCAGCCAATGTTCCGAAAAATCTTGATTGCCAACCGTGGCGAAATCGCGCTGCGCGTGCTCAGTGCCTGCCGCGAGCTTGGCATTTCGACGGTCGCGGTTTATTCGGAAGCGGATCGGCACGCCCTGCACGTGCGTTTTGCGGACGAGGCGGTGTGCATCGGTCCCTCTCGTTCCTCGGAAAGCTACCTGAACATCCCGCAGGTAATCAGCGCGGCGGAAATCACCAACGTCGAGGCCATCCATCCGGGCTACGGGTTTCTGTCGGAAAACGCGAATTTTGCCGAAGTCTGCGAGGCGTCGCACATCACCTTCATCGGCCCGTCGCCCGAGGCCATTCGCCTGATGGGGGAAAAGGACCGCGCCCGGCGGGAGATGGCCCGGGCGGGAATTCCCATCATCCCCGGCAGCGACGGCATCGTCCCGGACGAGGACGCGGCCAAGAAAATCGCCGCGGAGATCGGCTTACCGGTGATGATCAAGGCCGCAGAAGGCGGCGGCGGCCGCGGGATGCGCGTCGTTCGCAATAAGCGCGAACTGGCCCCCTTGTTTCAGACGGCCCGGGCGGAAGCCCAGCAGGCGTTCGGCAGTGCCGACGTATACATCGAAAAGTTGATCGAGCGGCCGCGGCACATCGAGTTTCAGGTTCTCGGTGACCGTTTCGGAAGCGTCACGCACTTGGGCGAGCGGGAGTGTTCTCTCCAGCGCCGGCACCAGAAGGTGCTCGAGGAGTCGCCCTCCGTCGTGATCGACAGCGCGACCCGCCAGGCGACCGGGCAGCGCTTGACCGAGGCCCTCGAAAAACTGGGTTACTCGAATGCCGGAACCGTTGAGTTCCTTCGCGACCACTCCGGGAAGTTGTATTTCATCGAGATGAATGCGCGCATCCAGGTCGAGCATCCGGTAACGGAAATGATCGCGGACGTTGATCTGGTGAAGGCCCAAATTCGAGTCGCCGCTGGCGAAAAGCTTCGCGAGATCATCGGCCAGGTCGAGTCGCGCGGGCACGCCATCGAGTGCCGCATCAATGCGGAGGATCCCGATACGTTTGTGCCCTCGCCCGGGCGGATCACCGCCTTCCGGGTACCCGGAGGGCCGGGGGTGCGCGTCGACACGGCCGCGTACGCGGACGCCATCATTCCGCCCTACTACGATTCGCTGATCGCGAAGCTGATCACCTACGGGCACAACCGCGCCGAAGCCATCGCGCGCATGCACGGCGCCCTTGACGGTTTCGTCGTCGAGGGAATCAAAACCTCGATTCCGCTGCACAAGCGGATTCTCGCCTCGCCTGAATTTATCCGCGGCAGGTTCGACACGCATTTTCTCGAGCACTTCACCGCCGCGGAAGCGAAATAGGGGAGCATGCCTCTTGTTCCCGCCGCTCTACGCCATTCTCGACCGAGGCCTGGCGGCACGGCCCCTCGAGCAACTTGCCCAACAATTGGCCGGGGCCGGAGTTCAACTGATCCAGATCCGTGACAAGCAAGGTTCCCCGCGGTCGCTCTATCGCGAGGCTCGTCAAGTCCTGAGCGCGGTGGCCTCTTCAGATGTTCGGATCATCGTGAACGATCGGGCCGACATTGCGGCTATGGTGGGTGCCGGGGGGGTGCACGTCGGCCAACGGGATCTGGCCGTAGAAGCCGCTCGGGCCATCCTAGGGCGCCGCTTGTGGGTGGGAGTTTCGACACACAGTCTGCCCGAGCTCGTGGATGCGGACCACACTTCGGCGGATTATATTGCCGTGGGGCCGGTCTTCCCGACGGGAACGAAGGAGAACCCTGATCCCGTCGTGGGAATCGACTTGGTGCGCCAAGCCCGGCAGGTCACGCGAAAACCTCTTGTGGCCATTGGCGGAATCACAGTAGAGTCTGCCGCAGATGCCTTTCGCGCCGGGGCCGATTCGGTTGCTGTGATTAGCGATCTTCTTCGAGCGCCCGACCCCGCGCAGCGGGCGCGCGAATACGCTGCCGTGGCCAAAGCCTGTCGCGGCTGAGGCGGGCGGGGAGTTGGGCAGACAGAAGGGCCTGTCGTGCATCGAAGCTAGGGGTAACTCGAGCCCTTAGGGCTTGAGCGAAGATGGCCACAGCAGGGGCGAGCCGGCCATCGAAATCGAAACGAATCTGCCGGGTCCGCATGCGGACCAACGGGCTAACGGGAGACAACGAATGGCTAGTCCTCTGCTGTTGACCAAGCCTCTGAACGTCATCTTGGATGAGGCGAAAGAAACGGGTGAGCACTCGCTCCGGCGCGCGCTGGGACCGGCCAACCTCGTTGCGCTGGGCATCGGGGCCATCATCGGCGCCGGGATTTTCGTTCTTACCGGACAGGCGGCGGCCACGGCGGCTGGCCCCGGCATCGTCATTTCCTTCATGTTTTGCGGGGTGATCTGCGCCTTCGCCGGGCTTTGCTACGCGGAGTTTGCCTCGCTCATTCCCATCTGCGGTTCCGCTTACACTTATGGCTACGCGACACTCGGCGAGATCTTCGCTTGGATCATCGGTTGGGACCTGATCCTCGAGTATGCCTTCGGCGCAGCGACGGTTGCCTCCGGCTGGAGCGGGTACTTCGTCAGCCTGCTGGAGGATTTTGGCGTCTACATTTCGCCGCGCTGGATCGCCACTCCGGGGACCCAAATGGTTTTTTACAAGCAGCAGTGGGTACAACTGGACACGGTTCGCCACGCCCTGGCTGCAGCTGGGATCGATCCCTCGACGCTGCCACACGCAACGGCTGTCTTCAACCTGGTGGCATTTCTGGCCATCGCGTTTGTCACCTTCATTCTCGTTGTGGGCATCAAGGAATCGGCGAACTTCAACACCGTCATTGTGTTCATCAAGGTGGCCATCGTTTTCGTCTTTATTGCCATCGCCGCACTGTTCGTGGCTCGCCACGGGTCTCTTGCGGCGGCCAACTGGCATCCGTTCATTCCGCCCAACCGAGGCGGCTTCGGCGAATTCGGCTGGTCGGGGGTCGCGCGGGGAGCGGCCGTGATCTTCTTCGCCTATATCGGCTTTGACGCTGTTTCGACCGCGGCGCAGGAGGCCAAGAACCCTCAGAAGGACATGCCCATCGGCATCATCGGTTCGCTGATCATTTGCACGGTTTTGTATATTGCCGTGGCGGGTTTGCTGACCGCGGTCGTTCCCTACACCCGGTTGAATGTGGCCGACCCGGTGGCGGTCGGAATTGACGCCACCGGCGTGCGATGGGGAAGCTTGCTCGTGAAGGCGGGAGCGGTGGCAGGGTTGGGTAGCGTGATGTTGGTCATGTTACTCGGCCAGTCGCGCGTCTTCTATTCGATGTCCCGCGATGGGCTCTTACCCCCGTGGGCCAGCGCCATCCATCGGAAATTTCGTACACCCTGGATTACCTCGATCGTTGTTGGCGTGTGTGTCGCGGGCTTCGCCTCGCTCATACCGATCGGCGATTTGGCCGTTCTTGTCAACATCGGCACTCTGCTTGCCTTCGTTATCGTTTGCGCCGGTGTTTGGATTCTTCGGCGCAAGCGCCCGAACCTGCCGCGACCGTTTAAGACACCACTCGTTCCGCTTGTGCCGATCCTCGGCATGGTCACTTCCGTCGCCGCCATGGCCAGCCTGCCGGCAAAAACCTGGTACCGGCTATTGATTTGGCTTGCCGTGGGCATGGTGATTTACTTCACCTACGGCCGCCATCACAGCCGGGTACAAAGGAACCGCCTCGAGAACCGGGAGCAAGTTCCGACGAGCATCTAAGCACGATTTCGCGCTGCGTGATAGATTGGTTCCCGCGTCGCCGATGATTCCTGGCTGAGTCTTCGAGAGCCGCCGAAGCGCGAGAAATCCCGTGAACCGAATTTCGCCCCGCCGCATGGGAGTGTTCTTCCGGCGGCTTTCGCCGCTCGACCGCACCGCGGGCCTGCTGCTTATCGCCTATCTGCTCGTCCGCGCGATTGCCTATCTTTGGCGCTCGATCTCTGTCCCGACCGTCTTCGGTTTCTTTGCCTTTCTTGCAGCCTTGTACCTCGCCGTGCGCTTGCTGCCTTCCATCCGGACCCGCTTGCTGTGGCGGCTGCGAAATCGCTTGATTGTCGCTTATGTCTTCATCGCCCTGGTGCCGGTCGTCCTTCTGATCGGAATGGCCGGCGCCGCTTCCTACCTGCTCTATCTCCAGCTTGGAGCTCACCTCCTGCGCGATCACCTCGAGGAGCGCACCTCGAGGATCGCTTCCTTCACCGACGCCATCGCTGACGAGGTTGAAGCCCAAGCAGGGCAGGGGATTCAAGCGGATCGGGATATTTTGTCTCGTCCTCGGATCGCGGCGCTGCTCGAGGCCGATCGGCTCCAATCTCCCGATTTCAACGTTTTTCTCGGTCGGGGAGAGGAGCTCGTGAAACCCGGGCAAAAGACGTTCGCAGGCATGATCGAATTCGGAGGCAAACTGTGGCTGGCTTCTGCCGAGAGCCGCCCGGCCGCCCAGGGCCGGGTTCTGATCCTGGCGGGTGAACCGGTCACCCCTGCGCTGCTCGACGGCCTGGGCGCCGAACTCGGCCCCATGCAATTGATTCTGCTGCAACCCGCGAAGTTCCGACCGGTTTCCGGTCTGGTCTACGAGAGCGGCGGCATCACTTACGTTCCGCAGCAAAATGTCACGAGCCGCCGCCGCCGGCTTGCCCGGCGAGCCAACTGGTTCGATATGCGCGTGACCGGTTTTGCGACGTTCGAAGCGCTCGAAGTCGGGAGCGGCAATCGTTCGGCGTCCGCCCCTGTGCTCGCCTCGTTTTCACTGCGCCCCATGATGGTGAACAGCCAGATCTTCCCCTCGGTCGGAGAGGTGGGGCCGGCACTCATCTTCGCTCTCAAGCTGATCGGTGCTGTCTTTCTGATCCTCGAGATCCTCGCCTTCCTCACCGGGTTCGTGCTGACGCGAACCATTACGCGCGCGATCGGCGACCTCTACGAGGCCACGCGTCATGTGCGCCGCGGCGATTTCAGTTATCGGGTTCGCGTTCACCAGCGGGATCAGCTGGGCTCGCTCGGTGAATCATTCAACGAAATGACCACCTCGATCTCCGACCTGATCGCCGAGCAGCGCCAGCGCCAGCGCCTCGAGCATGAGATCTCCATTGCCCGAGAGGTGCAAGAGCAGCTTTTCCCCCGTTCTCTGCCGTCGATGGCTGGCATCGAGCTCGGCGCCATCTGCAGGCCCGCGCGTTCGGTGAGCGGCGACTACTACGATTTCATCCGCCTGGGCCCGCGCCAGCTCGGCATCGCCCTGGCCGACATCAGTGGCAAAGGAATTTTTGCGGCGCTGCTGATGGCCAGCGTGCAGGCCGCGCTGCGCAGCATGGCTTCGATCGACGGCCACTATGGCCCGGCCAATCTCGTCTCCCGCCTCAATGAGCATCTGTTCCGCAACACCTCGGACGACCGCTACGCCACATTCTTCTATGCCGTCTATGACGCCGCGTCGGGCCTCCTCACCTACACGAATGCCGGCCACCTGGCCCCGTTCTTCGTGAACGACGGCAAGGTTCAGCGACTCGACGAAGGCGGCACCGTCGTTGGGCTTTTCGAGACGGCAACCTACGCGCAGGGCGCCATAAAGGTCTCGCCGGGCGGCGTTCTGGTCGCCTTCAGCGACGGGCTTACCGAACCCGAAAACGTGTACGGCGAGGAGTTCGGGCTCGATCGCTTGCGCGAGGAAATTCTGCGCCAGCGCCATATGCCGCCGCAGCGCGTCGCCGAGAACTTGATTCGGGCCTCCGAACAGTGGGCGGGCACGCCCGAGCAAGCCGATGACATCACGGTTGTCGTCGCGCGTATGGGTTAGCGCGCCCCGGCAATTGGAAGTCAATTCCAAGCCCGCGCAAATCGTGATAACTCTGTAGCCATGAAAATCCTTACGGCAGCCGAGATGAGGGAAGTCGATCGGCTCTCGACCGAGCGCTACGGCATCCCGAGCCTGACCCTCATGGAGAATGCCGGCCGCGGCGTGGCCGAGTTCATTCGAGCCCGCTTTTCGCCTCTCGAGCGGCGGCGCCTCACAATCCTCTGCGGCAAAGGAAATAACGGCGGCGACGGCTTGGTCACCGCGCGGCATGTGCAGGGCATGGGCGGCAAGCCTGCCGTGTATCTGGTTGCGGCGCCCGAGGATCTGCACGGCGACGCGGCCGCCAATCTCGAGCGCTGGCGGCAAATCGGAGGCGAACTGCGCGTCATCGGCAATCTGGTCGAATGGCAGTCGGCGAGGCCGGAGATCGTCTCGGCTGACATTCTCGTTGATGCGCTGCTGGGCACGGGCGTTCGCGGGAGAGTCGAAGGCCTTTTGGCCACCGTCATCCGGGACGTGAATCAGAGGGACCGGCGGACACAGGTTGTCGCCGTCGATATTCCCTCCGGCCTGCCCTCTGACTCGGGGGAGGTCCCCGAAGTCGTCGTTCTCGCCGACTACACGGTCTCATTCACGGCGCCGAAGGTCGGCATGGTGCTGGGCAACGCCAGAGGCAGAGTGGGGGAGCTTGTGATTTGCGAGATCGGTTCTCCTCCGGAGCTCGTCGAGCAGATCGGGCAGGGGCGCCTGCGCTGGTCCGAGCCACGGGAATTCTCCGATTTCGCATTGCCTCGCCGTCCCGAAGGTCACAAAGGCGACTACGGCCACGCGCTGATCGTGGCCGGTTCGGTGGGGAAAACCGGTGCCGCCGTGCTTGCCTCCTGGGCCGCGCTGCGCGTTGGCGCCGGGCTAGTCACCGTGGCCACGCCCGAACCCGCGCTAGGGATCGTCGCCGCGCATACTCCCGAAGTGATGACCGAACCGCTCCTTGCGACGACGGCCGGAACCATTGCCTTGCGCAGCCTGGAAAACGGCAGCTTTGCTTCGATTGCGCGCGGCAAGCGGGCGCTCGGCGTCGGCCCGGGGTTGAGTACGAACGCAGAGACCGGGGAGTTCGTGCGCAAGATTGTCGCGCAGCGCTCTGCGCCCATCGTCCTCGATGCCGACGGACTGAATGCCTTTGATGGCCGCGCCGGCGAGCTCAGAAGCGCAGACGGTCTGCTCGGCCTCACCCCGCATCCCGGGGAAATGGCTCGGCTCCTCGGCCGTTCGACCGAGGATGTCCAAGCCGACCGCGTGTCGATTGCCGAGCGGGCCGCGGCGGACTGGAATGCCTGCGTGGTTCTGAAGGGCCACGGAACGGTGGTGGCCTGGCCCTCTCGAGGAGCGTTCATCAATTCCACAGGAAACCCCGGCATGGGAACCGGCGGCACGGGCGACGTGCTCACCGGGATGTTGGCCGGTTTGGTCGCCCAATATGGCCAGCACCTGGATTATGCGGGGTACGCGCGGCTGCTGGCCTTGGGCGTGTATCTCCACGGCCTTGCCGGTGACATCGCCTATGCCGAGGGGGGCCGGGCGCCACTTATGGCCTCGGACTTGATTCACGCGATTCCGCGCGCATACCTGCAGTTTTACTCGAGCTGTGACCGCGGGCAGCTTTGAGCGCGGCCACTGCGTACTCGGCGGACGGCGCCCCACATGCCCTTGTTCTTGCCCTTTCCCCCTTGAATCGATTTTGCCGCGCAGGCACTCTTGCCCTGTAGAGACCATGCCCGCCGAACGCGCATTCCTCACCCACTCGACGGAGGAAACCATCGAACGTGGCCGCATGATTGCCGCCGATATCAAGCCGCCGTTGCTGATTTTGCTTGAGGGAGAGCTCGGCGCGGGGAAGACCACGCTGAGCAAGGGAATCGTCAGCGGGCTTGAGGCCGCGCGCGAAGATGACGTCACAAGCCCCACCTTCACCTTGGTGCACAAATATGAGGGCCGGACGCGCGTCTATCACGTCGATCTCTATCGGGTCTCGGGTTTCCACGATCTCGAAACGCTTGGCCTGGAAGATCTGTTCTCTGAGGATGCCGTGGTCATTGTCGAATGGCCCGACCGCCTGACCCTGCGCACAGACTGGCCCATTCTTCGCGTCGCGCTCGAACACGTTAGGGAGGACACGCGGCGCATTCGGATCGAGGCGGGAGCCGGCTCATCCTGAGCACCCCGGGAGGCGTGCTCTTCTGCTGGGCAGTCAAGCAGCCAGGGCGAGACGGTAAAAACTCAGCGCCGCGTCGCCCTGTTCGAGCAAGCGTACCAGCTCGAGACGATCCAAGCGGTCCGGCATCTCGGTCTTCACGCTGTGTTCGACGATGACCATGCCGTACGGCGCGACCAGATGCGAGGCGTCCAGGAATTCGAGCACGCGCAATTGTTCCTCGGTTCGCTCGTAGGGAGGATCGAGGAAGATAAAATCCGCAACCAGGCGGCGCTGCGCGATTCGCTCGAGCGCGCCGATGGTGTCTCCTTCGATCACCTCCGCTCCCTGGACGGCCAGCGAGGACAGGTTCTCGCGGATCAAGCGGGCCGTAGACGGGTGCGCTTCGACAAAGATGACCTCTCGCGCGCCGCGGCTGATAGCCTCGATTCCGATGGCTCCTGTGCCTGCGTAGAGGTCGATGAAGAGCGAATCCTGGATTTCCGGCCCCAACACGTTAAACAGCGTCTCGCGCAGGGGATCGCTGGTCGGCCGCAGCCTCAGTTTGCCGGGGCTCTTGAGCCTTCGGCTCCGAAATTTTCCGCCAATCACGCGCATGTCTCTCCGCCCGGCCAATTCACCCGCCTTGATGATCCTTTATCTCGCTACCCGACCGAGGCCAGCTGATAGCGTTTCTGCCAGGCCGGATTCAGCGATTCGAGCTGTTCGACCACTTCATTCGCCGCCGTGGGAGCTTCGGCCACCTCGAAAGCCTCGCGGCGGGCCAGTTCGAGAAGCTCATGATCTCGCAGGGGCTGCGCGAAGGAAAAGGCGGCGTCGCCGTGCTGGCGCGTTCCGAAAAACTCGCCCGGACCGCGCAACTTCAAGTCGCGCTCGGCAATCTCGAATCCATTCGACGTGGCGACCATGGCCTCGACACGCTCTCGCGCCTCTCCCTTGATCGATTTCGGCGCAATCAAAATGCAGTGCGAGCGGTGCGTGCCGCGCCCAATGCGCCCGCGCAGCTGATGGAGCTGCGCGAGGCCAAAACGGTCCGCATGCTCGACGACCATCACCGTGGCGTTCGGAACGTCCACGCCGACTTCAACCACGGTGGTAGAGACCAGGATCTGCACCTGCCCGCGACGAAACTCGTCCATGACCGCGTCCTTGTCTTCGTTTTTCAGGCGTCCGTGCAGCAAACCCACCTTGATGTTCGGAAAGACGCGTGCGGCCAACCGCTCAAACTCGGCGGTCGCCGCCCTCAGTTCCTGCTTTGATTCCTCGACCACCGGATAGACCACGTATCCCTGGCGGCCTTGCCCGATTTCCCGCCGCAGAAACTCCCAGACCCCGCTGCGCTGCTCCTCGGCCGTCCAGCGCGTCTCGATCGGAGTCCGTCCGGGCGGCATTTCATCGATGACCGACAAATCGAGGTCGCCATACAGTGTCAGCGCCAGGCTGCGCGGAATGGGCGTTGCCGTCATGACCAGCAGGTGCGGCGAAGCCCCTTTCTCGATCAATTTTTTTCGTTGCAGCACGCCAAAGCGATGCTGCTCATCGATGATGACGAGTCCGAGCCGTTCGAACGCAACAGGATCCTCAATCAGCGCGTGCGTGCCGATCAGCAACTGCGCCTGGCCCGTTTGGGCGCGGTCGAGCAGGCCCTCCTTCTCCGCTCTGTCTCTTCGGCTGACGGCTAGATCCACCCGATACCCGGTCGCACCGAAGATCCTTCGCGCGGACAAATAGTGTTGCGTGGCCAGAATCTCGGTCGGGGCCATGAGCGCCACTTGATAGCCATTCTCGATCACAATGGCCGCTGCTTCGAGTGCCACAATCGTTTTGCCGCTGCCGACATCCCCTTCGAGCAGCCGGTGCATGGGCCTAGGTCGTTCAAGATCGGCCACAATTTCCGCGAGGACCCGTTTTTGCGCCGCCGTTGGCTTAAACGGAAGAATCCGCTTCACCGCCCCGCGAATGCGGTCTTCGCGGATGCGCATGGCGATCCCTCGCTCGGCACGCTCGGTCCTCCACCGGAGAGCTAGCGCAAGCTGATAGTAGAAGAACTCCTCGAAGATCAGCCGCACCTGCGCCGGGCTGCGAAAACTGTTCAGCAGTTCGATGCTTTCACCCTTCCGAGGGAAGTGGGCCGAGATCAGCGCATCGCGCCGCGGGGGAAAGCCGTGCCGTTTGCGAATCGCTTCCGGGAGCGGGTCGGGCACGTTTGGTTCGAAACTGAGCAGAGCCTGCTGGACGATGCGGCGAAGCATCCGCGAACTCAGTCCCCCCATCGATTCATAAATCGGAATGATGCGGCCGACTTCGGTTGAATCCGGCGAGGGTCCGTCGGAATTGCCGACGAGCTCAAATGCGGGGTTGACCATCTCGGCGCGCGCGGGGCGGAAGGGGTCGATTTCGACCTTACCGTGCAAGACAATTTTCTGGTTGGGCGTAAGCCGCCCTTCCAGGTAGCCGCCGTGAAAAAATCGTAGATGCAAGCTGCCCGAGCGGTCGCTCACGGTGCAGTGGAAAACGGGCGCGCGAGCGCGAGAGAAGCGAACCGTGCTGCCGGTCTTTTGAACCTCGGCCAGGATCGTATGCACCTGCCCCGGAACGGCTTCCGCGATGGGCGTGAACCGGGTCCGGTCCTCGTAACGGAAGGGGAGATTGCTGAGCAGGTCGGCAACGGTGGTCACTCCGCGCTCGGCGAGCGCTGCGGCGCGCTCGGGACCTACGCCGCGCAGGTATCTGACGGGGGTGCTTAGGCGAAATAGCATGACTCAGGCAGCCACGGCCGTGCCGAGGTTTTTATATCATCCCGGAAGGGCGCGGGCGCGAAAATCGCGGTCACAGGGCGCTTCACGTTGCCTGGATTGGCGGATATCATGGCTCGCGCCGCCCCATCGCCAACACCTTTGAGGGCCGACGGATCAAGAGGGCTCCATGCCGCGCCGCTTTCTAGGGGTCACACTCAAGCGATGGCTCGAATACCTGGTTGCCATATTGATCGGAAACGCGATTTATTATTTTTCACTCCTTCCACATCTGCCCGCCTCGTTCCGTCACCAGGGCATGCACGTTGACCTCGGAATGCTTCTCGATTTCTGCATCTGCGCGGCCGTTTACGGCCTCATGCGTGTCGCGGCAAACCTGTGAGCAGGGCCACGAGTTTGCCCGAGGTCTCGATCCTGACGAGAGTCCTATCAACCCTTCCGTGCGATTAGGCTTGGCCTAGAAGGTCGTCGAGTTCCGGAAGAACGGAGAGATCAGGAACATGAGGCTAAGCGTTATGGGGGGGCGGTAAAGACACAGACTTTGCCGCGGGACCTGGGCTTCCAATCGGCCGACCGAGACCGCAGCCCCTGACAGTTACGAACCGGTTAGCAGAAACCTCGAGCGCCGGAGAGGCAATTCGGCATCGCTTCGACCTCTTGAGCGATCCGAGGAGGAAACAGTGTTCTGGCCCGACCATTTTTCGCCCGGCTACTCGATCGCAGGCGCGTAAGAGCTTCGGAGGGAACGGGTTTGTCCGTCCATCGGTGGCACAGCTCCCTTTTTCGGTACGCTAAGAAATAAAGTGGTATCGGCCGTGCACCAATCGACTTCAGGCCGTCTACGCCCTCGGTACCGGCCGATTCCCGCCGCTTCGATGGGTTGCTAAGTTGCGGCAGCGCAAGCAGGTGGACGCAATAGGCTGTCGATCGAAAAGAAGTGGGCAGGGCAATGTCCGATAGTGGGAAAATAGCGCGTCCAGGTGCTCACCAACGGCCAGAAGAGCCGTCTATCACCAGGAAACCTGCGGAAAGGGGTGCCGGAGAGGGCGGTTGTGGTGGCGGCGAGCGCGGGGGCGAATTCGCTGCGACGGGCGGGCCCGACCGTTTGGAAAATGGGGCGGGTCCGGGAACCAGATCGCGACCGGCGCAAGAGGCCATGGGGATCAGTATTGCGCTCGAAGGAGATGCGCGCGAACGGTCGGCGCTCAGGATCGCCGAGGAACAGAGCCTCATACGCAAGGCCCAGGCAGGAGACCGGTTTGCCTTTGAAGAGCTGGTTCGCCGCTATGACCGTGATGTGTTGCGGCTGGCCCTGAACTTGGTGCATCGGGCTGAAGACGCTCGCGATATCTACCAGGAAAGCTTCCTGCGTGTTTATCGCAATCTGCACCGCTTCCGGTTCGAGTGCGCCTTCTACACCTGGCTCTACCGGATCGTGACCAATGCCGCGCTCGATCACTTGCGCCGGAGAATGAGCCGGCGGGAAGATCAGGCGCCGGCGGCAGAGGAAGCCGACGGCAGCACGAGGGATTTCTTCGACCAGCAGCCCGCGCTCTCGGCGGAGGCGAACCCGGAACGCAATCTTCTCGGGCGCGAACTTGGCCGTCACATCGCTGCGGCCATGAAGCGGCTTTCGGCGCGCGAGCGTGTGGTCTTTGAAATGAAGCATTACCAGGGAATGAAACTGCGGGCGATCGGCGACTTTCTGGGCACCTCGGAGGAGACGGTGAAAAATTCCCTTTTCCGAGCTACCAGAAAATTGCGTGCAAGTCTTGACGGTATGAGGTAAGAAGAAGCGCGCGATGGAGCGGAAGAACTACAATTCGGGTCAGCCATGCAGCGACATGGAAGAGTTGCTGGTTCTGTTTGCCGCGGGCCGGGAGCTCGATCCCTCTGAAGAGGCGGAGGTCCACGAACATATCGCGCACTGCGCGGATTGTGCGGCGGCGCTCGAGCAAGAACGCGATTTGCTTCATAACCTAGCCTCGCATCGCGTGGAACCCGATGCCATGCTGCTTGCGAGCTGTCGCGCGGCCCTGAACGAAGCGCTCGACCGCCAGGAAGAGGCGGGTTGGGTTGGCCGCCGAGTTGGCAGGCTTCTTCCGGCGAGCTGGATTTCGCCGCGCCCCGCCTGGAGCGCGGCGTTGCTTTTGACCATCGGGTTTTCGGTCGGTCTCTTCGGTCCTCGATGGCTCAACCGCTACGATGGGCAGTCCTCCCGAAGCATCCCCGCCGTTCCCGATCAGAATCCCCAACTTCCGAGCGAACCCACGACCTCACTGGGCACGCTCGACCTGCACACCGCGCGCATCGCCGGAATCAACGTCATTCCCACCAGCACAGGCCAGCAGCCGGAAGTTGAATTGCAGCTCAGGGCGCAGCGTCCCGTGACCCTGCAGGGCACGGTCGACAACGACGATGTAAAGCGTGTTCTGCTGTACATTCTGCGCAACAGCGATGACCGATTCGACCCCGACGTTCGAATCGACGCCGTCGATCTTCTTCGCGCGCGCAGCAACGATCCGGATGTGCGCTCGGCGCTCTGCCATGCCGTGCACGCGGACCACAACACGGCCGTGAGGCTGAAGGCACTCGATGCCCTGAATGGGGCCGAGCCGCAGGAACTGGTTCGCAAGACTCTTTTGGACGCCCTGACCGACGATCAGAACCCGGGAGTGCGGATTGAAGCCATCAATGCTTTGCGCTCCATGGCGGAAAAGGGGCAGGTGACCTCGGACGAACATATGCTTTCCGTGCTGCGCGAGCGCATGGAAAAAGATCCGAACACCTACATCCGGCTGCAGAGTGCGGCGGCCGTCCGCGACCTCGGGCCGCGCGCAAAGTTCTGACCATGGATCACGCACGGCCTGAACGTACTGTCCTTCGACGCGCCCGCACCGCCGATTCTTCACTCCTGTTCTCCTCACCCATCTTCGCCCTGACGGCGCTCGTGTTTGCAGCGGGCGGTGCTCAAGCGCGGACACATCGACCTGCGCACGGCACCGGCCCGCGGGTCACCTCCCAGCTGAGCGGCAGCGTGGTAGCCCGCGAAGGCGGGCGGCTGCGGCTGGCGACACAGCTCGGCAACGTGATCGTGCACACGGGCGACACGGCAAAAATCGACTACTCGGTCGAGCTCGAAGCGGACGCCGGCCCCGACGCCAAGGAGCTTCTCAAGGAGTTCCGAATTTTGACCCGTGAGGTTCCCGACGGTGTCGTGATCAAGGGCCTGACCACGGACGAAGAGGAGTGCACCGGGCGCCTGTGGGTGACCATCCGCGTGAACATGCCGAGGGACTACAACGTCGAGGTGTCGACTGGCGGCGGCAACATCGAGACGGACGACGTTAGCGGACGGGTGAACCTGTTCACGGCGGGCGGCAATATCTCGGCCGGCAACATCGACGGACCGGCGCGGATCGAAAGCGCCAGCGGCGGCCACATTTCGCTTAAGAATGTGGCCGGCGATCTAACCGCGATCACCGGGGGCGGCCACATCACCACCGGCTCGGTCGGGGGCAACGCGACGCTGCGCACCACGGGCGGACACATCCGCGTGGGCTCGGTGCAGGGTATTGCGCGTCTGGATACCGGGGGCGGTAACATCACCTTGCAGCAGTCCGGCAGCGACCTCATAGCGGAAACCGCCGGGGGGCAAATCGAGGTCGGCGAGGCGGCCGGGCTGGTCAGGGCGAGGACTGGCGGCGGAGGAATCCGGGTGGTGCGTTTGTCGGGGCCGACCAACCTCGAGACCGCGGGCGGAAGCATTTACTTGACGCAGGTTGATAGCTCGGTGCGGGCATCGGCGGTGGCCGGCGGAATCACGGCTTGGTTCGTTGCGCCGCCCAAGGGACAGAGCCCTTGCGAGTTCAACTCGAATGACGGCGACATTGTGGTCTATCTGCCGCGGCAAATTCCGGTGACCATCGATGCGCGAATCCAGATGGGCGACGACCATCGCCTCATCGTGGATCCCGCATTTCCTCTGAAGGTGAGCTATGACGCGAGCGCGCGGGGCGAGCGCATGGTGCGCGCGGAAGGGGCCTTGAACGGCGGCGGCGAAGTCATTCGCCTGCGGACCGTGGCGGGAAACATCCGCGTCGCCCTCAGCGACACGAATAAGCAGCTTCAGATACAAAAGGAACAAATGGAGCAAATCACTCGGCAGATCCAGGCGCAGATGCGGCTGCTCCTACCCATCGAGCCGTCCGGCAGCCCTACGCCGCAGCCCTGAACCGAGTCGCGGAATGCCCGGAATTCTCGGCCTTAAAAGGGCCGAACGTCGGAGAGCGGCAGGTCGAGCCGAAGGGGGTGGCCGGTGAGACGAAGAGCGCAGGGTCAGGCGGTTGTGGCGGGAACGCGATCGAAGCTCTCAGGGAGGTGGAGCCGAGCTGCCTTCGCGCTCGCCGCCGTGCTCTGCTCGTGCGGCACCGGCTTTGCGGCCAACGAGACGTTTCTGCGCACCTACCCGCTCAGTTCCGGAGGAAGCTTTGTGCTGGAGAACATCAACGGGTCGGTGCGCGTCGAGGGCTGGGAGCGGGATGAGGTCGAAGTACGCGCGGTCAAGACGGCGGTGACCGACGTGCGAGATCTGGATCGAGTGAAAATCGAGGTATGCCGCGAGCCGGGCCAGGTCGAGGTGCACACGCGATATCCCGAGGGCCAGGGTGTCGAGGTCGCCGTCGAATACGTAATTCATGTTCCCTATCGCGTGCTGCTCGGCAGTGTGCAGACGGTCAACGGGAGCGTTGTGGTGCGTGGAGTGGAGGGTGGAGGGGATTTGCGGTCGGTGAACGGGAACGTCGAAGTGCTCAACAGCTCAGGGCGGTTCAGCGCCAAAACCACGAACGGCGACTTGCATTTGGAACTGCGCCGGCTCGCCGACGGCGGACCGATGAACATCGAGACGGTGAACGGATCGGTCGTGCTGGGCCTGCCCTCGGATGCGCAGGCAAATCTGAAGATCCTGAACATGAATGGAGATTTCTCCTCGGAATTGGCCATGACCGCATCGATGGGAACACCGGCTTCCAGGGTTTTTCGCGCGCGTCTCGGCAGCGGAGGCGGGCAGATCTCCGTTCGCACGGTCAACGGCGGCATTCACCTGATTCGGGAACGATCCGGCGCGTGATGGGGGCCGTGCGATCAAGGGGCGGTATTTAGCGAAAGTGAGGACAACAGCGATGAGGGTCAAGCAATCGAATATCGCCGCGCTCGCCGCCCTTTTTCTGGGTGTAGGAACGGCGGCAAGTACGGTCCCAGGGCAGGTGCCCGCGCAACCGGCGCCGCCGGATCGGCAAACGGCGGGGAAGGCGAATGAAAACTGCGCAAATCTCGGTCTCGATGCGGAACAAATCCGGGAGCTCGTGCGTAATATGCCACAAGAGGAGCAACTTGCCGAGCTAGCGCGACAACTGGCGAAGGAGGAGGCCGTCATGAGTTCGCCGGAGCTCAGGAAAATCGAGAATCTCTCGGCTCAGCTAAGCGGCAGACAGGGAGAGCTCGAAGCCAAGGCGGAAGACATGGCTGCGCGTGCACAAGAACTCACCTCGCGGGTCGAAGATCAGCTGCAAGACAATCGAATTCTCGTCTCTCCCGATGAGGGGGGTGGATGGCTAGGAGTCGCCATCGGTGAAGTTACCCCCGAGAAGGCGGCGGAATTGAAGCTAAGCTCCGTACGCGGCGTCATCGTGACGGATGTCGAACCCGACAGCCCGGCGACGAAGGCGGGGCTCAAAGAGAATGACGTTCTCCTTCAATACGACGGCCAGGTCGTCGAGGGAACGGTTCAATTCCGGCGGCTGGTTCGAGAAACCCCGCCCGGGCGGAAGGTCGATGTGCAGATCTCCCGCGACGGCCGCACGCAGACCTTGGGCGTCGAGCTGGCCGACCGCAGCGCGGTGGATGAGAAGAGAATGCGCGGCATGATGAACGATTTCGGCAAACCGTTCTCGCTTTCCGGGCCCCGTGTCGAAATCAATGCGCCGGGTGGGTTGCTGTGGTCGGAGACCCGCGCGCCGCTTCTCGGTATTGAGGCCGAGGATTTAACCGGCCAGCTCGGATCGTATTTCGGAGCGCCGGACAATTCCGGGGTGCTCGTGCGCGAGGTGCGCGCGGGAGGACCCGCGCAAAAAGCGGGAATCAAGGCCGGGGACGTCATCATCAAGATCGATGACAAGCGCGTCGAGTCGCTCTCGGATTTGCGCGAGCAGCTTCGGCAAGACCGCGATCACAAGACGATCAGGCTCGGCCTTCTGCGCAAGGGATCGGCGCTCACCCTCTCGATCGAAATCGAGCAGCCGAAACCGCCCGAGGCGATCGACGCCATTCATCGCGCCGAACTCTAGATTTGCCGGGCTACTCGCGAATGATTTCGGCGTTGGCACTGGGTACGGACAGGCGGACCAGGCGAGGGCCGTCCAGGAAAAGATCGATTTCGTTGTCCTCGGTCTTGACGCGCAGCTCGTCCAGCTTCCTGCCGCTCGACTCCTGCTTGCCCAGCGACTCGACGGTCGCGGTTCCCGGCGTCAATTCCTGAGGAACCAGCACCGAGAAAGTCTGCACACCCTTTTTGTCCCAATCGTAGAGGCGGGCGAGAACCGCATACTGGTAGTTCATATTGTTGTCCAGCACGGCGATCCGCGAAGGGGGGAAGCTGAACTGCTGGGTGTAGGGCCGGGCGTTTCCGAGCCGCAGCTCGATTACGGCGGCCATGTTGTTGAAGGTGACCACGGCGGAGGCCTTCTTCGAGCCTTCGGTCGACCACTCGTAGCGCACCGGGGTGCCGTCAGGGCGAATCTCGAGTGTGCCGGCGACGTGGGTGGTCCCTTGAGCTGACTCGATATCGCTCGAGCCGCGCACGATCCAATCGCCGTTTTGCGCCACCATCTCGTACTGCTCTCGTCCGACTTGTTGCCCGTTCACAAGAATACGAAAGCGTCCCTTGTCCGGCTCGAAGAGCGGGGAAGGCGTGGCGGCGGTCCTAGGAGGGGCGAGGGGCGCGCGGGCCAAAGCGGCCCCCGGGGAGGGTCCACTGGACGCCAGGGCCAGGGCCGCGGCGGAGAGCAAAACCCCGCCCGCCTGCAACAGCTCGAATCCGCGTGCTCTTTTCATGCGATCACCTTGGGAAAGATGTTCAAAGCGAGAATTTGCTCGACGACGCGAACCGGTTCCTGGCTGCTGTCGACGCGATAATCGGAGAGCTGATAGAAGGGAAGGCGCTGTCGGTACAGTTCACGAAAGGTGGCTTCGTCGCGAAACAGCGGGCGATTCCTGATCTGTGCGCACCGGGAGAGCAGCAGCTCGACTGGACATTCCAGCCACACGAGCACGGCCCCCGCGCCGCGCAGTAAAGCCAGGTTGCCGGGCTGCACAGTGGTGCCTCCGCCCAGGGAAACGATGCGCGATTGCTGGGATTCCCGGGCCCCACCGAGGACACGCACGAGCTCGTCCTGCTCGAGGCGCCGAAACTCGGGTTCGCCGCGCTCGGCGAAAATCTGCGCGATCTCGAGGCCGGTGACTTCGACGATTCGGTCATCGAGATCGACAAAGGTCCACCCCAGCTGACGGGCGACCAGGCGACCGGCCGTCGATTTGCCGGCGCCCATAAAGCCGGCCAGACAAACCAGCCTGCCGCTCCGGATTTCACCGGTCATGAAAGGACGATTCCGTTGGGGCGAGCGTGCGCTCGCGAGTGGGTCGGCTGCTCAACGCTTTACGACGTTGATTGTACCATCGAAGGAACTGAGGTCGACGCGAGCGCGCCCGGCGGTGTTGTAGGTGCCAATCAGGGCGTTGCCTTCCTGAACGGGGGAGCGATAGGAATGCGTCGGCGGGACCAGCTTGGCCTCGTTGGTCACCCTGCCTTTAAGAGACGTTGCGCTCAAATCAAAGGAATCACCGGGCGAGAATCGCACCTCGATCACGCCGCTGTAGTTTCTCAGCCGGTACTCTCCATCGGGAAGGAATTCACCCGAGAACAGGATATTGCCGGTCATGGTTTGCGCGCGGACATGCTTGCTGCGCGTATCAACGAATTTAAAATTGCCGCTGGTCGAGTTTGCCTCGATGCGTCCGGCGCAGCGCAGGCAGGAGAACGAGCCGGCCACGGTCTTCACCGTCAAATAGCCGGCGACGTCTTGCAATTCGACTCCGGCCACCAGGCTTTCGATGTCCAAGTTGCCGAGAACATTGGCCACGCTGACCAGTCCGTAATCGTCGTGAATCTGCACTTCGGCGTTCTCGGGCACGTTGACCTGATAATCGGTGCGCAGATCGTCGGGTGAGACATTGTCGCCGACGGTGACGATGTCAATGTGGTCTCCGTTCTGCTCGGCGCCGACCTCGGTTTCGCTGCTGGCCAGATCGGCCATGACCAGCACCTCGGATTTCGTCCAAGCCTTGACGGTGACCGTTCCGTTCGGATTATGGATGGTGACGATGGGGCGATCGCCGACCTGGAATTGCTTCTGGATCTGTCGGGCGGAAGCGGGAGAAGCGCCGAGAGCGAGGGCGGCGAGAATCGGCAGCCACGCAGGATTCCAGTTCTTCACAGAGGCAAACCACCTAGGCATGGCCTACTCCCCCCCATAGCTGATCTGCGTGAGCAAGTTCGCCTTCTGCTGGTAGGCGTCATACAAATAGTCGCGCGCCATCTCGCTTTCTGGGTTTTCGCGCACGCTTTTTTCACACAATGCGATGTAGTTGTCAACAATGGCGAGATTCTTGTTCAGTACGGCCGGAACGGCCTGCCGCGAGCGGAGCGAAGCGACCGTGGTGTGTTCGACCGAATCCAGATGTGCGCCGAGTGAACTGGTGGACGACTGCGTATGGCGCATCCAGCGGTAGTCGTTCATCCGCTTGTTCAAGGGTTGGCTCAGTGCAAAACCCAGAACCAGGAGGAGCACGGCACCGGCCGCAGCAAAAGCGGGGCGCGGCCAGGCGTGAAGCCATGCCGCCCACCCTTTGCTCGGAGCCTTGGCCGGGGGAGTCGCGGCGCGCCGGCCGTGAATGACCCCCTCGCTGGCCAGCTGCGTGCGGATGGAGGTCCACAGGTAGCCCGGCGGTTCCGACGCGTCGGCACCCAACTCGCGGGCCGTTAGGCTGATGGCGTCGAAGTCTTCGACCAGCGCCCGGCACTCGGGGCATGCGGCCCAGTGAGCGCGGGCCCCTGGACCTCGCTCGCCCTCGAGCCAAGAATCAAGCTGATTCAGGAACTGTTTGCATGCGATGGTAGCCATTTTCTAGTCCTCGCCTGCTGAACCGCCCGCCGCGCGCCGCTCTTCGCGTGCCTTTTCGCGCAAGATTTCATGGAGCAGTTCGCGGAGCCGCATCCTCGCTTTGTGCAGCTGAGACTTAGAGTTTCCGATCGAACAACCCATAATCTTGGCAATCTCGTTGTGTTCGTACCCCTGTATATCGTGCAGGACGAACACGGCCCTATATCCGGGCGGCAATTGATCGACCGCGCGCTGCAAATTCAGCCGGTCAATCGAGCCGGACAACCTCAGGTCCGGCGCGCCAAAGTCACGCCGCGGTCCCCCTGATTCCTCGTCAGGCTCAGTGAATTCTTCGAGCGAAGTTTCCGTGCCCGATTTCCGCCGCAGCTTCATCAGCACGACGTTCACGGCCAGACGGTGAAGCCAGGTGGAAAACGCCGATTCACCGCGAAAGGTGGCGATCTTGCGGAAGAGTTGGAGGAAAGCCTCCTGCGTCAGGTCCTCTGCTTCCGCAGTGTTGCTTACCATCCGCAGGCAAAGCGAATAAACCCGCCGGCTGTGGAGCTGGTAAAGACGCTCAAACGCCGCTGCATCACCTTGCTGAGCGAGCCGGATCGCCTCCCCTTCCGGTAATTCACCAACCTCCGTGTGTCTCGTTCGGGCCACGCTACCCGTCGAAACGCATCCGTAATTCCGATGCGTCACCCTTTCTAGGAGTTGTACTTGCCCCGCTTTGCTTGGACAGATTTCGACCACCTTTGTCAACTTGCGCCGGACGGCTCGGGATCGGGGCGCAACTTGCTCTGGCTATTGTGGCAGAAGTCGAACTCTGCAGTCGACTCGGAGAGTTAAACGAACGCGAGTAAGCTTCTGCGGATTTACGGATGTCTGTTGCTATTTCAAGCCGCGCGGAGGCTTCCCGAAGGCGCCGTAGCCGCCGCACATTTCCCCTGCTGCCACGACTCTCAACTCATCCCGATTGGAATCGGAACTGGCGAGCCTCACCAGGGGTCCAGGCATCATAGCACCAAATGGGTCCGCCGTCAGGCGGAAGCGGGGCTTGTTCGAGCCAGCTGCTGGGCCCGTTTGGGGGTGAGCGGCGCCTCGAGTTCGGCGGAGAAAACCTCCAATTGCTCCGCGGGCAGGGCGCGCAGGAATGATTTCAACATGATTTCGGCTTCGCGCAGGCAGGTGTTGAGGTCGTAATGCAGGCAGTCGAGCTTCCTCCAGCAATCCATGGGGGCAATGCTCGTTCCGCGCGAAAGCTCGTCGGCGGCTGCCGCAAACTGCTCGTCAAGCTCGACGATCGTATCGGCAACGATGCGCAGCTTTTGCTGAAAACGCCTGGCGAAGAAAACGTGGTGCAGGATGCGGTTCCAAGACGCGGCGCTGCGACCTGTCTCGCCGCGAAAGAACTCGGTTCGCATCGGCTCGACCGCCGGAGACATGCCGAGACGCCGGCCGCGCGCGATGGCAATTTCGCAGAAGTTGACGAGCGTTGTGGAAAAGCGGCGGAGCAGATCAACCACCACGGCAAGCTGTTGCTCGGCGCAGACCAGCTCTCCGCGAGCCCGGCGCGAGAGCGCTTCGTCGAGCGCGACGCTCATCATCGCGTAGGAGCATTCCCACTGCCGTACAACCGAGTCAAAAACGCGACTCTTCTCGCCGGGAAGGGCCCGTATCCAATCTTCGAGAACGCGCAAACGGGTCGTGGGAGATGGCGAGTTTCGTCTTATGAACACACCGCCTCCCCGCAGAATCGAGGCGAATTATAGCACCGAACCCCGCGAGGAAACGCTTTTTGTCGCTGCCAGACGGCGTAACTGACACGGCCGTCTACCTGTTGCCGATTCTTTGAGGATCCCGGGGATTCCCGCTATACTCCCCAATTGCCGTGCGCAGGATTCTCCGCCGCGGGCGGCGCGGAAAGGATTGGCTCCCTTGGAGTTTGAGCCTCGAGATCAGTTTGAGCAGCGCCGCAAGAAACTCGGCGAGATCGAAGGCATGGGCTACGAGGCCTACCCGCGCAGGTTTCACTCGACGCACACGGCGCGGGGAATCGTCGAGCGCCACGGCCATTCTTCGGCTGAGGAGCTCTCCGCCCAGCCGGTGAGCGTGCGTCTGGCGGGCCGGATCGTGGCTCTGCGACCGCACGGCAAAGCGGCCTTCGGGCACCTGCTGAGCGACGGCGTCCGGCTGCAGTTCTACGTCAAGCGGGACGTCGTGGGCGAAGGGGCTTACAAGCTCTTTCAGTTGCTCGACCTGGGCGACATGGTCGGGCTCGCCGGGCATCTATTTCGCACGAAGACAAACGAGTTGACCCTGTGGGTCAAGCAGCTCGAGCTGCTCAGCAAGGCGCTGCTCCCGCTGCCCGAGAAATGGCATGGGCTGGCCGAGACCGAGCAGCGCTATCGGCGTCGCTACCTCGATCTGATCGTGAGCGAACGCGCGCGCGAAATCTTTGTTCGGCGCGCACAGATTATTCGCGAGCTGCGCCGCTTTTTCGATGAGCGCAGCTACGTCGAAGTCGAAACGCCCATGATGCACCCCATTCCGGGCGGAGCGACGGCGCGCCCGTTCGTAACCCACCACAACACCTTCGATATGAACCTCTATCTGCGCATTGCGCCCGAGCTCTATCTGAAGCGACTCACCGTCGGCGGCTTCGACCGCGTGTATGAAATCAACAAGAATTTTCGCAATGAAGGCATCGACGCGACTCACCAGCCCGAATTCACCATGCTCGAGTTCTATCAGGCTTACAGCGATTACCTTGAAATCATGGATCTGACCGAGGAGTTGTTTCGGACGGTCGCGGACAGGGTCTGCGGCACAACGAAAATCAGCTACGCTGGGCGGGAGATTGACTTCAGCCACTTCGAGCGCCTATCCATGCGCGAGGCCATCGGTAAATTCTGGCCCGCTCAAGCCGGTCCGCCCCCCACGACCGCTGAACTCGGTGCGCCCGCCGGCCCGCGCCTGGTTGCCGAACGCTACAACTCGCTTGCGCGTTCCATCGGGCTCGAACTTATCCCTGTGGAGGGCTTGTCAGCTGGTGAGCTGACCGGCGAGCTCTTCGAAACCTTGGCCGAAGAACACCTCTTCCAGCCAACCTTTATCTACGACTTCCCGATCGAGCTTTCACCGCTTTCCAAGCAGCGCCCGGGCGATCCGTCCCTGACCGAGCGCTTTGAGCTGTTTGTGGCGGGCATGGAGCTGGCCAACGGGTTCTCCGAGTTGAATGATCCGGCCGAACAGGAGCGGCGTTTTCGCGCACAGGTCGAAAAGGGCGGTCAGGACGTCCCGAAAGAGGTGGACACGGATTACATTCGCGCCCTCAGCCACGGCTTGCCGCCCACGGGCGGAGAGGGTGTGGGTGTCGACCGACTGGTGATGTTGCTGACCGATGCGCAGGCGATCCGCGAGGTCACGCTCTTCCCGCTGCTCCGCGCCGAATCAGCGGAAACCTCATCGGCCGACGGCACGAATGCGGCGCAGAAGGCCGTCCCCTGATACGAAGCGTGATCGTTCGACGTACCCTCCTGAGACTCATCTAGCCGGGAGAACTCTGTCTGGGTTGCGCGGCCAGTCCTGCTTCGGCCTCCTCAACCGTTTGAAACAGCTGGAAGATCCCGAGAACGTGGGTCATTTCGAGCAAGGCGCGCACCTGTTGGTTGATGCCCGTTATGGCTAAAGTTCGTCCGGCCTTCTGTGCCGTCACTTGGGCGCCCACCAGCACGCCGAGTCCGGCCGAGTCCATATAGGGCACGCCCGAGAAATCCAAGATCAGGGCGGGCGGCGGGTCCTTCCGCACGGCATCGTGGAAGGCAAAAAGCGTGTGGATGCTGAGCGGCCCGGTCAGGCGCAGGATGCTCAGGCCGCTCCGGGTTCCCTTGGCGGCGATCATCTGCAGTTTTTCGTCCGTCATGAAAGAAACTTTAAGGCAAATGGCGCGCGAATCAATCGCTAATTTCCGCGCGTCACGGAGCGTCCTGCGGCTGATCGGCGCACGAGGTGAGGATGATATATTGGTAGGTCAAAGGAAATGAGATTTGAGTGGCTCGTCGCTTTCCGGTATCTGCGGTCGCCGAACCGCCCGGCCGTTCTCCGGCTCGTTACGCTACTGGCCGTCATCGGGGTGACCGCGGGCGTCACCACGCTCGTGATTGCCCTCTCGATGAACACGGGATTTCGTCAAGCCATTCGGGATCGGTTGCTCAGCGTGACAGCGAATGTGAACCTGAAGTCGCTGAGCCCCACGGGCATTCGGGATTACCGCCCACTGCTTCAGAAACTGAGCGGCACGCCTGGGGTGCGTTCGATCGAGCCCGTCGTCTACGACCAGGTTCTGCTCTCGGCGGGCGTCGAGGCGCGCGGGATCGTGCTCAAGGGCGTCGACCCGCGGATGGAGATTCCCGCCAGCGAGGCTCTGCGGCACATGGTTTCCGGATCGGCCGATTTTTCGACGGATGCCGAGGGAATTCCGTCCCTTCTGGTGGGCCGCATCCTGGCCTCGGACATGAATCTTTCCGTGGGCGATTACGTCACGCTGATCAGCCCGCAAGGCAACTTGACCCCGTTCGGAATGCTTCCGCATCCCAAACGCTTCCGCGTGACAGGGATTTTTGATTCCGGCTTCTATGATTACGACGCCAACTGGGCTTTCTCGACGCTCGGCGAGGCCCAGTCGATTGAGGGAATCGGCGACGTGGTGAACTTGCTCGAGGTGCGCGTCAAGAACCTGGACGATGCGCGCTCGGTGGCTGATCGTCTGCTCGAGCGCGCGGGCGCGGGATTCACGGCCACCACTTGGATGGAGGAGAACCGTGCGCTCTTTCGCGCCTTGAGCCTCGAGAAACTGGTGACGGCCGTATTCATCGGGTTGATCACCTTCGTCGCCGGGCTGAACATCTTAGTGGTGCTCATGATGACGGTCACCGAGCGCGCGCGCGATATTGCCGTGCTGATGGCCATGGGTGCGCGCCGGCGTCAGATTCGCAGGATCTTCCTGGCCCAAGGACTGGCCGTGAGCATCGCGGGCATCCTGGCGGGCCTTGCGCTCGGGTATACGGTGTCGTTCGTGGCCAACAACTGGAGGCTGATTCCACTCAATCCGCAGGTGTATGCGATTCCCTATGTGCCGTTTCACGGCAGTCCCCTGGACGCCCTGTGGATTGCGGCAACGGCGCTCGGGATCAGCGTGGCTGCCACCATCCTTCCTGCGCGCTCGGCCGCGCGGATTCTGCCGGTCGAGATTCTCCGCTTTGAGTAAGCCGAGCCGCCAGGGTCGAGATCATTGCCCGATCGATTGACTCGCTTCGGTGGTTTCCTGGCGTTCCCGACCAGCCGTGTTAGAATTGATTTTGCGTGAGAGCAAAACTGGGGCCAGGGTGGAAAAATCTGGGTTGTGTAACGGCAAGGAGAAAATGTGCAACATCCTGGACAATTCCGGCGGCCCGGGCCGGTATTGCCATGCAAACCAAGGAGATACAGTTCGATGGAGTTCGGCATCTAATCTGTGAGCGTCAGGTGAGCCACCCGATGCATAGCCAGCTGAACCTAGTGTCGAGTGAGGTATCAGGGCCGCCGCCCGGAGTTCATGGGGAGCTACTGTGCGCCGAGGGGCTCAGAAAAACCTTCCGGTCGGGGTCGCAGGAGATCACGCCGCTCGAGGGCGTGAGTTTTTCCGTCGGACGCGGAGAGATGATTGCCGTCATCGGACCTTCCGGGGCGGGGAAGAGCACGTTGCTTCACCTGCTCGGCGCTCTGGACACTCCAACGAGCGGTGAAGTATACTTCGCCCGAAAATCGCTGTGGGCGCTTTCGGAAGACGATCTGGCCGAGTATCGAAACAGGACGGTCGGTTTTGTTTGGCAGCGGCACCACCTCCTACCGGATTTTACGGCAGCTGAGAATGTAGCCATGCCTTTGCTGGTTCGGGGCCACGGTCTAGAGAGTGCGCTTCGGGCGGCGGAGAGTTGGCTGGGGGAAGTCGGGTTGAGCGGTCGCGGGTGCCAGCGCGCGAGCGGACTTTCCGGCGGCGAGCAGCAGCGCGTGGCGATTGCCCGTGCTCTGGCGAGTGAGCCGTCCCTGCTTCTGGCGGATGAACCGACCGGGGATCTCGATGAACGAAACGCGGAAGGTATTTTCGAGTTGATGCGGCGCCTGCACGAAGCCCACCATCTAACCACTGTTCTTGCGACGCACAATCAATCACTGGCACGACGAGCGGACCGCCTGTTTTCACTTGAGCACGGACGGCTCATGCCGGTTCCCACCCGCGAGGGGAGGAATACGGGGGGAGCGGCGCTCGTAGAGGGCGTTGAACGAGAGACTTCCGGGGAGCGTGGGTGAACTGTGTTTGAACGCTACACTGAAAAGGCTCGACGGGTAATCTTCTTCGCGCGGTACGAGGCGAGCCAATATGGAAGCCCGTATATCGAGACCGAGCATCTGCTGCTCGGCCTGCTGCGCGAAGACAAAATGCTGGCGAACCGTTTTCTGCGCACCCATGGCTCGATCGAAACCATCCGCAAGGAAATCGAGTCGCGCATCACCGTTCGTGAGCGGATTTCCACCTCCGTTGAAGTTCCCCTGAGCCAAGAGTGCAAGCGCATCCTCAACTACGCAGCTGAGGAGGCGGAACGGCTGGGGAGCAAACACGTGGGCACCGAACACCTCCTGCTGGGCGTTTTGCGGGAAGAGAAGTCGTTCGGCGCGGAAATCCTGTTCGAGCGCGGATTGCGACTTTCCGCTGTGCGCGAGGAGTTGGCGCGCAGCGGCGGAGAGAAGGTGCCTGTGAACCGGCCAAAAGAAGCATCGCTACTGGCGGAATTCAGCCGCGATTTGACGCAGGCGGCCATGGAGGGGCAGCTCGATCCGCTCGTCGGGCGTGAGCGCGAACTCGAACGTGCCGTGCAGATTCTGTGCCGCAGGACGAAGAACAATCCCGTGCTGATCGGCGAGCCCGGCGTCGGAAAAACCGCCATCGTCGAGGGTTTGGCGCAGCGCATCGCCGACGGCGACGTACCTCCGTTTCTGGCGGACAAGCGCATCCTGTCGCTCGATCTTTCCTTGATCGTGGCGGGAACGAAGTATCGCGGTCAGTTCGAGGAGCGCTTGAAAACCATCATGAAGGAGCTGATGGAGAGCCAGAATGCCATCGTGTTCATCGACGAACTGCATACGCTGGTCGGGGCCGGATCGGCCGAAGGCTCGCTCGATGCGGCCAACATTTTAAAGCCGGCACTCAGCCGGGGCGAGATCCAGTGCATCGGGGCCACCACGCCCGCCGAATATCGCAAGTCGGTCGAGAAAGACCGTTCACTCGAGCGAAGGTTCCAGGCCGTCAAAGTGTCGGCGCCGAACGAGGACGAAGCGATCCGCGTTCTGGCGGGCGTTCGAGACCGCTACGAGAAGTTCCATGCGGTGAGTTACACAGAAGAGGCCATGCGCTATGCGGTGTACCTCTCGAACCGCTACATCCCTGACCGTTTTCTGCCGGACAAAGCCATCGACCTGCTCGACGAGGCCGGGGCGCGTGTAAAGCTCCGTCAGGCCATGCTGCCCGGCGAAGTGAGTGAAGTACAGAAGCGCGTGAAATTCATTACCCACCGCATGGAAACGGCCATCGCCAATCACGAGTTCGAGAAAGCACGTTTCTATTCCGAGGAAGAGCGCAAAGAGAAAGAGCACCTGCGGATCCTGCGCGAGAAGCTGAAGATTGATGATTCGACGACGGGGGTTGTGACGCGCGAAGACATCGAGGAAGTCGTCGCGCGCTGGACGGGCATCGCGGTCACCTCGATCAAGGAGGACGAGCAGCAGAAACTCTTGCGCATCGAGGAAGAACTGCACCGCCGCATCATCAGCCAGGACAAATCCATTACGGCCCTGGCTCGCGCCATTCGCCGCAGCCGTGCCGGGCTCAAAGCCCCGGGGCGCCCGGTGGGCTGTTTCCTGTTCCTGGGCCCGACCGGGGTCGGCAAAACGGAGGTCGCCCGGCGGCTGGCGGAATTCCTGTTTGGCAGCGAGAAATCGTTGATCCGCTTTGACATGTCCGAATACATGGAGAAGCATTCGGTCTCGAAGCTGATCGGCGCGCCGCCCGGATATGTGGGCTATGAGGAGGGCGGACAGCTTACCGAGCGCGTGCGGCGAACCCCGTATTCGGTGATTCTGCTCGATGAGATCGAGAAGGCCCATCCGGACGTCTACAATATTCTTCTACAGGTCTTCGAGGACGGCCAGTTGACCGACGGACTCGGGAATACGGTGGACTTCCGCAACACGATCATCATCCTGACCTCGAACATTGGCGCGCGGCAACTGCAGAAGCAAGCAGGCCTCGGATTCCAGTCCCGGGATGAGCTGGCCGCGGCCAAGAGCCAGGACGACATGGTGATGAGCGAAGTGAAGCGGGTGTTCAACCCCGAGTTCCTCAACCGCTTGGACGAAGTGATTCTCTTCAACTCTCTCACTGACGATGATCTGCTCCGCATCATCGATCTGCTGGTCGGCCAGATCAATGAAACGCTGGTCCACCGGCAGGTGCAGATCACCATGACGCCGGAAGCGCGTCAGTGGGTTCTTGACAAGACTTGCAGCGATCGGAATTACGGCGCGCGGCCGTTGCGGCGCGCGCTGCAGAAGTACGTCGAAGACCCGCTGTCGGAGGCCCTCATCCAGGGCGGACTGCAGCGGCCGGCCACCCTCGAGGTTTTCCTCGGCGCCGACGGACTTGGCTTCCGTCCCGTCGTGGAAGCAACCCCAGTGGCTCACTAAGAATCCCACACACGCACGCCGGACAGAACGCTCCGGCAGGGAGCCTAAATCTTGCGCGGGGGACTGCGGCCTTGAGTCGATCTCCGGCCGCCAGCGGGGAAATTTTTCTGCGCCTATTGGGACTGTTGGCCGTGGGATTTGCGTGTCTGGTCGCGGCGCCAGGTCTTTCGGCTCAGCAGGCCCAGGAGCCGACCGGGACTCAGTACGTCATTCAGCGCATCGATTTCATCGGGAATCGGCGCATCCAGACGGGCACACTCCGGGCGCGCATTTTTTCACGGCCGGGTGACGTGTACACTGCGGAGGCTGTCCGGCGCGATTTTCAGGCGCTGTGGAACACGCAGTTCTTCGACGACATACGCGTCGAAGTGGAAGACAGCCCGAGCGAACCGAACAGCAAGATTGTGATCTTCTACGTGGTCGAGCGGCCGATCATCCGCCGCATCGAGTACAAGGGAAACAAGTCGGTTACCGAGTCGGATATTCTGGACGCTTTTAAAGACAAGAAAGTCGGGCTTTCCGTAGAAAGCCAGTTCGATCCGACTAAAGTGACTCGCGCCGCGGTGGTCATCAAGGAATTGCTGGCAGCGCACGGCCGTCAGTTTGCCACCGTGAAACCGACCTACGAGAAGATTCAAGCGACAAACGCGGTCAAGCTGGTGTTCAACGTCGATGAAGGCCCCAAGGTCAAGGTCGGCAAGATCATCATCACGGGCAATCACGCGTTTTCCGACCGTCGCATCATTCGGACCATGAAAAACGACCGCCCCTATGCGATTCCCTTGTACTGGACGTATATCCCGGTCATGGACAAGACCTACGACCGGCCGAAGCTCGATGAAGACGAGGAAGTTGGGATTCGCAACCTGTATCAGAGCAACGGGTACTTCCGAGTGGATGTGGCGCCGGCCACAACCAAGATCGTCGACATCAACCGCGGGGGCATCCCCGGCCCCTGGCCGGTGGTCGGAGCGAAGCACGAGAAAGCCACCCAGATCACCATCGTGATCAACGAGGGAGCGCAGTATCGCATGGGCAAGTTGACCTTCCGCAGCGCCGATCCCGATCAAGGGCTCGTGTTCAACTCGGAATTCCTCTCGAATATCTTCCCCATGAAGTCAGGCGACCTCTTCTCGACCGACAAGCTGCGAAAATCCTTTGATAACTATAAAAAGCTGTACGGGCAGTACGGCTACATCGACTTCAACCCCACTCCGGATTTCGACATCGACGATACAAAGAAGCCGCCGCTGATCAATCTGGCCTTGGAGTTCGACCAGCAGAAGCAATACTATGTGCGCCGCATCGAGTTCTCCGGAAACACGACCACGCGGGACAAGGTCATCCGCCGCGAGTTGCTGCTCGACGAAGGCCAGGTCTTCAACAACCACCTCTGGGAACTCAGCATCTTGAGACTGAACCAGCTCAACTACTTCGACGCCATCAAGCCCGAGAACGCCGATCTCAAGAAGAACGTAAAGACCGGGTCTGTGGACATCCTGCTCAAACTCAAGGAAAAGCAGAAGCAGTCCATCAGCTTTTCGGGCGGCGTCAGCGGCCTGTACGGAAGCTTCATCGGGCTTTCCTATCAGACCAACAATTTCCTCGGCCTCGGCGAGACGCTCACCCTTTCGGCGCAGGTCGGGGATATTCAGAAGAACGTGACCTTCGGGTTTACCGAGCCGTACTTGTTCGATCGTCCGATTTCGACCGGGTTCACCATATTCGGCAGCTCGTTCAACTACAACACGGCCCGGGAGACCGGCTTGTTGCTGGGTACGCAGGTGGCTATCAATCCGGCTTTGCAGGAGAACTACACGAATTCGTCCAGGGGATTCACTTCTTTCGCCAGTTATCCGCTCAGAAAATTCTCCTTTGCCCGCTTCGGGCTCACCTACGGCTTTACGAGCACCAATATCACCGCCTACAGCCAAGCGGCACAGCTGCTGTTCGAATACACGCAGTTCCGAAGCCTGGCCGGCCCCTCCGCCTTGCAGGGCATCCACGAAAGCTACGTGATGCCGACCCTCACCTACAACAAGACCGACAGCGGGCTCAATCCGACTCGGGGACTGATGTACAGCGCGATGGAGCGGTTCGAGGGCGGGCCGCTCGGGGGCAACGTGAACGAGCTCGAAGAAGTTTTCAACATGAGCTACTTCCACCCGAACTACCACCACCGCAACGTGATCGCCCTGCACATGCAGGGCGCCACGGTTGCCGGATATGGCGGCAAGAACGCCCCTCCCTATAACAAGTTCTATATGGGCGGAGAATATGACATTCGCGGTTTCGACCCCTTCACGATTTCTCCCTTCGTGGCGATTCCCAGCCTCGGGTCGGCGCCCATCACCTATCTGAATCCCACCAAGATTGGGAGCAACGGTCAGCCGCAACCGCAAACGATCAGTGTGCCGACCCTCGAGTACTTCCCGGTACGGCCGGGCGGCGACACCGAGACGTGGGCCAACCTGGAATACCGCATTCCGATTTACCAGAACTATGTCCAGATGTCGTTTTTTAACGACGTCGGCGCGGATGGAATTCTCTGGACAAACCAGTTGCAGCTCAATTCCTCCGCCCTAACTACGCTGCAGCAGGAATATCCGAATCCCGATTTCCCCAACCTGAAAATCGGCAAGGATCTCCAGGTGATCAGCGGAACGAATTTTGCGCCGCACACGTCGGCCGGCGTAGAGCTCGTGATCGAATTGCCCATCATTCAGGCCCCGTTCCGGTTGTATTGGGCCTACAACTACGCACGATTGAGCGGAAACATCGCCGGGCCCCAGGTCACCAGCGCGAACGGCACCGAGTTGCCGGGCGCCTATTACCTGAGCGATGCGCAGAAGTCAGCTTTGCCTTTCGCCGTGCTCCAGACGCAAATCGTGCCGCAGCTCGAACAATACTTGCGGCTGCAGAGCCAGACCTTGCCGGCTTCGTTGATCGAGGAAAAGAGCGTGTTTCGCTTCACGGTGAGCCGAACGTTCTGAGGAGCGCATTTGAGCGGAAACATAGAGGAGGAGCGGTTAGCTTGGGAGGGACGAGCATGAGAGGGGCGGGCTCGATGGCCGTAATTCTGCTGGCCATGGCCGGCGCGGGCTGCGGCCGGAATGCGACGACGGTCGGCGTGATCATAACGCCGGCGGCGACTTCCCCCGGGGCGGCAATTTCCGTGATCGAGGGCCAGACGCAGACGTTCTCGGCCACGGTCACCGGTTCATCGACCACGACCGTCTATTGGCAGATTTGCCTTCCGGTTGGAATCACCAGCCCTCCCACCCAGCCGACCGTGTGCACGCCCATTCCCGGGGTCACGAGTTCGACGGCCACGACCCTGACCGGTTACGGCACGATCACGCAGAACGGTGTCTATACCGCGCCCCTGGCGATTCCGACGCAAAATCCCTTTGTGGTCATGGCCGTCAGCACGGTGGATTGCCCATCGGGAAGATGCCCAACGAATTCAACCGACTTTAATGTCGCGTTCGTCAGGATTGATTCCGGCATCCGCGTCGATGTGCTCCCGACCTCGGCGACGATCGGAACGCAAGAAACCTACGCGGTTACGGCGGCTGTGTCGGGAACGTCGAACACGGGCGTGACTTGGAGCGTCAATAAACTTGTGGGAGGTGATATCACCACGGTCGGCTCCATCGTTCCGGGCGGCTCGATGTGCAATCCGCCGACGGGACCGAATTGCGCGACTTACACGGCGCCGGCCGTGGCCGTGGCGGCCACCGTTACCGCCACCTCGGCGGCCGATCCTTCGCAATCGGGAAGCACGACGATTAATGTGTCGGCGGCCGTCGATCCCAAGGTGACCTCGTTCGATCCGACCACCTCCGAACAAGGCGCGGCGCAGCAGGACATCTATGTCGAGGGTGCGGGATTTTTCTCAACGAGCACGATTGTGGCGAACGGGACCCCGCTCCCGACGACCTGGGTCACCACGAGCTTGATACGCGGCACGATACCGTCGAGTCTGCTGGCGCAGGCCGGGCCGCTGCCCGTCAACGTCCAGCGCCAAAATGGGGATATGGGCGATTGCGTGGTGCCGAGCGGGTGCACGCTCCTGGTCAACCCGACACGACCCTCGATTGTGGCCTCTTCGCCCGACAGCGTGCCAGCCACGAGCGCCGGGTACGGTCTCAGTGTCACCGGAGGATTCTTCGCGCCGACGGCTACGAGCGGGACCTTTAACGGGTTCCCCGGCACTCCCGTGGCCACAGGCACTCCCATCAATTTGACTTTCACGAGCAGCCGGCAGTTGATCGCCAATATTCCGGCGGGAGCCTTAGTTGTCCCGGGCTTGTATCCCCTCGTTCTCGAAAACGCGAACGTAACGAGTCCGTCGTCAACCTCGTTCACAAATATCGCCGTCGAACCGCCGGCCAGTACGCTTCAAGGCATTGCCGCTGGTGCGCCGATCGCGGTCGGCTCGACGCCTTCGGCCATCGCCGTTGATCAGGCCGACGGGCTGGCCGTGGTTGCCAATACGGGAAGCAACTCGGTCTCCATCATTAATATCGCGTCGAACGCGGTGACCCAGGCCCTCGCCGTCGGAAACCAGCCCACCGGCGTGGCCGTCGATGATGGTCTAGCGACTCCCATCGCCGTTGTGGTCAACAGCGCCGACGGTACCGTCTCGACGATCAACCTTCAAACCGATGCCGTCTCAGCGCCTTTTGCACTTCCGGTCGTTCCGCCGCCGCAGACCGGCCAGCCGCAACCGCCACCCTACTCGATCGGCATTAATCCGGCGACACACCGTGCCATCGTGGCTTATCAATCGACGAACGTGGCCGCGATCCTTGACCTTTCGACCGGCGCTCCGCAACTTGTCCAGCAAATCGGTGGAAGCAATACGAACTACGGCACGGGCGCATCTCCCCAGATCTCGATTGATCCGCGGCTGAACTGGGCCGTGGTCAGCGCCGGAGGCAGCATCGGGAATGTGAACTTCGTTGATCTCGGGCGCAATCCCATCCCCGGAGTTGACCCTGGTCGCGCACCTTCCGCCTTTGGGATCCTCTCGCTGAGCGCGACGGGAACTGCGGGGGTGGCTGGCGTTGCGGTCAACGTCGAAACGCACCAGGTATTGCTTACCGTGCCGAATGCGGGGAACTTCACGACCTTTAGCCTGATGGACCAGACGGTGGGCACGATTCCGTTCACCAACAGCATGGGCGCCACGATTGATGAGGTCGGGTACTATGCGGCGGCCGTGAGTGCGCTGTCCAACATCGGCATCGCGGTGAACAAGAGCGGCAACACAACGGTGGTCAACACCGCGGCCATTTTGGACCTTCAGAACCATATTGTGCTGAGCCAAGTGCCGGTGGGGAACGCACCGGTGGCGGTTGCCGTCGACCCGGTGACGAATCAGGCCCTGGTGGTGAATCAGGCAGACGGCACGGTTTCGCCGATTTCGCTCGGCACGGTGCGGTCGAGCGCATCGCTTGGAGCTTCCCAGGCCCCACAGATCACGCTTTCAACGCCGGAAGTGACCTTCACTTCTCAGGTCGCGGTCGGGCTGATCGTCGACGGCGGCGGATTCGCGAGCGGCGCCCAGGTGTATCTGGACGGAACTCCTTTGCCGTCGGTTCTGAACGCGAGCGGGCGGCAGATCGTGGCCACCATTCCGGCCAGCATGCTTGCTTCGGCGCGGCGCTATGCCGTATTCGTCGAGAATCCCGGCCAATCGGTGATCTCGAACATTGAGGATCTGACCGTCATTCAGCCCATCGCGGTGGGCGCGCAGCCGTTTGGAGTGGCCATTGATCAGGATTGCGACCTGGCCGCCGTGACCAATTCGGGGGATAACACGGTCTCCCTTGTGGCTCTCACGGCGAACGCGGCCCCCCCGGGCAAAATATGCCCGAGCTCGGGAGCAGTCGGAACGGTCGGATCGCCGGCGTCGGTTGGAACAACGCCCCAGGGTGTGGCCATCACACCGCTCCTCGAGCTGGCCGTAGTGGCGAATAACGGAAGCAATAATGCGAGCGTGGTTGATTTGACCCAGACAAATCCGCCCGCAACCGTCGAGCTCTGCGGCGGCGGCTGCACGGGATTAAGCGGGGTGACCATCAACCAGGACACCGGGACCGCCTACGTCACGGGGGCCTACAACAGCAGCGGCAGCACGTTTGGCAGCCTTGCCCAGCTCAGTTTGCCGTCGTCCCAGACGGTTCCCTCAACGCCCTCCGATTCGAGCGCCGCGGGAGAAATCTCGAGCTTTTTCCTCCAACCGGTTGCTGATGCCATTGATCAGTACATCGACTACCTGGGCGTGGCCATCGCCGGGCAAGGAACATCGAACCAGCCCAGCACGGCGCAGGTCTACAACGTGCCGGAGTCCGTCACCCAAACCTCGTCGTCTGTCTTTGCGCTGCCCACGGGCATTGTGTTTGATCCGGTCAATCAGGTGTTTGTGCTGGCGGATAGCTTGACGAACAACGTCGGATTCGTCGATCCGACCACGGCGATTGCCAGCTTCGCCCAGGTGGGCATGAATCCAACCGCACTCGACTACAACTACCAGACGAGCACGCTCGTGACGGCCAACAACCAGAGTCACACGATGTCGACGATCGAGTACGTGTGCCCGCCAACGGTCGGATCAAACGGGGCGAATGGGCCGAACTGCACGCCTCCCCAGGTGCGCAGCATTCTGTCCGTGGGCGGCTCGCCGCAGTTCTCCGTCGCGATCGATGTGAAGCTGAATCTGGCCGTGCTGACGGACGAGACGAACAATCGCGTTCTCCTGATTCCGCTGCCGTGAGGGCCAACCCCGACCCGAACTCCGGCATCCGAGGTAGGCGGGGTGTGGCTTGGACGTAGAGGGCTACGTCGACGCGGATGACGATTGACCCCTTTTGGCGCTCGAAGCTATAATGCCCGATTTGATTTCGCGAGAATTTCGATACAAGGAGTGGAGCATCATGAAGATTTACACCGCAGTTGCAATCGTGGCGGCGCTCGCGGTACCCGCTGCTGGGGGACAGACCGCTAGCTCTGGGCATGCCGACCCCGCAGCGCCTATGAGGATTGGCGCGCTCAACATGGAAGTGGCCATCACCAACACGCAGGAAGGCAAGCAAGCGGCGAACGAGCTCAATGCGAAGTTCTCACCGCGGCAAACCGAGTTGCAGAATCTGCAGAAGCAGATCCAGGACATCAACACGCGATTGCAAACCGGGTCGAACACGCTCTCGGACGACGAGAAGTATCGGCTGTCGCGCGAAATCGATTCCCTCAACCGACAGTATCAGCGTAAGCAGCAGGAAGCCCGCGACGATTACCAGGACGCCCAGCAGGACTTGATCAACCAACTGGGGCGCAAGATGATGACCGTGCTCGACAAGTACTCGAAGGACAATGGGCTTGCGGTAGTCCTCGATACATCGTCGCAGCAAACGCCGGTCATCTACGAGGCCTCGACGATCGACATCACGCAGGACATCATCAAGCTGTACGACCAGACCTATCCGGTGAAGACGTCGGCGTCGCTGCCGTCGAAGCCCTCGGGAACTGCGGCGAGACCGCAACAGTAAACGCTCGGGCCCGTAAGGGCCTCCTGTGGCGCCCGGCCACGCGAAAGACTGGCGTCGGCCGGGGTCAGCTTTGCTGTGCGGCTTGCGTTTTGCCGCTAAGGAAACTATACTAGTTCGGCTTTCATCTAGGTCGCACGGCCGAGTGGGCGCAAGCCCACTTTTTTGTTGGTGGTAACTCGCCGGTTGGATTGGGCGGGCGGCGAGGGCGGGGAGCTTACTTGGGCCGGCAGATCGCAAGATGGACTTGGCTAAAATTCGGGAGGCGGCGGAGCGAGTAGCTCACTCTGAAGGGCTCGATATATTCGACGTCGAGTGGAAGATTGGGAAGCAGCGCCTGTTGCGCGTGTACATCGACCGCCCGCCGAGCCCAACCGAGCCCGCGGAGCGCGCCATCAGTCATAACGACTGCGAGCGCGTCAGTCAACAGCTCAGCGCGATTTTGGACGTTGAGGATCTGGTGCCCGGCCCGGGGTATGTGCTGGAAGTGAGCTCTCCGGGGCTCGACCGGAAACTCATGAAACCGGCGGATTATGAGAGATTTGCCGGCCGACTGGCGCGCCTGTGGCTGAGCGTGCCGGTCGAGAACCAAAAATATCTTGAGGGCCGGCTGGCCGGATACGCCGAGGGTGTGGTGAAACTCAAGATCCGGGACAAGGAAATTGCGGTCCCATTTGAGGGCATTCGCAAGGCGAACCTAGTGGTTGAGATTTAGGGAGATAGGGAGATGGCGAGTCTGCTGTACCAGACCATTGAGCAGATCAGCCGGGAAAAGCACATCGAACCGGATGTGATTGTCGCGGCCATCGAGGACGCCATGCTGGTGGCGGCGCGAAAGTTCTATCGCACGGAAGAAGACCTCCGGTCCAAATTCAATCCGGAAACCGGCCAAGTGAATGTGTACTCAGTGCACACGGTTGTCGAGGAGGTGACCGACCCGCTGCGCGAGATCTCGCTCACCGAGGCGCGCAAGCAGAGCCCGGAGATCGAGGTTGGCGGCGAGATCGTGCATACCAAGCCCACCGACGTACTCGGACGGATTGCCGCGCAGACAGCGAAGCAAGTCATTCTGCAGAAAGTCCGCGAGGCTGAACGCGACACGATTTACAACGAATTCCACACGCGAGTAGGGGAGCTCGTCAACAGCATCGTGAAGCGGCTGGAGGGTCCCGACATCATTGTGGATCTCGGACGGACCGAAGCGCGGTTACCCAGACGCGAGCAGTCGCGCCTGGAAACCTATAACGTGGGGGACCGGCTGCGCGTCACGATCCGCGCTGTCGAGCGCGCGGCGAAAGGGCCGCAGGTAGTCGTTTCCCGCGCTGATCCGGCCCTGGTGCAGCGCCTGTTTGAAATGGAAGTGCCCGAGATTTACGACGGGACGGTGCAGATTCGCGCGGTCGCGCGGGAGGCCGGCGAGCGCACCAAGATCGCGGTCGAGAGCCGCGACAAGGATGTTGATCCCGTTGGCGCCTGCGTGGGCATGAAGGGAATGCGCGTGCAGTCGATCATTCGCGAACTGCGCGGGGAGAAGATCGACATCATCCCGTACAGCGAAGAGACGGTGGCGTTTGCGCAGAAGGCGCTTAGCCCGGCCAAAGTTACGCGCGTGCAAATCGCCGAGCCGGAGGAGAAGCGCCTGGAGGTTATCGTCGAAGACACGCAGCTTTCCTTGGCCATTGGCAAGAAGGGCCAGAACGTTCGCCTGGCGAGTAAGCTGATCGGATGGAACATTGACATCAAGAGCGAGGAGGAAAAGCGCCGCGAGGTCGAGGCGCAGATGGCTGCACTCACCGCGCCGGGAACGCCGCTGGCTGAACTGAAGGGTGTCGGGCCGAAGACGATCGAAAAACTCGAAGCGGCAGGGGTGAGTTCGGTCGAAAAGCTGGCGGACATGACCCCCGAGCAGCTCGTTGAGATTCCTGGAATCGGCGAGAAGATGGTCGAAAAGATTCGCCAAGCCGTTGCGGCTCACTTTGAGGCTCTCGAGGGGCAGCCGGCGGCCGTCGAAGGCGTTGAAGGCGAGGTCGGGGAGGCGGAGGCGCACGCCGAAGAGGACCGAACAAGCGTCGGGGCCGGTGAGCAGGGCGCCGAAGCGGAAGGAGTTGCCGAGCCCGAAGCCCTGGAGAACTCCGGACAGGCTTGGGAAGGCAAGGTTGAGCCGGTGGTCGATCAAGGAGAGACGGCGTTGACCGAAGAGAGACCGAGCGAAGGGCCTCGAGCTGAAGATTCAGAAGGCGATGGGCAAGAGAAGCCGGAGGCTTCCGAGTAATTCGATTTAGCGAAGAAATCACAGGGGCTTAATGTCAGATTCGAACCAAATCAGGATAAACGAGCTGGCTAGGGAACTCGAGATCAAGGCGAAGGTTTTGATCGAGTACTTGCCGGAAATTGGCGTCACGGAGAAGAAGACGCACTCGAGCTCGCTTGACCTCGAGCACGCCGAACTGGTGCGAAAGCATTTCCGCGCCGTGGCCAACGAGGAAGCGGCTGCCGAGGCGGCCAAGGAGGCCGCGGCGAAGGCCAAGGCAGTGCGTCCGGCTCCCGGGCCCGTGAAGCCCGCCGCGGTTGCGCCCGCGATGCGGCCCGTTCCACCTGCCGCGGGAACCCCGGTCAAGCCGGCAACGGTGCAATCTGCGCCAGCCGCGCCCAGGCCCGCAGCGGTGCTCGCGCGTCCGCCGCAAGCTCCTCCACCGGTGTCTTCGACCGGCCCGGTCGTCGTGCCACGTCCTCCACAGGTTCCCCATCCGGTGGCGCCGGCCAAGCCGGGCATTCCGCCCGCTGCACCACAGCCCGCCGTTCCCGCCGCAGCGCGTCCCGCGGCGGCGCCGGCGACACAGCGACCAGCCGTTCCAGTGCGCCCAACGCCGGCTGTTCCGGCACCCCCGCCCAACGCGGTTCAGCGCCCGGCGGCGGCGATTCCCGGTTCTGGGGTTGCGCGGCCGGCGTCGGCTCCCGCCAGTCAGCGTCCAGCCGGTGCACCCATCGCTCAGAGGCCATTGCGTCCAGGCGTTCCGGGGCAAGCGCGGCCAGGGGCGCCCGTCGGCATGCGCCCGGCTGCGGCTGGGGCGCCGGCTCGGCCGGAGGGACAGCGCCCAGGCGCTCCGCCGTCGCGGTTTCCGCAGCGTACCGTGCGTCCAGGCGGACCTACGGCAAGGCCAGCGGGCGCGGGATTGGGAGCGATTCCGAAGGCTGAACCGGGCAAGCCGCTCTATGCCCGCAAGCCGCCCGCAGCGGCACGGGCCCGGCCGCTGATCGAAAAAAGGTTTGCCGAAGGCGAGCGGAAGCTCCATCCGGTGCGCACGCGTCCGGGGACAGGTCCGGGCGGCAAGGTGGCCCAAGCCGAACCCCCCGTGCAGGTCGAGCGCGAGCCACGACTGGTCACGGTTACCGAAGGCATCACCGTTCGCGAGCTGGCGGAGAAGCTCGACATTCGCGCCAAGGATCTGCTCAAGACCTTGCTCGACCGGGGGATCTTCGGGAGCATCAATCAGCCTCTCGACACGCAGACGGCCACCAATCTGGCGGAAGCCTTCAACGGAATCGTTCAGGTTGTCTCCTTCGAAGAAGAGCTGGCGCAAGAAGAAAAAATCAAGGAGGAGCGCACCGGGAATCTCCAGCCGCGGGCCCCGGTGGTCACCGTGATGGGGCACGTTGACCACGGTAAGACGAGCCTGCTCGACGCGATTCGCGAGACGCAGGTGGCGGCCGGGGAGGCAGGGGGAATCACGCAGCACATTGGCGCTTATGAAGCGCGCGTCGATAACCGGAGAATTGTTTTCATCGATACGCCGGGCCATGAGGCGTTCACGCGCATGCGGGCTCGCGGGGCGAAGGTCACCGATATCGTTGTGCTCGTCGTCGGCGCCGATGACGGGGTCATGCCGCAGACCGAGGAGGCGATTTCGCACGCCAAAGCGGCGAACGTAAAAATCATAGTCGCCCTCAACAAGATCGACAAGGCGGACGCGCAGCCCGAGCGCGTTAAGCGCCAGCTGGCCGATCGCGGTCTGATGCCCGAGGAATGGGGCGGCGACACGGTGATGGTCGAGGTCTCGGCGAGGACCAAACAGAATCTGCCCCGGCTGCTGGAAATGATTTTGCTGGTAGCCGATCTTGCCGAGCTGAAGGCTGATCCGGATGCACCCGCGAGCGGAACGGTGCTCGAGTCGCGGGTGGACAAGGGGCGCGGTCCGGTGGCTACCGTGCTCGTGCAGAACGGCACACTGCATGTGGGGGACGTTTTCATCGTGGGAGCCGTCTACGGCAAGGTTCGCGCGATGTTCGATGATCGCGGACAGCCGATCAAAAAGGCCGAGCCGTCAACCCCGGTCGAGGTTCTCGGGCTGCAAGGCGTGCCGGAGGCCGGCGATCAGTTCCAGGTGGCCGACGAAGCCCGGGCCCGTCATATCGTCGAGTACCGTCAAAGCAAGCAGAGGGAAGCCTCGCTGGCGAAGACGGCCTCTTCCGGCCGGCTCACTCTTGACCAACTGCACGAACAGCTCAAGGCGGGCGAGCTCAAGGAACTCCCCATTGTGGTCAAAGCGGACGTGCAAGGCTCGGTCGAGGTGCTGAACGAAATGCTGCCCAAGCTGTCCAACGAAGAAGTTAGGCTCAAAGTGATTCAGGCCAGCGTCGGAGCTGTCACGGAAACCGACGTCTTGCTGGCTTCCGCGTCGAACGCGATTATCGTCGCCTTCAACGTCCGCCCGGAACGAAAGGCCGCCGAGCTCGCCCAGCGTGAAACGGTAGATATCCGCATGCACACGATCATTTACGAACTGCTGGACGAGCTGAAGAAGGCGGTGGCCGGGTTGTTGGCTCCCATCATCAAGGAAACCTACCTGGGCCGAGCCGAGGTGCGCGACACGTTCCGGATCAAGGGCGCTGGCGTGATTGCCGGCTGCTCGGTTCAGGACGGCATCGTGAAGCGCGATGCGGACGTGCGCGTGCTGCGCGACAACGTGGTGATTTACACTGGCCGGGTCATCTCGCTGCGCAGATTCAAGGAAGACGTCAATGAAGTCCGCGCCGGCTTCGAGTGCGGCCTGGGCATCTCGAATTTCAACGACGTCAAGATCGGCGACGTGCTCGAGTGTTTTAAGATTGAAAAGACGGCCCCGGTCGAAATGGGCGCCGGCGAACGCGGGCGCGCGGCCGAGACAGCGGAAGCTCGCCGCAGCTGATCTGTCCCGCCTACCTGTCCCGGGCGGTGGGAGCGGAAATGCCGATCGGTCTTCTCACCCTGGAAATTCACATTCCGGATGCGCGGTCGCTCAAAGACAAAAGGCAGGTCCTGCGCAGCTTGAAGGACCGGCTGCGGGCGCATTTCAATGTAGCCGTGGCGGAGCTCGAGCATCAGGATCTCTGGCAACGGTCTCGGGTAGGCGTAGTGAGCATTTCGGGCGACGGCAAGCATCTCGAGGAATCCTTCGCCGCCATCATCGCGGAATCCGAGCGTGTGCTTGGCCGCGATCTGGTTTCGCAGGAACTTGAATACTTCGAGGAAGCGACTTCATGACAGTCGGTGGACATCGTTCCGAGCGCGTGGCCGAGGAGATTCGGCACGAGGTCACCCTGATGGTGGCGGGTGAGCTCAAGGACCCGCGCCTGGCCACTCCGGTAACGATCACCGAAGTGCGGCTCAGCCCTGATCTGCGGACCGTACGGGTATTCGTGCGGCTCGAGGGCACGTCGGAGGAACGCTCCGGGGCGCTCGAGGGCCTGAAGGCCGCTTCTGGGTTTATTCGACACGAACTGGTCGAGCGGCTGCAACTGCGGCGCGCCCCCGACGTTCTGTTTCGCGTCGACGAATCGGAAGAATACGGCCGCCACATCGACGACCTTCTGCGCGAGGCGCGCGGGCCCAAGGTGTAAAGGTGCCCGCCGCTCAGACGCCATTTTCCGACTGATGGTCAGAACACCAACTCCCCCCGCCCTGGACGGAATTCTCGTTGTGGACAAGCCGCGTGGAAGAACCTCGCACGATATCGTGGAAGCCGTGCGGCGAGGGGTCGGCTTTCGCCAGATCGGGCATCTCGGCACGCTCGATCCGCTGGCCACGGGCGTCCTCGTGCTCGCTCTCGGGCGCGCGACGCGGCTGGCCCGGTTTTATGCCGGTCGGCGAAAGCGCTATCTCTGCGCCCTGCGTTTCGGTTTTGCCACGGACAGCTACGATGCAGACGGTCGGGCTTTGGGGCCGGATCAGGCCCCGCAACTCGACGCGGATGCGCTCCGGGCGCTAGCCGCCCGATTTGTCGGAAAAATCGAGCAGGTTCCACCCCCCTTCTCGGCAAAGAAAATCCACGGCCAGCCCGCGCACGAGCTCGCGCGCAAGCACAAGCCGGTCCAGCTCGATCCGGTCGAAGTGGAGGTCTACGAATTTCGCTTGACCGGCCTGGAGAGCCCGCTCGCGCGGTTCACCGTGGAATGCGGAGCGGGGACCTACATTCGATCCCTCGCGCACGAAATGGGCAAGCTCGAGGGATCGGGCGCGCATCTGGCCGAGATTGTGCGCACCGCGGTGGGCGAGTTCACTCTCGATCAGGCCGTGCCCCTCGGAGAAATCGAGGAGGCCGCGAGATCTGGCGAGCTCGCGCGCCGCGTCATCGGTCTTGAGAATCTGCTTCCCGACCTGCCGCGCGCGGTCGTGCTGCCCATTATCGAGAAGAGAGTGCGCCACGGCGCCAAATTCAATCTGCCGCTCGCGCAGATCGAGCCCGGCCGTATCACGGCCGCGCAAGGGGCTCCCGCGCAGCTCGATTCAGGTGATTGGAAGCCGGCGCGACTGCGCGTCTTCAATCAACAAGGGCATCTGATCGCCATCGCCGAGCCCGTGGTTCCGCGCACGTACCAGCCGCTTGTGGTGCTCGAAACGGAATGATCGCGGGGCCCGGCGCTCAAGGCTGAGGCTGGTCGGGCGGTCGCGGTGGGGGCTCGCCGTTCGGCTCCCCGGGGACCGCAAATCTTCGTTCAAATCCCGTGGGAAGGCCGGTGGATCCCGGGCCGGGTCCGTGCCCCGCATAGATGCTGACGCCCGTTCGCGCGGGCAGATAAAGCATGCGTGGCGTAATCAACACGAGCAGCTGCGTATCCGCCTCCTGGTTGTTCTTCTGGCCGGCGACGAGACCGAGCTCGGGGATCTCGGAAAGGCCCGGAGCTCCACTGAGGTTGGTCGAGACGGACGGCTGCAGAATGCCCCCCAGCACGGCCGTTTCGTTTTCCTTGAGCCGCACGGTTTGATCAAGCGAATCGTTTGTGATCACGGGAATTCCGTTGAAGTCTTGGCCGGCAAGGCTGGTGAGGTCGAATTTCAGTTTTAGGCTCACCTCGCCACCCGTGTGAATCCGCGGCGTCGCCTGGATTTTCATTCCGATGTCGACATATTGCGCGCCGGGGAAGAACGATCCTTGGGCTCCTGTCGAGCTGGTCGCTACGTTGATCGTATTCAGAATCACCGAAACGGTGTTTGAGCCGTTATTGGCGATGGCGACGTCCGGACGACCGGTCGCGTCGAAATTCGCCGTAACGATCGAGAGAGGGTCGGTTCCCACACTGAGCTCGTAGGGGGCATTGAACGTTCCGCCGGTCAGGCCAAACAGAACAGCAACCGTGTTGCTGCCCGAGTCGGTGACAGCAAGGTCTTCGATGCCATCGAGGCTGTAATCGGCAACCGCAATGGAGGTCGGTCCGGTTCCGGCGAGGTAGTCGGTGTGGGGCGCGAAGGTGCCCGTGCCCAGGCCGCTGGACGTCGACTGGCCGAAGAGAATCGAAACCGTGTTGTCGACAAAATTTGCCACAGCAAGGTCGGGAATTCCATCGCCATTGAAATCGCTGGTGGCCACGTAGACAGGCGAATTTCCCGTTGCGTAGGCGGTCGGAGGCTGGAAGGTGCCGTCTCCGTTTCCGAGGAAAATCTCAACGGTGTTGTCCACTTGGTTGACCACCGCCAGATCAAGGATCGGATTTCCGTTCGAGTAGTTCGCGCCGTTGAAGTCGGCGGCGACGAGCGCAGTCGGCGCGTGGCCGGTCGGCAGGAGAGCCGGCACGGTTGTCGGTTTGCTGAATCCTCCATTGCCGTCACCGAACAGAAGGGTGATCGTATTGTCACTCTGGTTGGCCACCGCTAGGTCGAGATTGCCGTCGCCGTTGAAGTCGCCGGTCACGACCGAAACAGGAACAGCGCCAGTCGGATAATCCACCTTAGGCTCGAACGTTCCGTCCCCGTTGCCGAGAAGGACGGAAACTGTGTTGGCTCCCTTGTTGGCGACGGCGAGATCGATGTTCGTGCTCGTCGAATTGAAAGTCCCCGTGGCGATCCATGCCGGCCCCGTGCCGCTCGGGTAGGTCACTTGGTTGGCGAACGTCCCATCGCCATTGCCGAGGAACACGCCAATCGTGTTGTCCGTGTGGTTTGCGACAACGAGGTCTTGGATGTTGTTGTTGCGCAGGCTCGCTGCCGTTACATAGGAGGGCGCGTTGCCGGTCGAGAGCGTGTTGATCGGGAAGCTCTGCGAACTGATCGACGGCGTTGCGATGTTCGAGGTGAGGCTCGAAGAATACTGCGCCAAAACGACCGGGTATTTCTCACCGATGAAGAAGGTGGCCGGCTGGCCATCTTCGGCGCGCAGAAGCACGCGCCTTCCGGCGCGCACCAGAGAGAGAGTCTGGCCCAGATTCGCCGTGGCGCCCGGAAGCGTAGCGAAAAAGGTCGAAGCGCCGCCTCCAAAGGCGACCACCGGCGGCAGGAGGGAATTGAGGTTCAGCTGGCCGGAACCGACCTCCGTGGCGATCTGTTCGGGCGTCAGGCCGGAGAGGGAGGAAGGCGTCCCGAAGATCTGCTCGAGGCTGCTGATAATCTCTGCTGCGGAATTGTTCGATCCAAGTAAGCCCGTGTTCAGGGCGTACACCTGCGACGACTGTGGCGGGGTGATTCCGATCTGCTGCGCGTAGGCGCGATCCACCTCAAGAATCTCCATTTCGAGTACCAGTTGACCACTCGGTTGTTCGAGGTTGTCGATGAGATCGCTGGCCACGGCCATGGCCCGCCGGTCGGCGCGAAGCGTCAGCGTGCCGTGGTTCTGGTCTTCATCCACGCGCAGGATCCCCGTGATTTCGCGGATGAGCCTGGAAAGCTCGGTCATCTGCTCGGGTGTTTCCGACGCCGGAAGCAGAATCGTGCGCACGATGAGAGGCTCGTACTCGCGACGTTTCTCGGTGGTGTCGTCGGCGACGAAAAACAGATGCTTGGTCAGCGGGGACCAGAACGTGTTTGTGGCATCACCGGCAAGCTCCATGGCCGTCTGGAAATCGACGCGGTTCACCTCAAAGTGCACCCGATGCGAGTGGAGGTCGGCTTCAAATGCCGCCTGGACGCCGAACTGGCGCGCAATTTCTTCGTAGAGCGACTGCGTGTCGCCGCGGAAACTGAAATCTCGCGTTCCGGGCAGGTGCGCGATGTGCATCTCGCCGACAAGCTGGCTGGCCGGAGGAGGCGGTTTGATCCTGCTCGGTTCCAGGTCGACGAGCGCGCTGAGCCGCTGTCGAATGAGTTTGTCGCTAGGATCGAGATAGCTGGCGTCAAGCAGTAGCTCACGGGCTTCCCTGAGCCGGCCCGACACGGCCTCCTTTTCGGCCAGATCGATTTTGGCCTGGACCAAATGCCCCTTGGCCAGCTCGCGGCGGAGGGCGTAGGCGCGATTGGCGGGTGCCCACAAGGAAGCTTCCGAATAGGCATCGTAGGCCGCCGGCCAATCCTGGTTCCGCTCTGACGCCAACGCTCGTTGGTATGCACGCCTGGCTCTCTTGTGGTCCGGTTTGACCTTGAGATCCGCATCCGCTGCGACCTGCTTCTCTTGCGAAGGGGAGAGGGATGGGCCGAGGGGCTCCTGCCTGGCGGCCGCCCCCGTGAGCGGGATGAAAAGGGCGGCAAAAAGGATCAGAACTTCCCGGTATCGACTTGGCTGGCCAGAGGTCACGGCAGTTAGACGCTCATTTTACAGCGAACGTTGGTCCGAGTGAGGCGAAGGCAATTCCCTTGCATTTAGAAAGACATGGGGCTACACTCGAGCGTCAGTTGAAAATCAGTTTCAACTAGAAACGGCGGCCTGCTGACTTGCTTTCGGCTCTCCTTGTGGCGCTTCGCGAAGGTGTGGAAGCCGCTCTCGTTGTGGGCATCGTCCTGGTTTACCTGAGCCGCACCGGGCGGCGGTCTCTCTCCCGATACGTATGGGCGGGGGTCGCGCTGGCGACCGTGGGAAGCGTTGCCGCCGCCATCCTGCTCGACTCCCTGCACGTGAGCGAAGACGGCTTCGAGGGGCTCGTGATGCTGCTCGCCGCGGCGCTGGTGGTCACCATGATCGTGTGGATGAACCGCGTGGCCCGCACCATGCGCCGGGAAATTGAGCAGCGCGTAGAATCCTATGCGCAGAGGTCCCCGCGCTCGGCAGGCTGGGGCATCGGAGGGTTTGTCTTCCTGATGGTCCTGCGCGAAGGCGCGGAGCTCGTTTTGATCCTGCGCGCCGTCGAATTCTCAAGTGCGGGAGTACAAATCTGGATCGGAACCGCGCTCGGCATCTCGATCGCCATCGCCCTCGGGATCTTCTTCTTCGAGGGTACCCTTAAGATTCCCCTTCATCGCTTCTTCACGGTTACCAGCATCATCTTGATGGTCGTCGCCTTCCAGCTGGCTCTCACTGGCATGCATGAACTGAGCGAGGCCGAGTGGATTTGGTCGAGCAAGCTGGAAATGGCCACCCTTGGCCCGATTGTTCGCAACGAGCTGTTCTTCTTCATCGTCATTCTAGGGGTCGCTGCGCTTGCCGTCTTGCGGGAATGGTTTAGCGCTAAGCGGCCAGCCCAAGATCCCGCGCTCAACCCTGCCGAGCGACGCATGCACGAATGGCAGTTCCGCCGGCAGCGCGCCTGGAGCTTCGCGGCGGCTGTCCTGTGCGTGCTCGTCGTCCTGTCGCTCTCCGCCGAATCGGTCTATACGCGGGCCATGGACGCGCCCGCGAGGGCCACCATGCTGGCCGCCCAAAATGGCCAGGTGCGCATTCCCATCTCCGCGCTCGCGGACTCGAGCCTGCATTTCTACACCGCCGATGTCGACGGCACAGTGATCCGTTTCCTTTTGATCCACCGTTTGAACGGGGATTACGCGACGGCCTTGGATGCCTGCCAGATCTGTGGACGTCAAGGTTACCGGCAAGAGGGCCAGAACGTAGTCTGCCGGAACTGTGGAGCCACCATTTATATTCCCACCATTGGGCAATCGGGTGGCTGCAATCCCGTTGCGGTTAAGTCGCGAGTCGAACGAGGAGAAGTGGTCGTGGACCTCACTGCGCTTCAGCAAGCCAACTCCACGATTCACGCCCGGTAAGATGTTCGTCCGCCTGGTCAGGGAATCCTTGGTTCGAAACCCCCGCCGCAAGCTGTTGGCCACGGGCGCACTCATGGTGGGAATGGCCGTGGCCACGGCCACGCTCACCATTGCCCTCGAGGTTGGCGACCGGCTGGCGCACGAGTTCCGCAATCTAGGCGCGAATCTCCTGGTGATCCCGCAGTCGGACACGCTCCCGGTCGAGATCGGCGGCGTCGACTACCGGCCGGTTGATGAGGGCGCTTACCTCAACGAGCGGGATCTCGGGAAGCTCAAGATGATTTTTTGGCGCCATAACATCCTGGGCTTCACCCCGTTCCTCGACGTTCCTGCGCAAGTCGTTCCCTCGGTCGGAGGGAAGCCGCAGCCGGCGACGCTGGTCGGAACATGGTTCGACCACTCCGTTCCGATGCCGGACGGCACGAGCTTTAGGACGGGTCTTAGTTTCACCGACCCTTGGTGGAAGATCGAGGGCCGCTGGTTCAGCGATGAGCGAAATGAATGTGTGGTGGGTTCGGCCTTCGCCGCCAAACACCCCGCGACAGCCGCAACGGGCAAGACACTTTATGTTGCGCAAAGCGACTCATCCGCCCCGCCGATTCCGCTCCTGGTTACCGGTATCGTTTCGACCGGCGACGCTGAGGATGACGCCATCCTGATTCCGCTTGAACTCGCCCAGAAAATTTCGGGTCACGCCGGCGAGGTTCGGCGCCTGTTCGTGAGCGCGCTGACCAAGCCGGCCGACGCGCTCTCTGAGCGGGACCCGGCGACCATGACACCGGAAGAGCACGACCGCTGGTATTGCACGCCGTATATTTCATCGATCAGCGCGCAAATCGAACAGGTACTCGCCGGAACGAGCGTGCATGTGATTCGGCACGTGGCGGAAACCGAAGGACGCGTCCTTCATCGCGTGAGCACGCTGCTGTGGATTGTGACCCTTGCCGCCCTCGTTGCCGCCGGTCTGGCTGTCGCGGCGACTTCGGCCACCACCGTGCTCGACCGGCGCGCCGAAGTCGGAATCATGAAGGCGATTGGCGCAACGAACGGAATCGTGGTGGGGATATTTCTGGCCGAGCAGTTGATGCTCGCCGTTCTGGGCGGAATGCTCGGCTTCCTGCTAGGAACGGGCCTGGCCTGGTCCTTTGGCACGAGCGTCTTTGGCAGCCCGGCCACACCCCGTTTTGTGCTCTTGCCCGCGGCCGTCGGCCTTGCCGCCGTCGTTGCGATTCTGGGCAGCCTGGTTCCCTTGCGTCGTGCGGCAAGCTTCGATCCCGCTCCGATTCTGCGAGGCGAATGATGTTCGGCCGCTTGCTCATGAGGCTTCTGTGCGGCAGCCGCGGGCGGCTGGCCGTCACGCTTGTCGCGCTCGTGAGTGGCGCGACGGTGATATCGGCGCTCGTCAACGTCGAACTCGATTTGGACGCCAGGCTGGCCCAAGAGTTTCGGTCGCTCGGCGCGAACATCGTGATTTCCTCTAAACCCGGCATGGCATCGGCGGATGCGGGGCCGTCGAGCCGTCCACTGCTTGAGCAGTCGCAACTTGAGAGCGGGCTCCGGTCGCTCGACACACACCGGGTGGTTGCCTCCGCCCCTTATCTGCATCTGGTCGGGCGTGTCGATCAGGATGCCGTCGTGATTGCCGGCACGTGGCTTGACCAGACGGCGCGCCTGGAACCCACCTGGAAGGTCGAAGGCGGCAGTCCTCCTTCCTCGCGCGCAGATTTGGGCCAATGCCTGGTCGGGCGCAACGTCGCGCGGCATTTCAACCTGCATCCCGGCAGCGCCGTCCGCGTCAACTACCCCGAACGGGTCCGGCTCTCCGTGGCCGGCGTGATGGAGACGGGCTCAAGCGAGGACAATCAAATTTTCGTCAGTCTTCCCCTGGCCCAAAGGCTCGCCGCCCGGCCCAACCGAATTGAAGTCTGGGAGCTCAGCGTGCCCGGAAACGCCGAGCGCGTGGCGGCCTTCGTTCACGATCTCGCCTCGCGTTTTCCGGATCTCGATGTGCAGCCAATCCGACAAGTGACTCTGGCGGAAGGCGATCTCCTCGGCCGGGTGCGCGGGCTGATTATGGGAATGGCCCTGCTGATCCTTGTCCTCACGGCTCTCTGCGTTCTGGCCACCATGGCGGCTCTGGCCATGGAGCGGCGACAGGATGTCGGGCTGATGAAAGCGCTGGGAGGTTCGATCTCGCGCGTGGTTGGATTATTCCTGGCGGAAGTCGGAACCATGGGTGCAGTGGGTGGAATCGTGGGCTGTCTTTTCGGAGTGGCGCTCTCGGCATGGATGGGCCGGCGCGTCTTCGGGACGTCCATTTCGGCGCGCTGGGAGACCTTTCCTCTCACCATATCGCTCATGATTGGCGTTGCGCTCGCGGGGGCCTTGCCGCTCCGGCTGCTCGGCAGGGTGAAGCCCGCGGTGATCTTGAGGGGAGACTAGTGGCGGCTCTGGTCGAGGTCGAGAACCTTCGCAAGGACTACGGCGAGGTGCGTGCGCTCGACAGCGTCTCCTTCACTGTCGAGGCGGGTGAATGGATCGCCATCATGGGTCCCAGCGGCTCGGGCAAGACCACGCTGATCAACATACTGGGCGGGCTGGACACGCCCAGTTCGGGGACGGCGCTGGTCGACGGCACAAGCATTGCGCGGCTCGACGAAGCGGGGCTCACACGCTTTCGCGCGGAAAAGGTCGGCTTCGTTTTTCAGCAGTTTTACATGGTGCCCTATTTGACCGCGCTCGAGAACGTAATGCTGGCCCAGTATTTCCACAGCACGACGGACGAAGCAGAGGCCCGCGAGGCCCTCGCTCGCGTGGGGCTTGCCGACCGGATGAGCCATCTCCCCGCGCAGCTTTCCGGCGGCGAGCAGCAACGCGTCGCGGTGGCTCGCGCGCTCATCAATCATCCGAAACTCGTTCTTGCCGACGAGCCGACGGGCAACCTGGATGAGTCAAACCAACAGGTGGTGATCCGCTTGTTTCACGAATTGCACGCGCAGGGCCACACCATCCTGATGGTCACCCACGATCCTTCGATCGGGCGGCTCGCCGACCGGCAGATTCAACTGGCCCACGGCCGGCTGGCAAACATCATCACCTTTTCCGCCGAGGAAGAAGCGCGCTTTGACCATCTTCTTGAGGAAATATGGCTGTGCGACGAAAAAGGGGTCGCGCCGGACTTTGCATGTGTGCCTCCTCCGACGGGTCAAGATCCGGCGGGGCTAATCTCGCGGCTGTGCGCGCTCGGGCTGCTTGAGGTCGACAACAGCACCATCGCGCTAACCCCGCACGGGGAAAACCGCGCTCGCGACATCGTGCGCCGCCGCCGCCTTGCCGAACGCCTGCTCACCGACACGTTTGCGATCGAGGAGGCCATCGCGAATTCCGACGCCTGCAAGTTCGAGCACATCATCAGTCCCGAACTCGACCAGCGCATCTGCACCTTTCTTGGCCACCCGAAGACCTGCCCGCACGGCAATCCGATTCCCCCCGGCCCTTGCTGCAAGCGTGGTTGACCGGCGTGCGAACCGATTTCGGCTCACCTGCTACAATGAAACGTCATGCCCATTCCGATCGATGTGCGCAAGAAGCCGATCGAGGTGAAGGTGCATGTCTCGACGGGTGAGGGCGTCGAAATCACCTGGTCGGACGGGCATACGAGCCGCTACGATTTCCCCTACCTTCGGGACCATTGTCCCTGCGCGCTTTGCAACGATGAACGCGCGAAGAAAAAGCAGTTCGGGGGTGCGGCGGTTTCTGCCCTGCCTATGTTTAAGCCGCGGGTGAGGGCGAAATCGGCGGCGGCGGTCGGCAATTATGCTGTGCAAATCGAGTTTACCGACGGCCACTCGACCGGCATCTACAGCTTCGAACACCTGCGCGAAATCTGCCCGTGCGAGGCCTGCGCGCGCGAGTTCCGCCCTTCGGCCCCGGGCCGCGCCGATTAGTGCGCTCTAGGATTTAATCCCCAGCGGGAACCCGCGTTTCGGCCGTGCTTCACTGCCCGAGTTCCGACGTGCAATTCGGACACCGCCTGGCGCCGATGGGAATGTCCGTCGCGCAGAACGGGCACCTTTTCGTGGTCGGCGCGACCTGGGCGGGCCTGGTCCAGCGGTTCACTTGCCGGACCAAGAGGAAGACGGCGAACGCCACAATCAGGAAGTCGATGATGTTATTGAGAAAAATTCCGTAGTTGACGGTGGCGGCGCCCGCCGCCTTGGCCGCCGCCAGCGAAGCGTACGATTTCCCCGAAAGGTTCAGAAAAAGATTGGAGAAATCGACTTTCCCTAGAATCAGGCCGAGCGGCGGCATGACGATGTCGTTCACCAGGGAAGTCACAATTTTTCCGAAGGCGGCCCCCACGATGAAGCCCACGGCCATATCGAGGACGTTTCCGCGCATGGCGAACTGCTTGAACTCCTTCAGCATGATGGTTCGCTCCTTGACGGGCTTCGGTCGGCTAAGCCCGAAAGACTGCCGGAACCCGCCTATCCTTGCGGATGGGAGGATGGGCGGACAGAAATCCCGCCTTTCTGCTCAATCCCCACGTCCCCTAAGTCTCGAGGAGGGACAGCAACCCTCCGATAATGCCGCGCAGCACAAGCACCGCGCCGGCAATCTCGAGAATCAGGCTTGTGCGGCTGAGAAAGAGCATGGGAATCGCAATCAGCAAAAGGCCCACGATCGCGAGCGAAACCGCGCGCACCGCGGCGAGGGCTCGCGGCTCGTTCGGGGCCCGCCGGGACCAGGTTCGCGCAGCCCAGAAAACGAAAATCACTCCGACGATCATCATCAGCAGAGGTCGCGAGGGCAATCCGACCGTGCCCCTGACGGCAATCAGGATCAGCAGCGCGCCAAGCAGAAGGACGATGAACTCGTTGACCAGGCGGAAAAGATTGGGCGGCTTGCGCATGAGCCTTCTCTGGCGCGCATTATCACCCACAAACGGGCAGGCGCAAAGCCGTGAGGGCGCCCCAGGGCATTTCCCCGTTTTCGAGAAAAACTCCTGCGGGTCGGGCATTGTTCGCGCCGGACAATGCTAGAATGGCTGGCCTTTTGAAGTGCCTACCCGCCGATCGGGCGGCATCGAAGCAGGAGAAGGCGTTGCACAAGGTGATCATTATCGGCAGCGGTTGTGCGGGGCTGACCGCCGCGATCTACACGGCGCGTGCCGACCTCCGGCCACTCGTCTTCGACGGATATGAGCCCGGAGGACAACTGGCCCTTACGACCATGGTCGAAAACTTTCCCGGCTTTCCCGACGGGATCCTCGGCCCGGAGCTGATCGAGAATGCGCGCAAGCAGGCGCAGCGGTTTGGCGCCGAGTTTCGCTCTGGTGCGGTCATCTCGGTCGACCTGAAATCTCCCCCGTTCCGCGTTGCTGTCGGGAAAGAGACCTTCGAGTGCGAGTCCTTGATTGTCGCGGCCGGGGCGTCGGCGCGCATGCTGGGCATCGAATCGGAGCGCCACCTGCTGGGTCACGGCGTGTCCACTTGCGCGACTTGCGACGGCTATTTCTTCCGCGATCGCGAAATCCTGGTAGTCGGCGGCGGAGACACGGCCATGGAAGAGGCGATCTTTCTGACCAGGTTCGCGAAGTCGGTGATCGTCGTTCATCGGCGAAATGAATTTCGCGCGACGAAGATCATGCTGGATCGCGCGCGCAGCAATCCCAAGATTCGCTTCCTCACTCCCTATGTGGTCGAAGCGATTCACGACATGGAGAAAAAATCCGTCGAGGTGGTCACGCTGCGCAACATTGAAACGAACACGATCGAGACGATCCCGGTCGAAGGCGTCTTTGTGGCCATCGGGCATGAGCCGAATACGAAGGTTTTCCGCGGGCAGCTCGAGATGGACGAGGCCGGGTACATCCTCACGCGCGGCGGGGCAAAGACCAGCGTTCCCGGAGTGTTTGCGGCGGGCGACGTTCAGGATCATCATTATCGGCAGGCGATTACGGCTGCCGGGTCGGGCTGTATGGCCGCCATGGACGCCGAGAAATATCTCGAAGCTCGTCGCGGCTGACGGATGGGCGGACAGAATGACCTTTTCAAGATATCGCGCGGTCGGCTCTCACGGCGACCCGCCTGACCATCGAACGCTTGGAAGCCTAGAAGCTCGTGTCATGGAAGTTCTCTGGACGCTCGGGGAGAGCAGCGTTCAGGATGTCTGCGGTAAGATCGACAGCCCGCGGGCGTATACCACCGTGATGACGACGCTCGAACGCCTGTTCAAGAAAGGCCTGCTCGAAAGGCGCAAGGCGGGCCGCGCCTTCTTGTATGCGCCGGTGCTGACGCGCGAGGGATGGGAACGGCGTCGCGCCGAAGGGCTGGTGGCCTCCTTCCTTTCTGGAGCGGAGCCCTCGCGGGAATTGCTGGTCTCAACCCTGCTCGATGCGGTCGGACAGCGGGACCAGGCGCTGCTCGATAAGCTCGAGCGAGCGATCCGGCGCCGGCGCAAGGAGCTCACCGAGCGAGGCAAATCATGATCGCGAGCTACTGGTTGCGGCTGCTACTTGTCTGCTTCGCGTCATTCTTCTTGATTCATGGAGCGATGGCCGTGGCGGTGAGCGCATCCCAGAGGCGTGCGCTCCAGCTCGCCGAGCAACTGGCGCCAGGCAGGGCCGCCCGCCTTCTTCTCTGGCTGCGCATGCTGCCGGCCGGAGTGGCCACGGCGTTGGTCGCCGCTGTGTGTGCGCCGAGCTACGTCCGCTTCGAGCCGGACGTAGGGGTCGAACGGGTGGGGCTTGTATGTTTAGGGCTCGCCTTTCTCGGAGTGCTCCTCTGGATCATCGCCCTGGCCAGAGGATTGCGCAGTGCGGTCCGCTCGATCCGCTTCGCTCGCGCATGCCGTCGCAGCGGGCGTGTGGTTCGTCTCTCGCCGGAGGTTTCTGAACTGCTGGTGGTTGGGGCACGCCGGCCCTTCCTCGTGCAATGCGGAATTTTGCGTCCGGACTTCGTGATTTCCGAGCGCCTGTTGACGAACTTCTCGGGCGCGGAGCTGGCCGCCGCGTTGGCGCACGAACGCGCCCACTGGCTAGCGCGCGACAATTTGAAGCGCCTGGCGCTTCGATTCGTGCCGGCCATTGTTCCCCTCTCCCTCCGTCTAGAGGCGATCGAGCGCGGCTGGGCGAAATTTGCCGAGCGGGCCGCCGATGACGTCGTATCGGCCCAGGGACCGGCCGCAGCCCTAGGGCTGGCTTCCGCCCTCGTCCGGCTTGCGCGCATGTGCTCGGCGATCGAAGAATCGGCGCCCGCTCCCGACGTGGCTTCCTCCCTTCGCGGCAGCGATGATTTGTCCGTACGCGTCGAACGGCTCCTGGCGCCGGCTCCGCTTGCGGCCAAGGCGGGGGTTCCCGTTTGGGCGTTGTGCGGCGCGGGCGGACTTCTGATGGCTGGCTGTTTCACTGTTCTCCTGTCGCCCACGCTGCTCATGGGTGTGCACGAGCTAGTCGAACGGCTTCTGCACTGATTCGGGAAGCTTCCGGGGTCAACACCTGGGGCAGGAGTGCGTGCGGCGAGCACAAGGCTGCCGGCCAGGGCAAGCAGTTAGGATTTGGGGCGACCGGCGGCAGGGAACTTGCGGGGGTTGGGCAGTCCACGATTCCCGAAATGTCCACGGACAGGGTTCTTCTTGAGGTCTGCGCGGAATCGCTCGACTACGCGATGGCAGCCGAGCGGGGCGGAGCCGACCGCATTGAGCTGTCGAGCGCGCTGGCTCTGGGCGGAATCACTCCCGGCGTCGAGACGATGGAAGCGGCGCGAGAGGCGCTGGGAGTTCCGGTCCACATCCTCGTGCGCCCGCGCGCCGGCGATTTCGTCTATTCAGGAACCGAATTCGAAACCATGCGCAATGATATTGAAGTCGTGAAGCGGCTGCGCTTCGACGGTGTGGTGACCGGGGTTCTCGATCGAGAAGGCGCAATCGACGTCGAACGAACGGGCGAGTTGGTCGAATTGGCGTGGCCGCTCGAGGTGACCTTTCACCGCGCTTTTGACGAATGCCCTGATTTCGCTCAGGCCCTTGAACAGGCGATCAAGACGGGCGCCCGCCGCATCCTGACCTGCGGGTCGCGAACACAAAGAGCGGCCGACGGGCTGGATGGCCTGCGCAGCCTCGTGAAGGCGGCGGCGGGACGGATTCAGATCATGCCGGGCGGCGGAATCCGCGCGAACAATCTCCTGCGCATCGTGAAAGGGACGGGCGCGCGCGAAGTGCATTCCTCCGCGGGGGCTCTCGAGGTGACCAATTCGGGCTGCGCGACGCGAAGTGACGCCGTCTTCGAGAGCCGCGTGCAAGAACTTGCGAAGCTGCTCGATGAACTTGCCGCCCAGAGCTGAAATGCGCTGGAGGCTAGCTCGACGGATGTAAGCGGTGCGATTTGTGCTAACGTGCGCCTCGTATGAGTGCATCTGGCAAGTTCTCACGCCGCTTGTTTCTCGAATGCCTCGCCGCAGCGCCGTTTTTCCGAGTTGGAAACAGGCGCATCCCGGTTGGGCTCGAACTCTATTCAGTTCGCGACCAGCTGCAGAAAGACTTGATGGGGACGGTGCGGCAGGTTGCCCGGATGGGCTATGAGTGCGTCGAATTCTATGCGCCCTACTACGATTGGACGCTCGAGTTCGCAAAGCGAGTGCGCGGGGAGCTCGACGATCTTGGGGTGCGCTGTTACTCGACGCACAACCCCCGCGAGTCATTCGAGCCGGATGGGATTCCGAAGGCCATCGAGCTGAACCAGGCCCTGGGCGCTCGGTACATCGTGTTGGCACATCCGGGGGATGTCACCGATCTCGAGGGCTGGAGGCGGGCTGTAGACCTGCTGAACGGAGCAAACGATCGGATGGTGCGCCACGGGCTGCATGCGGGGTATCACAACCATGAACTCGAGTGGATCCCAGTCGCGGGGCAGAAGCCGATCGAACTGATCGCGGCCAAAACGGACCCGAGCATCATGCTACAGCTCGATGTGGGAACTTGCCTCGAGACCGGCAACGACCCGGTGGCCTGGGTCCGGGCAAACCCTGGACGCATTCGGTCCATGCACTGCAAGGACTGGTCTCCCGAGCGAGGCTATCGCGTTCTGTTCGGGCAAGGCGTAGCACCGTGGAGAAAGTTGTTCGCCGCCGCCGAAAGCACGGGCGGGATCGAATACTACTTGATCGAACAGGAAGAAAGTGACTTCCCGGAGCTCGAAGCAGCCGCGCGCTGCCTCGGGGCATTTCGAAAACTAAGGCAGTGAGCGTTGAGTCTGGCCGACGGGGATCGAGGTTGTTTCTCAGCTCGTAAGGCCCGTTCCGGGGGTTGTTATCAAGAACGGCCGCCGATGAGTGCAAGGCGTGGGGGGCGACTTCGTGGCCTGAATGTAAGTCCGCGCCACTTCTGGTACCTCCACCTGCAGGACGCCAGAACGGCAAGATTTAAACGAACGGGCTATCGGCCATCAACCTCGATGATGCGCGTGGATCGGCGATTGAAGCAAAGTTTGCTCATCGCGGCAATCGTTGCCGCCGCACTCGTTCCCTTGTTTGCGCGCGAGCTTCCCGACCGGCCAGAGGCACTCTCGATTTCGGGAACGCGTTTTCTCCTTCACGGCCGGTCCTATCAGGTCATTTCGGGAGCGATGCACTATTCAAGGATCCCACGCGAGTACTGGCTCGACCGGCTGCGAAAGGCGCGCGGCATGGGCCTGAACACGATCGAAACGTACGTGTTCTGGAACCTGCACGAGCCCCGGCCAGGCGCATTCGACTTCAGCGGCGGTTTGGATGTCGCGCAGTACGTTCGGCTCGCGCAGCAGCAGGGCCTCAGCGTCATTCTGCGGCCGGGCCCCTACGTCTGCTCGGAATGGGATTTGGGAGGTCTGCCGGCGTGGCTCCTGCGCGATCCACACATCAGGATTCGAACAAAGGACCCGAAATTCCTGGAAGCCGCCGACCGCTACCTGATGCGTGTGGGAGAGGAGCTTTCACCGCTTCAGGCTTCCCGGGGCGGACCCATTATTATGGTGCAGATTGAAAACGAATATGGATCGTTTGGCAGTGACAAGGAATATCTGGCGCACATTCGGGATACTTTGGTTCGCGCCGGGTTCGGGGAGTCCCTGCTCTATACCGCCGATGGGCCCGCAGAGCTCGCGCAGGGAACACTGCCGGGCACGCTCGCTGTCGCCAACTTCGGGCCCGGCGATGCGAAGTCGGCGTTTGCCGCCCTCGGAAAATTTGAGCCAGGAAAGCCGCTGATGAGCGGCGAATATTGGGACGGCTGGTTTGACTCTTGGGGCGGCGCGCATGCGCGCCCGAATACGGCACTGGAGATTGCGGATCTCCAGTGGATGCTGGGGCAGGGCTATTCCGTGAACCTGTATATGTTTCACGGCGGGACAACGTTCGGATTTATGAACGGCGCAAATCTGAATCCAGACACGCACGGCGCCTACGCGCCACAAACGACCAGCTACGATTACGATGCTCCCTTGGATGAAGCGGGGCGTCCGACGAAAAAGTACTTCGCCTTTCGCAGTCTAGTCGCCAGGGCCACTGGCGCCGAGCTGCCCGAGCTACCCAAGCCGCTGGCGATGATCCGTATTCCCGAATTCCACCTAAGGGAGAGCGCATCGCTGTGGAAAAACCTGCCGGATCCGATTGCGGCCGAGCAGCCCGAACCGATGGAGAGCTACGGCCAAGCGTACGGTTACGTACTCTATCGGGCACACTTGCGCGGACCGAGCAGCGGCGAATTGCGCTTCGGCGACTTGCACGACTACGCGAGCGTTTACGTCGACCGCAAGTGCGTGGGCGAACTGGACCGCCGGCTCCATCAGACAGGGTTGCCGATCAGGATTTCCGGTCGAGACGCGGTTCTAGACGTGTTGGTTGAGAATCTCGGTCGCATCAATTTCGGGCCGCACCTGGAAGACGATCGGAAGGGAATCAAGGGGCCGGTAACGTTTGCGGGAAGAGAAGTAAAGAGTTGGAAAATCTATCCGCTTCCCATGTCGAGCCCGACGGGAGTGAAGGCTTGGAGCTCGGCTGCGGCAGGACCAGCGTTTCATCGCGGCCAATTCGCTTTGGCCGCAGTCGGCGACACATTCCTCGACGTGCGCAGCATGGGAATGGGAGTGGTCTGGGTGAACGGACATAATCTCGGGCGCGCGTGGAGTGTTGGACCACAGGAGACCCTTTTCGTTCCGGGTCCGTGGCTAAAAACCGGCGAAAATGAAGTGGTGGCGTTCGACTCGACTTCGGGCAGTTCGCTCGTGCTCCGGGGTGTGACCGATCCGATTTGGAAGCAGTAACGTTCCCGCGGCCGCGGGCGATTCTGTCACTGGCCGCTTGCTCGGACTTCGACCGTCTTCTCCAGGCGAATATCCCGCGACGAGGATCCCACCATGATTTTGTAGGTTCCCGGAGCGACCCGCCAATGATGGCTTCCGACGTCCCAGTAGGAAAAGGCTTGCGCATCGAGATCGAACCGCACGTGCGTCGATTCCTGCGGCTTGAGCGCCACTTTCTGAAATGCCTTCAATTGCTTCGGAGGCTGTGGAGCCGGACTTGAGGGCATGCCGACATAGAGTTCGACGACTTCCGCTCCCTTGACGCGACCGGTGTTCGTAATCTCGACGGATATGGTCACGGGATGCTGATCCGGATCGATTGTGCCCGACGGCACTTCGAGATTCCGATAGGCGAACGATGTGTAGGACAGGCCGTAGCCGAAGGGAAATGTCGGCGTGAGATTCATTTGGTCGTAGTGTCGGTAGCCGACAAAGACGCCTTCCGAATAACGCACAACTCCGCCGACTCCGGGATATTGCTCCGCGGTGTTAGCCGGCAAGTCTTCGAGTCTAGCGGGAAAAGTAATCGGCAGCTTGCCGGAGGGATTCACCTCTCCGAACAGCACATCCGCGACCGCATGCCCATCTTCCTCGCCCGGGTACCAAGCTTCCAGAATCGCCGGAACATGCACAGCCCACGGCATGAGCACGGCCGATCCGGTCTTCAGAACCACAATCGTGCGGGGATTGGCCGCGGCCACGGCATCGACCAGTTCGTTCTGGCCCGCCTCAAGCGCGAGCGGATGATCCCGGCCTTCCGTGTCGATTTCGCCGACCATGACGATGGCCACATCGGAAGCCTGAGCGAGCGCCTTGGCTCGAGCGGGGTCACTCCCGTCGTCAAACCTGACGTCGACTCCTCCGGCCTGATTGCGTATTCCGCTCAGTGGATCGACGGTGTAAAGCGGATCGACGTGAGAGCTCCCGCCGCCTCCGGTCACCGCCTTTGCCGCGAAGGGGCCAATTAAGGCAATCGACTTCAGCCCCTTCGGGCTCAGCGGCAAAATTCCTCGCTCATTCTTGAGCAAGACCATGCCCCGGGTAGCGAGACCCCGTGCATCCGCGCCATCGGCTTCGGCCGGGATTGCCTTCGGCACGGGCGTGTGGTCGAAAACGCCAAATTCCATCATGGTTCGAAAGCGGCGCACGAGCTTGTCGTCGATCACGCTCATGGGCACTTGTCCCGAGAGAACTGCGGCCTTTAGCGCATCTTGCCAATACTTGCCGGTGGGCATCTCGAGATCGAGTCCCGACATGGCGGAGGGAACTGTGCTGTGAACCGCACCGAAATCGGAAATCACGAATCCCGCGAAGCTCCATTCCTTCTTGAGGATGTCATTGAGCAACGGAACGTTTTCGCAGCTGAACGTTCCGTTGATGCGCGGGTAAGCGCACATGATCGAAGCGCTATGCGCCTGGCGCACCGACATTTCAAAGGCGGGCAGGTAGATTTCGCGCAGCGTGCGTTCATCAATCTCTTCGTTGATCGTGAACCTTTCGGTCTCCTGATTATTGGCATCGTAATGTTTCACGTTGGCCATGACGCCCTGGCTTTGAATTCCCAGGATGTTGCTCGATGAGATCTGCCCCGCCAAGTAGGGATCCTCCCCGTAGCCCTCGAAGGTTCGCCCGTTTTGCGGAACGCGTGCGATGTTGATGGTCGGGGCTTCTAGGAGCACGTTGCCGATATCTTTGGCCTCAGCGGCCGCGATCTCGCCGTATCGCCGGGCGACATTGCGGTCCCAGCTTGCGGCGATCGCAATCGGGGAAGGCAATGCCGTCGCTTTCACCTGCGGACTCGTGCCTCCCGGACCGGCTCCGGCTGGGCCGTTCGTGATCTGGAAGGCGGGGATTCCGAGCCGAGGCACGCCTGGGACATAGCGATAATGTGTTTGATCGCGGATCCCGTGCAGCTCCTCGATCTTCTCATCGAGTGTCATCTGGCGGACAATCTCGCGCGCGCGGCGATCAAAATCCTGGCCGAAGGCACACCCTAGACTGAGCAGGCTCGCCACAAGACAAATTCCCAGCCTGCGGCTGAGTGACCTCAACGCGATTCCTCCCGCCCCGCGCGCGGGTCGATTCTCGCCGCAAGATACCCGGCGGCAACCGCAGCAACGAAGAAATTCAGGCAAGTGATTCGCCGCGGATCGCTCGTAGCGAAGGCTGTCCGCTCGACGAATGGTCGACCGCATACACATTCCGACCCATGAACCATGTCTCGAGAACCTTGGCCCGGGCGATTTCGCAGGCCCGGCCTGTTTCGGCTAGTCTGAAAATGTCCTGATCGACCACAATAAAGTCCGCCGGCTTGCCTGTCTCGATGGAGCCGATTTCCCTCTCCCGTCCGAGAGCCCGCGCGCCATGGATGGTGTAGGCATCAATCAAATCCGTAAGGGTCAGTCTCTGCCAGGGACTGAGCGGACGGGGTCGACTCTACCATGGAGACGACGTCGGGCGACTCAGGAGTTTGGCGGAGCTCGACAGATCGGCTACCAGGTGCGGACTGGCAGGTGAACTCCGCGCAACCAAGCCGGCAAGATCCCGTGAATCGAACACGGGCCGCCAAGAATCCGGCCCATCGGGGGCAATTGCAGAAGGGGAAGGGCGCGCGACCCGCCCCTCTCCCCCCTTGACTGAAGCAAGGCTAATGCCTTCGCGACACGGCATTCACAAAGTTGATGCCGTTCGGTGTTCCGACCCCCGTCACATCATCCCAGCCAATACTCGTCGAGAGCGAAGAGTCGGTACCAAACGTGAGTACGTACCACGGCGTGCTCGGGTCGTTGTACAGCGCGCTGAAGAACGGGGCGTGAGTCGGGGCGGCCAGTTGGAACGCACTTTCAAAGGTCACTCCGGTTGCGGTCTGAATCAAACCAAAGACGTTAAACGGAGAAGAGACAGGCACGATGTCCGTGACCGCTCCAGGGGGGAGCGAATAGACCGAGGCCGCGGCCTGTCCAAGTGGGTATCGAGCACCCTGGTTCGAAATCGCCCACATTCCCGAGAACATCGGGCAGGCTAGGCTCGTGCCGCCGACGGCTGCGACAAAGATATCCGAGGAGCTTATCCCGAAACAGCTGCTGCCCGTGCAAAAGACCTCGACTCCCGTGAAGGGGTCCGCTACGTAAGAGACATCGGGCACCAGGCGATAGGCGCCGCGCAGCCCCGCTCGTCTTTGGAAGCGCGGGATCGGATAAACTGAGCTCGCGCCTCCACCCGCACCGAACTGAAAGCCCTCTGAAAGGGGCGGAACAACCGGCGGATTGGAGCCGCTCGAATCGAGGGCTGCGGCGATTTGAGTTGCGTTGTTTCCCCACCCGGTCTGGAAAGCGATGCTCTTATCCGCCTTCAATGCCAGGCTGGTTCCCCCCACGCCAGTGGCATAGGGTGAACTCGCCGGGTAGGAGACATCGGTGTGTTTTTCGACCGCATAAAAATCACCATCATCGCCCGAAGAATAGTCGACTGATATCCCCTCTGAACTGGCCACAATGAGTATGTCGTCGAGGGGAGTGAAGGGCGCCCCGCCAAGCTCGGACTCCGGCACGCCGTAGCTGTTTGAGATGACATTCCCCAAATCGTTGTCCACCGCGTAGAGAACCGCCTCAGCCAGTTCGTCGAAACTGGCTGTAGGGGCTTCAATTAAAGCTATCGATGCGCCCGGCGCGACCGAATGTACCCACTCGACGTCGAGAGATGTTTCCGTGGCCCAGACGGCGTTGGACTTAGTCGGCGGCCCGATTGGCTGATAAATCTGCAGATCGAGGGGCTCGAGCCCATAGAAACTTGAGAATGTTGACGCATCGGTTTCGATGGTGGGTGAGCCGTAGGCGTCCACGATCACCACGGTCTGTCCTGTGCCGTCCAGGTTTGATTGGTAGAGTCGATCCAAGCCGTATGCAGTTTGGACGTCACTGGGCTGATAGCCACAAGGAGGCAGTGTACCCGCTTGGGTGTTGGTGATGTCCGCCCCATAGCGGTTGCCGAAGTAGGTTGCCCTGGGCAGCCTGCCATCATCACTGAAACTCGCGGTCTCCGGCGGCCGGAAGCAGTTTGCGGAAAAGAACGCCCCGTTCGGAGCCGCTGAAAGGGCCACGGGCGGGTTCGGCTCGCCGGTTGCGGGGTTTACGGCACGCACGTTGTGCGGCTTGAAGCTAAGGTCGCTCAATCCGCCCACCCAGGAGACCAGCGAGCCCGCCGACCCTTCAATCGATGGATCGGACAGATTTGCGCGGCGTATTTCTCCGCGCACGCTAAAACGGTGAATCTCGACGGTAAATGCGCGCTGAACGTCGGCGATTGCTCCGACCGCCTTGACGTAAAGGTTGCGGCTACCGACGGATACAGGTTTGAGGTTATAAGCTGCCAGAAAGCGCTGAACGGTTTCGACTTCCTGTCGAGTGGGGGCAAAATCCGCGTCGAATTGGTCGCGGGTCAGCCAGACGCGATAGCTCGCGGAACTCTCATCGTATTCCTGCTGAACCAATTGGCGAAGCGAATCCTCGTTGTGGATTTGGAGCCACACATAAATGGTAATCTGCTTCGACAAATCTTCCGGACCGAGATCCCTCGCCGTCTGAACGAAACTAGGGGTCTCATGCGCAATGGTCCGATTTTCTGCGGTTGAGACCGTTCCGGCAAGACAAAGGGCGAACGCGCACGCAGTTGTATAGCGGAGCACACCGGCTTTCATGGAATCGCACCTCCCTTTTCAGTTATGACATGCCCACCAGTCGAGGCTAGGCGCACCGCGGGAACTGTCGCTGCTTTCCGACCGGAAGACGCGAGAGAACACAAGCCCCCCATTTGCAGAACGGGAAAACACCACCCCTCGAGCTCCCCTGCATGCGGCTGCCCATCAAACAGATAGCCGCGCCTTCGACCTAAGCGCCCTTGAATCCGTGCCCGGGACACGCCGTGATTGGCGTTAAAGGCGGAAAGATACCCACAATCTGCAAATCTTTGCTCTTGGGTGGTTGGGTGGGGCAGGTCCAGCGCAACGCGTCCGTCCTTGAGTTCTCGAGCCGAATCGCAGCAACGCGACCCGCCCGCGATCACCTGTAGCCCTGAGATAGGCGCGGTGACGCTTGCTCGTGACGCGGTAGCGCAGACCCCT
>Ga0187783_10000076_pt1 | contig 74789 bp, 79 predicted proteins | sample 1015_SJ02_MP02_2_FD_132471 | JGI IMG/M metagenome (GOLD analysis project Ga0187783, IMG submission 132471) | Tropical peat soil microbial communities from peatlands in Department of Meta, Colombia - 1015_SJ02_MP02_20_MG | ecosystem: Environmental > Terrestrial > Soil > Wetlands > Peat | place... | reverse complement strand
TGAACGTTGGCATAAATTAACGGGTAATGAATATGCAGAATGGTTATATACAAGCTTAAGAAGTGATCCTGCTCTGATGGAGGATTGGGCGTTATCGCTAAAAGAAGCCATACAGGAGCGTGGGAAAAACAATATTAAGCCTATCCCGTAAAATATAGTTCTTGAGCCGTGATCTCATGTGATGCTACGATAGATGTAATCATTATCGTTCAAATGGAGGTCACATGTACTCGTCTTATAATCAATTTCGTATCTTTTTAGTCGCACTGCTCATTACAAGTCCACTCGCCGTGGCATTATCTGACAAAAATTCGTGGACTGCACAACATATGCAGCGTACATCGCAACGAACATTGCCATTTCGTGATCAGTGGAGTTTGGGACATGATGCTACCTATGCCGCGGGGTCAGATAAACAAGATGCTGTGTTTTGTAAATCGCCATTTCACTACGACAACTTTGCTGCATGGAGACAGGCATGCGATCTGCTGCCGCATTTCACCACAAAAATTATGAACCCCGGCAAAACGGTTCTCACAATAACTTTACTTGAACAAGAAATGGAGCGGTTTTTAAAAACCATACATCAACAGTATGATGCGATCCACTGGCTTGATCAAAAAAAACCATCATATATTTGTGGTCACTTTTCTGGTTACACCCAAAAACTGATATTGCCATCTGATGCCATAGTCGCCGTACATGGGGATGTACACGGCGATATTCATGCATTAAACCGCTTCATCAGCTATTGTGCTGATCAGGGATATCTCGACCAACAAGATGCGTTTAAAATCACGGACTCGCAATTCTATATGCTCTTTTTGGGTGATTATGTCGATCGTGGTTGGTATGGTGCCGAGGTTATGTACACTATCATGCGACTTAAAAATGAGAACCCAAGTAATGTGTTCATGGTACGGGGAAATCATGAAGATGTCGGGTTGAATACTCGGTATGGTTTTGCACAGGAATTACGCACCAAATTTGCAGGCGCATTTACGGCCGATTTTGAACAAAAATTGGATCAATTTTACAGTACATTGCCGATGGTGCTGTATATAGGCACTGGATCGCACCATCACCATGATATCATGCAGTGTTGTCATGGCGGTATTGAAATAGGATTTGATCCGCATCCTTTACTTTCAGACACTCATGCACATGCGGGTATAGTCATTGAAGAACTCAACCAACAAAAGCAGGCGAAAAAATTTGCATCGCCAGATTTCAGATCATTCGATCACTATTTCCGAGACAAGCCAGTTTCATACATCAACGGTTTTATGTGGAATGATTTTATCGTTGATCCTCACATACCTTTTGCGCTCTCATCACGCGATGGATATGGAGGCTCTATGTTTGAGTATGGACGGTCGGTAACTACCGCATTATTAAAATACTGGAGCACAAGTACTTACACATTACGCGCTATATTTCGAGCACACCAGCATAGTGACCCCGCTATGAAAGATCGTATTTTAAACACCGATAAACTGAGCCACCCTGCTGATGCCGGTGTTGGCAAACTTTGGATTGGTGATACCATGCATCAACAAACGCCAAATAGGCTCGATGAGGTGGCAGTAATTACATTTTCTGTTGCACCCGGGACTGGCTATGGGTATCCAATCGATGCATTTGGATTGCTGAAAATGGCACCTGATTATACCGATTGGCGTTTAGAGGTGATCAAACTTGATTTTTGAAAGAGTCTTGTTAATTTCGTGATGCGGCAGCGACGCGTGATGCTAACCTGCTCACCGTGCGCGATGCTGTATTACGGTGCATAACCCCTTTGCCACGAGCACGCGCTATTTTTGATTCAGCATCACGGAGCAGGGTTTTAGCGGATTCGATGTCTTTTTGTTCCAGTGCAACTGCTATTTTTTTAAGCACTGTTTTAATCGCTGATTTACGCGCGGTGTTTCGTTCATTACGCACAATTGACTGTTTTGCACGTTTTTTAGCAGATGCAATATTAGGCATATCACCTCAATAATTAACTATAATAATTACGCAATTTTTGTAACTTTATGGGCTTTGACACACTTGGTACACACTTTGCCACGTTCTACCGAATTTGGCTTTCCTTCCCGCGTAAAACGCATGGTATGAACATTGGGGTAAATCCATCGTTTTACCCGATTATTCGCATTACTCACCAAATTACCCACCTGCGGTCGCTTGCCGCATACTATACAGATACGTGCCATGTGTATTACCTTCGTTTCATCCTGAATATACTTGTCTATTATACGTTTTTAGCCATATGTTGCAACTCTTTTACAACTCTAAATCAAGGTATGCTGGACTCGGGGCTCTATGCCGAGTAGTTCATAGACCTCTGCCGCGTATAAAGTCTCCTTTTCGAAGAGCTTTGCAGCGAGTAGATCAAGTTTATCCCGATGTTGCGCAAGTAAGGCCTTGGTTTGTTCGAGTGTTTCGATCAGAATACGGCGAACCTCTTCATCAATCAAACGTGCAGTTTCTTCTGAGTATGGCTTAATCTCATATTCTTGCGAATAAATGACTGGGCCGAGTTTTTCCGACATGCCATAATAACAGACCATAGCACGCGCAGTACGCGTTGCCTGTTGAAAATCGCTGAACGCCCCCGTTGCTACTTTATTGAATACTAACTCTTCAGCAGCACGGCCACCCATACAGATCATGATATCAGCAAGCATCTCTTCCCGCGATTCTCCATATTTTTCCCGTTCTGGAAGCCGGTGTGCAACCCCCAGCGCCCTGCCACGCGGAATAATGGTTATTTTATGGAGTGGATCAGCATATTTCGGATTCAATAAAATAGCCAATGCATGGCCAGCTTCATGATAGGCTGTCTCTCTTTTATCTTCCGGAGTCAGCATTTTACTTTTGCTTTCCTTGCCAAGCATCATCTTATCGCGGGCCTCTTCGATATCGTGCATATCGACCAGTTTTTTATTGAGCTTTGAGGCAGTAATAGCCGCTTCATTGAGCAGATTGGCAATATCAGCACCAGAAAAACCGGGCGTGCCTCGAGCTACGCGGTCGAGGTCGACTGAATCGTCAAGTTTTACATTCTTTGCATGGACCGCCAATATTTCACGGCGGCTTTTGAGATCAGGAAATGGGACATTGACGATACGATCAAACCGACCTGGTCGCAGTAATGCCTTATCGAGTACATCGTCGCGGTTGGTGGCTGCGAGCACAATAACCGGCTTTTTATACGTTTCAAAGCCATCCATTTCGGTCAAAAGTTGGTTAAGAGTCTGCTCACGTTCATCATGCCCTCCCCCGATACCACGGCCACGATGGCGGCCCACCGCATCGATTTCATCAATAAACACGATGCACGGAGCCGTTGAGCGGGCCTGTGCGAAAAGATCACGTACACGAGAGGCACCAACACCAACGAACACTTCGATAAAATCTGAGCCACTAATCGAATAGAATGGGCAGTTCGCCTCACCGGCGACGGCACGTGCAAGCAAAGTTTTTCCATTGCCCGGCTCACCAACGAGCAGTACACCACGGGGTATTTTTGCCCCTATCGCGTTATATTTTTCAGGATTTTTAAGAAAATCGATCACATCGGCAAGCTCTTCTTTAGCCTCCTGGGCACCCGCTACAGAGCTGAATCTTTCTTTGATCGCTGAAGGCTGATACATTTTTGCCTTACTTTTGCCCATATTAAAGAGGTTGCCGGGTCCTGATGAACCATTGCCACTGCGCGTTTGTTTGAAAAATTGCCATGCAATGAAACCTATAAAACCAAGGGCTATAAGCATAAGCATGTACCAGAAATTATATTGCCCCGCTGGGGAATCGACCTGAATGTTAACCCCATGCTCACGGAGGATACTCCAATTGTGCGGGGTTTCTGCAATGACTGATTCAAACCGTTTGCCATCCTTAGTCATGCCCACCAGCTCCTGACCGGTGACGCGGATTGCATCGACTTCATTTTGTTCAACTTTATCAAGAAATTGCGAATAGGTCAGTGTTATGAACTCCCGATTGCTGCTAATAAGCCATGATAAAAGACCCACACCGAGCAGTACTATACCAAGCGCTATAATAAGTCCACGAGGACCTCGTGGGGGCAGTAGTTTTTTCTGTAATCGTTTCATAAGTATCGCCTTTACGAGAGTAAAAATTCACCAATTAACCTTTAGTGTACGCCACTAAAGGTCATCTGTCGATTATCATTTTTTATTCAACAAAAAAAGGTCTATCTTTTTTTGTTGAGAAGATATCCTCTAAAGTAGAGATATCTCGATAAAAAAAAGGCATGGATATGGATATAAAGCAGTGGTCCCTAATAGGTACCGTATGTATTGCAACGATAGCATCCGCAATGGATGCTAAAAAAAAGCTCAATATGCCCATAGAATGGTTTTTGCTCAGTTGCACCATTGCACGGGATCGGGAGCGGGAACCTGAAGAGCGAATGTTCTTGAATCGATTACCCACTGAGATTCTTTCACAGATTCTTTCCTACATTCACCCAAAACTGATGTGGGATGATTGGCGCGTTACACAAATGGTCTGTGACAGAGAATTTGATGTACCGTACAAAATTATCAATTTTGCCGTAGCGCCTAAAGAAATTGCCTATTTCGCAGAAATTGCAAAAGAATCAGGTAAATACATACCACGTAAAATAGACCTAGAAACGGGAGTGAGAAAAATAAAATCTCGTGGCAATCAAGTTTTTAAAACGGCGACCAAGCACGATATCCCATATCAGATTGCATGGTCTGGTAAGTATATTGTGTATGGTAATGCTCAAATCGACAAAGAATGTGCTGTTGAAACCTGGTCATGTCATCCTCAATCGCCATTGTATGCAGTCATCATCTCTACCAGAGAAATTCTGAGATCAGGTCTTTATGTAAGCACAATCAATCGAACTATGAACCGACATTTATTGAACTATGTACCAACTAAAGAAATTCGATGGCATCCTACACTTGAAATTTTTGATGTTATCACAAACGAAGGAGAGCATTACATATGCGATAAAGAGGAAGCAGTAGGTCAAGTGAAGGGAACGCATGTTGGATTCGATAGCAAGGGGCTGCATATCACCAATTTGCGCGATTTTGTCATTAGCTTTACAGTGTGTGAAACCGACAATGAAATTACTCATCACACAGAAGAACCTCCTCCTTCTTTAGGTGCTGCAGAAAGCGTTATTGGTACCATGTACTATGCTAATCGTTCACTCTTTTTGATTGAACCAGAACTAAAGACCGAAGATAACAAAAAGGCACGGGATGCGGCGCTACATAAAGCAACAATCAACAGAGCGCCATTTTCAGACTATACCCATGTGTTAGAACGATTCCCGCTTTTTAATGATCCACGGTATGTCAGAATCTATGTAGGTGAAAAACGCTCACAAATTGCAGTCTACATCCCTTGCTCACGTGCACTGCTTGATCATTATTGTTTATGTCAAGCTGCACTGTGCGCGAAAAAAGATGATAAATTTAGCTGGAACTGTTTCAAGGATGAGAAATATAAAGATTTGGTTACAGACACTGCACACTATTATGCCTATTTCAAGCAGCTGATGGAGACAGAACAGATTCTCGAACCGAGCTAAGATTGCATCTTTCACTGCAGATTCGTATAATGCCTTATACACGAATATGTAGCAAGGAATAGATAAATGACCTTATTAGAAGCATGGAAAGATTCTGTATTATTGTGCAATGCACAAGCGTTAAAATTGATGCTTCTTGTGACGTTCAATGCGATGAGGTCAGTGTTGAAAACACTCTGTGTACCTTGGTTTTTGGTGACGCTCAGCATTGCACTTATTACCGCTTTTTTTCTGCGTTCAACTGTATTTTCATATATTTTATATCACGGGGTAACTGCCATGATTTTGCTCGCAGCACGACCATCAATACACAAAAAAGAGCTTCATTATTTTGCAACCTACGGATTACAATATAGTCTTTATATAGCACAACTGCTCATACTACTTCTGATATTGGTATTTTGTGCGGGGATATCGTTTGAGTATATACGCAATTTATTGGGATATCCGCCACCGCAGTTGTGTGAGTCCGATCCTGAGTGTATCGCCTCAAGTATCTTTTTTTTGGTGATGTTGCTTGGCACTCAGTATTTTGGTTTGCTCACGTATCCATTATTTTTTTATTTGGATCGTGTCGGTAATATTTTTAAAGCGATGCTCCGCGGTATTTATCTGATTTTGTATAACCTGCCACTCATGCTGATATACGGCATTCTCATATTTTTTGTGTACTATCTCTACTGGGCCATCATTGCAGGATTGTTTTCTCTCGCTTTTGGTATTTCCTGCACGTTGCAGCGCATCTGGATCATGGGTCTGCAGGGAACCATCGCACAATACGGCTTGCTCGGGGTGCCGCCATACCTTTTTGCAATATGCCTTATGTACAATATCTACACAAAACGGGTGCATGATCAGTATTCTTTGTATCAGTAGCGATGACTGAAAGGATTCAATGACACTGATACGCATACTGTACACGACTTATAGTTACGTCATTATCATATTGCTTGTAGTACTCTTTTTCATACCTGCCTGCATACTGCTTTTGTTGCCGGGAAAATGGCGCCACAGTTGGTCAGTTTATCGTGCAATGCACTGGTTTTATTGGATCATTCTAAAATTGTCGTTTCTAAAAATTAAGTATGTCGGTTTTGAACATTTGCTCGATACACCCGTTATTTTTGCCGCAAATCATCAATCTGCCGTCGATATTCCCTTGCTTGGCATCTTAGCCCGCGGCACACCCCATATTTGGCTTGCACGCAAAGAGGTTTTGCAACAGTTCTTTTTGCTACGGCTCATACTGCCACGCGTAGCGATTATAGTAGATACGAGTACGCCGCGGACTGCCATGGCATCACTTATTTCGATTATCAAGATTGCACAGCAAGAAAATCGACATGTCATGATATTTCCCGAAGGTGGACGCTTTACGCAGGGCACTGTACAAGAGTTTTATGGCGGTTTTGTGCTCTTAGTGCGTAAACTTGGCCGACCAGTGATTCCGGTGTATATTCAAGGAGTTGATAAAGTCTATCCACCACACTCATGGTGGGCATCGCCAGGACCAATCACAGTGCACATTGGTGCGCCAATGATGCCTGAACCGGAGGAAGATGATGAACAGTTTAAGCTTCGCGTCCATCACTGGTTTACAATGCAAGTAGGATGAGCATAGATGAACATGATGTTCCGTTTTGAACAACCGTGGGTTTTGTATATATCATGTGCAACACTGTGTTGCCTGTTTCTTACTCATTATGTATGGTATCGTCCGTTGACCTATAAACATTCACTCGGTGACTTTATTGCAGCACGCGCACCATCGGCGACATTGTTGCTTGTGCTGTATAATTGCGCGCGTGCACTTGTGTTACTCATGCTTGCACTGTTGGTTGCACGGCCGCAATGGAGCAGTGAGCGACATATTGTAGCAATCGATGGCATTGATATTGTGGTGGCACTTGATGTCTCTGGTAGTATGGATACCCGCGATTTTTCCGATGATAATCGCTCCCGTTTTGAAGTTGCCCGTACCGAAGCAATACATTTTGTAGAAAAGCGTGCCAATGATGCAATCGGTATCGTGCTCTTTGGTGCTGATGCGCTTTCACGGTGCCCCTTAACGGTCGATAAAACGATGTTGCAAAAACTGTTAGAAGAGGTGGCACTTGGTATTGTGCCCCCCGATGGTACCGTCATTGGCAAAGGGATGCTCACTGCCGCAAATCGTCTCAAAAATACACATGGCAAAAGTAAAGTGCTTATTTTGCTCACCGATGGTACGCCGACACCCGAATATGATATCGATATCGAAAAGGTGCTTGCAATCATAAAAACACTCGGCATTCGGGTATACACAATCGGCATCGGATCTGAAAAACAAGGTTATATTTTCCATCCGTTGTATGGATACATACAGGCACCTTCAGTTAACAAAGAGTTGCTAAAGCACATAGCACAAGAAACGGGTGGCCAATACTTTTTGGTGACTGATGCAGCCGATATGCGGCGCATTTATGATGAGATTGATGCGTTGGAAACAGTGAGTCGCGAAGTGCCGATCATGCGTCAATGGCATGATATCTACCTACCAATTATTGCTGGTTTGCTCATTCTGTTATTTCTGATTACTTTTTTATTTGGTTACGTGTGGTGTGTGCTATGAGCGGTATTTCGTGGACCTTTGCTCCGTACGCATGGTACACACTGCTTGTGCCTGGCATCGCGTTTTTCGCAATCTATCGCGTGTTGTCTGCACAGCGCATGGTACGTGCACTGGCAGGCAGACGAGTGAAGGCGCTTATTACCGGCTTTTCGCTGCTCAAAAATTGTGTACGTGTTACCTGTCTTATTCTTGGCACCATGGCATTGGCAGTTGCTTTATTTCAGCCTCGGTGGGGCTTTGAAGAAGAGCTTGTCCAACAAGAGGGACGAGATTTATTGGTGGCGCTCGATATTTCAAAAAGTATGCTCGCGCAGGATTATGACGAAAGCAGGCTTGATCTTGCAAAACAGGTGATAAAACAGATGCTGGCTAAGCTATCGTGTGAACGGGTTGGTTTACTTTTGTTTGCCTCATCTGCATGGGTGCAGTGTCCGCTTACTGAAGATTATGATGCAGTCCATAATTTTGTCGATATGATCGATTATGATAGCGTATCATCCGGTTCGACCGACATAGCAGCTCCCATCACGAAAGCATTAGAAGTCTATGAAGCAATGCCAACCAAAAAAAACAAATTGTTAGTGTTGCTTACCGATGGTGAAGATCTTGCAGGTAATAGAAATTACATACAACAGCGTGCGCGTGATGCGGGCCTTGCTATCTTTGTTATCGGCATGGGGACTGCGGATGGCGCACCAATTCCCTGTTATGATGAACATGGTAAGCCAACCGGCCATATGCAGCATCCCGATGGTTCGATTGTTATTTCACGGCTCTGTGCCGATGCATTACAGGAGTTGGTAACCGATGTCGGTGGGCGGTACATACCACATGACGGGAATAACTCACATATTAATACACTGATCTCGATGGTAAACCAGTATGAAAAAGAACAATATCAGGAGCATGCAGTTCATCAAAAGCGGCTTCAATATCCCTGGTTTCTTGGCACAGCATTACTCTTTTTAGGCATGGAGTTCTTGTTATGATATGGTGCGTAATCGTACCCTTTTTGTTCTGTGTGCATGCATGTCATGCATCTGAAACTTTATTTCCGCGCGTGCGGGCAATAACCCTTGGCAAGGCAGGTGACCATGCGGGTGCAAAACAACTGCTAGAGCAGATGCTTGTGCAACGGCCTCATGACGCACAATTATTGTACGATGCCGGCGTGGCAACTTTTAAGTGTGGTGATTATGCACATGCCGCATCTTATTTTGAAAAAGCTGCACAGAACAGTGATGTAACGGTGCATCAAGAAGCACTTTTTAATGCGGGCAACAGTTATGCGCATGCAAAAGAGTATGATAAAGCACTTGCAGCATATGAAAAACTGTTGGCAGAAAACGCAGATCATGAACAAGTGCGTCATAATTATGAGCAAGTAAAAAAGCTCCAAGAACAGGAAAAGCAAGAACAACCTGAAGACCATCAGGATGATCAAGATAAAGATGAGCAGCAAGATCAAGACGAGCAAGAGGAAGATCAGCAACAAGGGGATGGTGATGATCAAGATGGCAATGACGATGGGCAGAGTGACTCGGATCAGTCTGATGATTCTGGTGAGGATGATGGTGAAGCTGGTGGTGAAAGTTCATCAGACTCTGGTGAAAATGGCGATAAAAATAAGCAGTCACAAAATGATCAGAATAAAAATAATAAGCAAAATAAAAAATCTGCTTCATCTGACGAAGCTGGCGAGTCAGATGATAGAGATGATACCGATAAAAACAGTGATAAGAGTGATCGCGATAGCAATACACAAAATCCAACTCATGGCGATGACTCTCCGGGCGATAAGGACCGTACCTATAATCAAAAACAGAAACAACAAGCTCAGCAATCGCATACACCTGCTCCTTCTTCGCCACAAGAATCACGCTCTGTTCATCCTAATGATTCCGGTACCGGCACTCAACAAGAGGATTTGCATCAGGTAGGACAGATGCCGAAGGAGCTCGAAGGAAGCGACAAAGGGTGGATGCGCATGGCGCTGGAAACGTGTGATAAGCAGGATAATAAACATAATAAACAGTTATTACGTGCTTTAGTCGGTACCGATAAAGGAGATGCACGTGGTGCGCGTTCTTCGTGGTAATATATTGAGCTCACTTTTTTGTATAGGAACCATTGGTTGCTATGCTGCAATACCCGACTGTTCGCTGGATATCAGAAGTGCTGATGGTACACCATTATCTATCGTGGGTAGTGGCATACCATTTCAGATTATCGTCACCATGCATAACTGTACTGATCAGCCTCATGTTGAACTCGATGGTAATTATTTTGCTTCATTACGTCGCGTGAGTGTGCAAACTCGCATCATCAATGGTAACAGTACTATTTCATATATTTATTCTGCACGCATTGATAGAACAGGAACTTATATCATTGGACCTGCAGACATTACGGCACATAATGCACATTATACAACAAATAGCTGTAGTGTTGAGGTTGGCTCTCACCAAAAAGTGGTCGGTGCTCGCTGTTTTGTGGAGCTTTCATGTGATGATGAATCATTATATCTTGGCCAAGAAACAACCCTCCGGGCACGAGTATATAATGCAGGAAGCGCACCGGAAGTTGAAGCTCTCCATATACCAAAAATTGATGGTGTTATAGTCGGTGACATGAAATTTACCGAAAATGGCACAGAACAACGGAGTGGTACACGCTATCAATATAAAGAATTTTGTGCACCACTCTCTGCAACTATTATTGGCACCATAAAAATACCGTCACTCAGTGCTGATGTGCGTGATGAACAAGGACGCCGTGGTGGCTTTTTCTTTTTTACTGCCATTTCGCCTACAAAACAGATCTATTCCAATACACTCGATCTTACCATCACACAAATACCGCACGGCAATAAACCATATGCATTGATCGGTGATTATCATAGCGCACAAGCCTCTGTTGAACCGTCCGTTGTAACTATCGGTCAAGCGATACAGTATCGCATTACGGTACTAGGCAAGGGAAATACACCACTGACGAAGGCACCATTACTTTCAGATGTGCCACAATCCTGCAAATATTACGATTCTGCATTGACACGATTATCTCAAAATGAGGGGGTCGTCTTTGAATATATCATTCAACCCCGACAACCGGGCATATGGGAAATTCCACCACAAGAAATTTTTTATTTTGACCCCACCAAGAAAAAAGGATACATTCTGCGTACTGAAAGTACTGTTATTACCGCTCAGGGGGATGCATTATCCAGTACATCAGATGAAAAAAAGAAGATGAACGATACCACTACACACACGATAGCAACCGTACAACTACAATACCATCCGGATCTATCACATGAAAATCCAACACCATATGCGCCATGGAAAATACCATGGTTTTGGTATTGGGTTACCATTGCAATGAGCATTGGATTTGGAGGCATACTTTTTGCAATGCACATGGCACGATCACATTATGCTCAAAACCATTTTTATTACCGCAAAAAAAAGGCGTTTCATACTGCGCGCACTGCCATCAATGCACTTGAACGCACACGTACCGGTTCTTTACATACCATTTTTACACGACTATTTGCAGATCTTTTTACAATTGATTCTGCGCTCGTGACAGAATCGTATATTACCACTAATCTTGTACAATCGGGCTTGTTATCTCAGGACGGTATACAATCATGGTACCGTTTTTGGCACATTATTGTGCAGGAACAATATGGCAGCATAAAAAACAAGCAGATCGATAAAACAATATATACTGAAGCACGCTTATGGATCACAGCATTTTCAAAGATGTCACTATGATGAAACTGAATATATGTATATTCAGTTTCACGTTCATGCTAAGCGGTAGCGTTACATTAACTACCAACTATGAAAACTACCTGCAAGCACATGGGGCATATACTGCGGGCGATTATGCGCGCGCAACAACCTTATTGAGTACATTACCAGCCAACAGCTTTGCCATTCTGTATAATCTTGGCTGGGCCCAGTATAAACAACGTAACTATTATGAAGCTTTGCTTGCATTTAAACGAGCATCTCACCGTGCATCCGGTGCTTTACGTATACAAGCAGATCGCATGTACCATCAGATGCAAGAAGCGCTTGGTATAGCTGATACACACAAAAAATATTTTCGCGAAGCTCAATATTTTTTGTGGTTTGTACCGACCATCGTGCTGCAGTTAATGTTGCTCATCTTATGTCTCGGCAGCGTGTGGTGCTTGTACCGCTGTTCTGTGCGCATGAGTACTAGCTTGTGTGCATTGACGCTTCTTGCAGGCGGATTAGTGTATGTGCGATATATCGAAGATACCAAGGCGATAGCCTTGATCAAACAACCGCATGCAACTCTCCATAGCGGACCTGATCATAGCTACGCTTCACATGATACTCTCACCCGCGGTACCGAAGTACAGATCGATGCCCGTGAACAGAACTGGTGCCGTGTTGTTGCACATGCAACAATAGGATGGATACATACAACAGAGTTGGATATAGTTACATGAAAAAATTATATACGTATGGACTATACTGCATCAGTGCACTCAGTTTCTGTTACGGCATAATGAGCGTCTGTTATGCGGTTATGTATGTACGTCATATCTATGGTATTCGCATAATTCATGCACTTATGATACGCAACAAAATGCATGAAAACACGCAAAAAATATATCAACAAATACCTCATATGTACATGAATGAGCTCGTGTGCGCACAGGGTAATGAACAGGAATTATGCGATGATAACACAGTGTGGTTCGTAATAAATGCCGAACAGTATGGCCCTATAAAACAACAGCCCAAAAGAAGAAGAAAAGCAACTACGTCAACGTACACACACAAAAAACAGCACGCAAGTATAGTTACCGATCACAAAGATCTTTTAACCCATAGAACGGTACTTTTTGCTATGCCATTACCACCAGAATCATACTGGCTCAGTTCACGCTTTGGGCCTCGTTTAAAATCTGATGGCTCAGCAGGATTTCATAAAGGCATTGATCTCGCTGCAAATCGTGGTACACCAGTGTATGCATCTCGTTCAGGTATAGTAGAATATGCAGGATCCAATGGTGGATATGGTAAAATGGTTGTATTGCGACACAATGCCTATTTTAAAACACGATATGCCCATCTGGATAAGATTTTTGTAAAAATTGGTGATACGGTAACTCGCGGTGCTACCCTTGGTGCAGTTGGCGCAACGGGTCATGTACGCAAAAAAGGGGGAGATGGGTCCCATCTTCATTTTGAAGTGCAGTACAAAGGAAAGCGCGTTGACCCGCTGCAATTTTTACCGGATATTGTATCCTAAGAAAATAAGATATTTTTTATAGAGAAAGGTTCGTTGTGGCGAGATCATCTTACGGAATACAAGCAAAGCAAGGTTTTTGGGGTAATGTCCGTGAGTTTTTTACCCTATTGACAGTAGTGATACTAATTCGTGTCTTTGTATTTGGCCTATATCAGGTGCCGACCGGCTCGATGGAAACAACGATGTTGGTGGGCGAACGGTTTTTTGCAGATAAGTTAACCTACTTTTTTAGAGCCCCTCGGCGCGGTGAAATCATCTCCTTTAATGCGCCTGATTTTAAATATTCTGCAAATCCTGTGGTGTACGTATTGCAGCATTACTTACTCGGACCATTTCCATTTAATTGGGGCCCGGATAATTGGACGAAACGTATCATCGGTGTACCCGGCGATCATGTTGAAGGCAAGATAGAGGATGGCAAACCGGTTGTCTATCTCAATGGTATGAAGCTCGATGAACCATATATTAATAAATATCCGCTGATTTGCGTCTGGCGTTCCGATCTACGCCAACAGATTGCGAAACTAGAAAAGGATATCGCAAGAGAGTTTGGTCATGGTGCACCAATTAGTCAAGAGACCATTAATCGTTATATTAACGAACGACTTGATCGCTGTCTTTGCTCGTATGATCCATCAGTGCCATATGAGAAACAACCATTTTATCGACTTACTCCTGAACGGGTTGTTTCGACCGAGCTTGTTCGCCCCGGTTCTTTGATCAGACCTGAAGTGATTAATGATCAGCGTATGATGACCAAAATCGCAGATGGTAAAAATGTATGGAATGGCTCTGATATTTTTTCCGTTAAATTAGGTACCGATGAATATTGGGGTATGGGAGATAATAGGTTGGGCAGCAGAGATTGCAGATCGTTTGGCCCGATCAAGGCTGCGTGGATCCATGGACGCATATTGTTTCGTATTTGGTCCATGGATAGTTCCGAATCATGGTGGATTGTTGATTTGATTAAACATCCGATCGATTTTTGGACGCGCATGCGGTGGAGTCGTTTTTTCCAGTGGATGTATTAAAACATTGTTGCTCTGAGGGAGTTGCTGCATGAGTAAACGTATTAAAGTATTGAATGTGTTGGATCCTGCGCTGTACCAGGATGCGCATATCAAAAATTCGATCAATGTGCCTCTTGCGGAACTAAAAAATTTCGCTGAGCATACGCCGAAAGATACTGTTGTAGTCGTCTATTGTGCACACAAAAATTGTGATATGTCAGCGCGTGCGTGGCACGTGCTCCATGAACTTGGTTTTGAAAATCTGTTTGCATACGAAGGTGGCATGCGCGAATGGTATGATGCGGGTTACCCTACGGAAGGTCCGTGTCGTGAAAGTTATCTCCACGAACCATTAGAGACGGAAAATGGTGCTGATCGTGCAGTACAATCGATCACCAAAGAGCTGTTAAAATCGCGCATGGAACGGGAAGGTTTGTTATAAATGGTACGCTTCATGCGCTATGCAACCTGTTTTTTGTTAGTGTCCTTAACTGGCTGTTTTGTGTCCCGTTCTGAACATCAAAAACTGCTCGTAATTAATGTGTTGGATCATGCTGCGTATGATGATTGCCGTATTCCTGGATCAATTCAGGTTGATTTTGACAAAGTAGAATCATACGTGCAGAGAATGCCAAAAGATACCCATATTATTCTTTATTGTTCCAACTACTTATGCAGTGCAAGCCATTTTGCCGCAGAAAAATTGATCGACAAAGGCTATACCAATGTGCAGGTCTATGCAGGAGGCATGGCAGAGTGGTTTACTACGGGGTTGCCCGTCGAAGGTAAAGCACAAGCAGCTTATTTACGGAATCCCGTTCCGGTGCCCGATGAGGCCGACTTTCACGTGCCAGTAATCTCGCAACAAGATCTAGCAGCGCTGCTGAAAATAGTGTAATATGGGTCGAAAATAAGCGGCGGCATAGCCAAGTGGTAAGGCGTGGGTCTGCAAAACCTTGATCCCCGGTTCGAATCCGGGTGCCGCCTCCAGCCTACGTGTCTCGAAGACTCGCTTACTCCGGCTGGCATGCCAAATACTACGGCCATGTGAGCCGAAGCTTTAGCGTAGGCTTATGGCGGGGCCAGCTCTTTGATGAATTGACATTTTTCATGCCGGGATGGCGGAATTGGTAGACGCAAAGGACTTAAAATCCTTCGGGCATTATTGCCTGTGCCGGTTCGAGTCCGGCTCTCGGCACCAGCCTTCGCCAAGGCTACGGCTGGCGGGGCCAGCTTCTTTTCTATAGCGTGTACTTGACAAAATTTGTTGTGATCTTTATTGTACAAGCTAAGTACTCATGTCGTTGCGTTATCAGATGATATCATCTAGAGGAAGCTTATGAACAAAGCAAAATTGATTGAGTTGATGGCGAAAGCAACAAAGCTTTCGAAATCAACGTGTAAGGAAGCGCTCGAATCATTTATATCTGAAGTGAGCAAAGCGCTGAAGCAAAATAAACAAATCGTGCTGACCGGATTTGGTACCTTCTCGGTCATGCAACGCAAAAGTCGTACAGGCATAAATCCAGCAACTGGCAGAAAGATGGTTATCCCTGCTAAGAAGGTTGCTAAATTTAAACCGGGCAAAGCACTGAAATCATTAGTTGCATAATGCAGTGATGTTTGAAGGCAAGAGGGCATATCGATTGATGTGCCCTCTTTGTTTTGTTTGTGTTTCACAAAAAAGTTGATACACTCTTTGTAAGTTTTTCGAAGATATCACTCGATAGACACAAAACAAAAGGGTTTTGCGATGCATAAAATACGAAATTATGTTTTAAACAGTTTGCTATTCTGCACCCTGTTGCATACTAACCTCTATAGCATGGAATATGTATATTGCCCTGCATCATGTAACCCGTATGAAAATACAACACAATCATGGATGAGCACAATGGGATATGCCATTGCAGTGACTGGGGTAGGCATATGTGCTGCTCACGTAAAAGAAATGGTAAAAAACATCCCGGACATCGTACATAACACTGATAAAATGCACAATGCTATCATCTATGGTGGTGTTATGGGCCTCGCATGTGCAATAACAGTACCAGGATTTGTACCTGATCCGTGTTATACACAATCGGCTGTTACCGCAGTATCAACAATGCTTGCTGCAGGTATAGGCTTCCACTATAAAATTTTGTGAATATAATTGTAACTTTAAAGAAAGTATCACATGAAAAAATTGTTTACTGCTTTATGCATCGTCATCATCTCTTCAGCAACAAGCACGTATGGCATGGAAGAGGGAATGAGTTCCTTTACAAACACCAATTCCTCAATGTGCAATCAATTGGCGTTCAACCAGTCACATTCAACGTACTATCCCGCGCAATTATGGTCTCCTGAATTTCAACAAACATTATATTGTATTCAAAGAGGCGGACCTTATTTTTCATACGTGGGATTAAAGATTGGATATTGGCTTGGTAAAAAACCGAAAGATATACACCATATAATGCGCGATGTAGTAGTGACAAGCGTTGGAGGATTATCTCTTGGTTATCTGGTTGCAAGTATTCTGAGTGATGGATACCAAAATAATGCATATGCGCAGGGAGTGGCCGAGGTTATTACCTACACAAGTGGAACTCTGCTTGGATTTGTAACATCGGAACCTTTCTAGAAAATAGCACACACTTCATAAATATGGTTCTTACTTGCAGTCACCCAAAGATCACACATATACTAAATCATATTGCTTCATATTATTGTGATTAGGAAAGGATCTTCATGGTTGGTACGCAAACACAAGCACCACAGGCGACAACAGGTCTGGTTGATACCGTAAGAAACAATTTTTCAGTCGATGGTATTATCAATTATATCGTGCAATCCAAAGATGTTATTTTTGAAATCGGTTTGTATGGTCTTATCGGTTTTGCAGCTGGCTATCTACTCAAACGATACAGCAACTTCATTGTGACCCTTGCGCTAGTGATTGTCTTTTTAGTCGTGCTTCATCAATTTCAAATCGTGACAATATTTTTTAACTGGAACAAAATCTATGAATATATCGGTGTGCAGCCAGCCTTGGTCAATACCGATAATCTTATCTCAGTTGCTGGCGAATGGGCGCGCACCAATATAATTGTGGTGGCAAGTGCCGCCGTTGGTTTTTTGTTGGGGCTTCGTGCTGGTTAAAGGTTAGGCATAAAAAGGAGATAACTGATGACGCATACACCAGAAACTGCAGTCAAAAATTTTATTGCATCGTTGATCAAGCACAGTGCCTTATCTGCTCAACAGGGTTCCCAGTTTGCACAGAACTATCCGATAAGCCTCGATCCACTCATTGAACTGCTCATGACCGATGGCATAGTTACCCGCCGCGATGTGTTAGTTGCGCTGAGCGATACATATCAAGTTCCGTGGTTTGATGTCACGGGCTATTTTTTTGATCATCAGCTGGTGCACCTGTTTCCAAAAGGTTTTCTGCTTCGTCATGGTGCGGTGCCGCTCATGATCGATGAAGATGAGCTGATCGTCGTCGTTGCCGATCCTGCAGAACAAGATCTATTACCCGCATTTGGTGCCTATGTTTCGTATGATATTCAGTTTCAAGTTGGCATTCGGCGCCATATCGAAGATGCAGTCAAAGAGTTTTATGATGAATCGGTGGTCTATGATATTCCAGCAGATGAGGATTCTGAAGCAGAACGGCGTCTCGCGCGAGAAGAAACGGAACTTGAAGAGGATGAGCTCGAAAAACTGAGAGATTTCGAGGAATAGCATGCTCCACACAGACCCCACCGAAGAACGGGTTGCCGTACGCATTGTCGATGCGCTCCTTGCTCATGCACTGACGGTACGTGCATCAGATATACATATCGAACCAGAAGAATTAAGATTACGCATTCGCTACCGCATCGATGGAGTACTGCTCGAGCAAGAACCGATCGATGGGCCTTTTGCCTTGCAAGTAATTACCCGCATTAAAGTGCTTGCCGGCATGAACACACTCCAGCGGCGTGTGCCACAAGATGGCAGCTTTTCGCTCGAGCATGCATCACGCACCATCGATGTGCGAGTGGCCACCTTTCCCGCAGTGTATGGCGAAACGATTGTGCTTCGTCTGCTTGACTGCCATTATCAACCCCTTGCACTCGATCAGCTCGGACTTGCGCCAGAAATGCAACAGGCGTTGGCACAACTGTTGCAGAGCGATAATGGGCTTTTCTTGGTCACCGGGCCGACCGGCAGCGGTAAAACGACCACGTTGTATGCAGCACTTAATACAATCAATGACGCTACAAAAAGTATCATCACGCTCGAAGACCCCGTCGAATACACCATGACCGGTGTTACGCAAGGCCATATTGATCCCGAAGCGGGTTTTACCTTCGATACCGGTGTGCGCGCCATGCTTCGCCAAGATCCTGATATTATGCTTGTCGGCGAGATTAGAGATCGCCAAACTGCACGAGCTGCCATCGAAGCAGCACTAACCGGCCATCTGATTTTGAGCACGCTCCACACGCACAACACCACCCAAGCATTAATTCGCATGATAGAGATGAATATCGAACCATTCTTGCTTAAAGCATCACTCATTGGCGTTCTCGCGCAACGGCTGGTACGCACCGTGTGCACTTCCTGTGTTACGTACGCACCACCAACAGATGCTGAACGTGAACTATTTGAGCGATATAATGTAGAAACTCCCGCTGCACTTGCACAAGTACAAGGCTGTGACCGCTGTTCAAATACAGGCTACTATGGCCGCACCGGCATTTTCGAACTGCTCATTATTTCAGACGCAATGCGCTCACTGATGCATACCACGCCCGATATTTTGCGCATTCAAGTACAAGCAGAAGCTGACGGCATGCGTCCGCTCATCTATAGCGGCCTTGCCAAAGTCGCACAAGGCGTTACCACGCTTGATGCACTGAGCAGTCTGTTGGTATAAAATAGGCTATTTTGCTGCAGGATATGTGATCGTTGTGCCATGCACATGGGCCCATGGTGTGAGTGTATGCGGTTTTACCGAAGTGAGTGAAAAAATATCGATAACTTCAACGCCTCGCACAAGCAGCGCATCGCCAATAAGTGAACGATGGCACCGCCAGGGGACCGCTTCTGCGCACATGAGTGCGACCTGTTTGTGTTTGGCATAGGTCACGAGTCGTTCGATACCTTTTTTGAATTCTGCGGTTTGCATGTAATCAGCAAAGCCACGAAATGATGCATTCTGCCACGCGGTATTAATAGAATCCGCTGCAGTATGCCGCAAGCCACCGAGTAATGTCATGTGTGTATATGCAATCTTTTTTTTCATGAGTGCCTTTTTGAGTGATGCTTCGTTAAATTGCGGATTGTGGCGTGAGCGCGGTATGGTGCGGACATCGATAACGCGTGTGATGCCGTATTCTTGCAAAATTTTTATGAACGCAGCACGGGTGCGGGTGGAGTGACCGATAGTGTAGACGATCAATTTTTTGCGTGCCATGAGATACCCCTTTTTTATGACTCTGTCGATCGTGGTTACTGTTATTTTTCATATGTGATATACTTCACAACATACCTTGTTTTTATATGGTGGTTCCATGCTTGAGGTTTCTCATCTATCGTTAGCAGTCGATGCTAAGCCTATCGTCCACAGCCTTTCGTTAACTATCGTACCAGGTTCAGTCCATGCACTGATGGGCCCGAATGGATCGGGCAAAAGCAGTTTTGCGCAGGCGGTGATGGGACATCCTGCATACACGGCCACGAGCGGTTCTATTATGTGGCAGAGTTCGGATATCACGCAGCTGGCGCCACATGAACGGGCACAGCGGGGTATTTTTTTGGCGATGCAATACCCGCCGGCGGTGCCGGGAGTGCGGGTCAAACAGTTTTTGCGCGAGGCGTGTCGTGCAGTTCAAAAAGAGCAATTTTGTGTGGAATCGTTCGAGGCGCGCTTTGCCGCATCGTGTGCATTGCTCGGCGTTAAGCCCGAGTTTTTAAATCGTGGTATGAACGAAGGTTTTTCGGGAGGCGAAAAAAAATTATTTGAACTATTGCATCTGCTCATGCTCAGACCACAATTGATTATGCTCGATGAGATCGATTCAGGTCTTGATATCGATGCGCTCAAATTGGTGGGGCATGTTATCGAGCAGGTGCGAACAGAAAATCCAACATCAAGTCTGCTTATTATTACTCATTATCAGCGCATCTTGGCCTATATACAGCCTGATTATGTGCATGTCATGCACAAAGGATCGCTTGTCGACACGGGCGGTTACAGTTTAGTGCAGCAGCTTGAGGCGCAGGGCTACGATGGTTACCAATAATGCGCAGGGGCTTTCCGAAGCAGTGGTACGCGATATTTCTGCACGTAAACAAGAACCTGCATGGATGACCGAATTTCGACTCAAAGCGCTCAGCATTTTTGAACAAAAGACGATGCCCACGTGGGGCGCCGATCTTTCTGGGCTTGCCATCGATGATATCTATTATTACGTCAAACCACACACTGAAAAACAGACCTCATGGGATGCGGTACCTACCGATATAAAAAACACTTTTGATGCGCTTGGTATTCCGCAGGCTGAGCAAAAATATTTGGCCGGTGTCGGTGCACAGTATGAATCTGAGGTTATTTACAAACAACTCAAAAAAGAGTGGCGCGAGCAGGGAGTTATTTTTACTGATATGGATACTGCGGTGCGCGATTATCCCGAATTAGTACAAAAATATTTTGCAACCGTAATTCCGCCCCATGACAATAAATTTGCTGCGCTCAACTCTGCAGTCTGGAGTGGTGGCAGTTTTGTGTATGTGCCCGCGAGTGTGCGGGTGACGATGCCGTTACAGGCCTATTTTAGAATCAATCAGCAAAGTATGGGGCAATTTGAGCGAACGTTGATTATTGCAGAACCGGGTAGCTTTGTGCACTATGTGGAAGGTTGTTCGGCGCCAGTTTACCAAAAAAGTTCGTTGCATAGTGCAGTTGTTGAACTGATCGCGCTGCCGGGTTCTCACATTCGGTACACGACAATTCAAAATTGGTCACAGAATGTGTATAACTTAGTCACCAAGCGTGCGGTTGCATATGATGATGCTACCGTCGAATGGGTTGATGGCAATTTTGGCAGTAAAGTGACCATGAAATATCCATGCATCATACTAAAAGGGGCGCGCGCAAAGGGCTCGATCATGTCACTGGCGGTGGCCGGTCGCGGGCAGCATCATGATGCGGGGGGCAAGATTATTCACATCGGTGCAGAAACTTCGTCGCACATTACCTCAAAATCTATCAGTAAAGATGGTGGCCGATCTTCATACCGTGGGCTGGTGCGGATTATCAAAGGAGCACACGGAGCACGTGCACAAGTAACCTGTGATGCATTGCTGCTTGATGCACAGTCGCGGACCGATACGTATCCGACCAACAAAATTGACGAACCGTCTGCCGATTTAGCCCATGAAGCATCCGTCAGTACAGTGAGTGACATGCAACTCTTTTATTTACAGTCCAGAGGGCTGCCAGAACAGTGTGCACGAGCATTGATTGTCAATGGCTTTGTTGATAGTTTTGTCGACCAATTGCCAATGGAATATGCAGTTGAGATCAACCGGCTTATTAATCATGATATGGCAGGATCGGTCGGATGAGCATAGTACACACCATTACGGTGGCTGTAGGAGAGCGATATACCGAGACAATTTTTTTTGAACCAGGATTTGCCGGGCGCACACTTACAATTCATGCAGGTGCATCAGCAGACGTGCGTATTTTCTGTGAGGGAATTCAGTGTGCAGGATCAATTATACTCCTGCTTTATCCCGCCACAGGATCAACTATTATAGTTGGCGTAAGCCTGACCATTGCTGGTACTGATCAGTGTACGATCACAAGTATGCAGATGCACGTTGAACCCCATGCAACATCGCATGTATGTGTGCGCAAAATAGTGTCAGGTGCAGCGCATGCTATATATAAAGGCATTATACACATCGCACCAGAAGCACAAAGCTGCGTTGTATCGCAAGATGATAAGACGATGCTGGATGGTGCACTCGCACGGGCTGAATCGATGCCAGCACTTGAAGTGTTAGCACATGAAGTAACCTGTTCACATGGCAGTGCGGTTGGGCATAGTGACCCAGCGATCCTTTTTTATCTGGCAAGCCGCGGTCTGGCGCCAGAAGATGCGCGTACGCTCTGGTATGCTGCATTTTTGGATGAGGCACGGTATGCTGTGCTGAAAACAGAATAAGGATATGTAAGTATGATGCATCGTTCAGAATTCCCGCTGCTCAAAAATAAACCAGAACTTCATTATCTTGATAACGCAAGCACTACACAAAAACCGCAAGTTGTGCTTGATGCGCTGAACCATTTTTATTGTTATGAAAATGCAAATACCTACCGTGGTATCTATGAACTTGGCGAAGTAGCGACTGAACGGTATGAAGAAGCCCGATCTATAGTTGCGCAATTTATTAATGCACAGCATGCAAGTGAAATTATTTTTACCCGTGGTGCCACCGAGGGCATCAATGCAGTTGCCGACGCATGGGCACGCCGTCATTTAAAAAGTGGTGATGAAATTGTCATCACCGCACTTGAACATCATGCAAATTATTTACCTTGGCAACGATTGGCGCATGAACAGGGCCTCGTGTTGCGCGTAATTCCGATCAACGCCGACGGCACTCTTGATATGGCAGCCGCAGCAACACTCATCACGGCACGCACAAAATTGGTTGCCTACACCTGGATCTCCAACGCAATCGGCACACACGTACCGGTCTACACACTAGTGCAGTACGCACAATCTGTGGGTGCACGCATTTTGATCGATGCGGCACAAGCAGTTGCGCATGTTCCCATCAATGTACAAAGTTTGCAGCCAGATTTTTTAGTCTTTTCGGGCCACAAAATTGGCGGACCGACTGGTATCGGTGTCTTGTATATTGGGCATGCTCTGCATGACCAACTAGAACCTTATCAAGTTGGCGGTGGCATGGTGTTACGGGTTGCAGAACCACCACAATGGTTAAAAGCCCCTCACAAATTCGAAGCAGGTACTCCGCCAATTGCACAAGCAGTCGGCCTCGGTACAGCAGTGACTTTTTTTAAGAATAATATCGATTATGCGATGTTGAAAAAACATGAAGCAGCACTGTGCGCACAATTTATAAAACATCTGCAACAATACCCATGGATTCGCATCTTGGGGCCAGTCGAACAATTACAGCAGCAAGGACACTTGGTGAGCTTTGTTGTTGATGGTATTCATGCACATGATGTTGCAGCATATTTGGGAAAGCATAATATTTGTGTGCGTGCAGGACACCACTGTGCACAACCCCTTGCCAATGCGCTTGGCTACGATGCATCAGTGCGAGTTAGTTTTTATATGTATAATACCCGTGCGGATGTTGATGCTTGTTGTAATGCAATAGACACCCTTCTTGCAAGTTTTTGACGCAGCCAGACGAAGCTGCGTAGCAGCGAAGACTGGTAGTCTTGTGTTTTAGCTCTTTTTTCAGTACATTGTATGCGTTTTATACGGTAAACCAATTTAAAAAGAGGTTATTACCATGAATGCATTAAGAAAAAAAATATATGCAGCAATAACGATAGCAATACTAGCTGGCGCAAACTCATCTTACGCTGCTGGGGGTTTGTTAGATGTTTTTCAATCGCTCGCAAATTTTTTCCCCTCTTCACTATCTCTTTTACGTCTACCGGAACGTCGTTTTTCTTCTCGTTATTTTCCTGAAGCAGTGACTGCATTGACCGGTTTTAGTGCTTTCGGTGGCCAATGTTTTTTGCCAATGCAACTTTCAGCTTTTCTTGCTCCACATATACCGTTACTATTGTGTGTCACTTATTTTGCATGCAGACAGTTTAGTATAGATAGACGACTGTATCTTATTAATAATGGAGTACAACTGAATGGCGAAAAAATTGACACGCTTACACGGAATACTGATGCAGGATTTAAAAAAGTAGGCGAAGAGTTTGATGTTGCCCGAGAACTAGCCGAAGTAAATCAGAAGGAAACTGAGCGTAGATTTGATACTGTTGATACAAATATGTACAATTTAACAAATAAAACTGAGCAATATCATGATGAAAACATGCGCCAATTTACTGACCTGGGCGATAAAGTAACCATTGCTGAGCAAAAAGGCAAAAAGCGTCACAAAAAAATTAAAGAGAAGTTAAGCATCATTTTCAAAACTCAGGAAAACCTGTCTCAGCAAACAGCAAACGTACAAAGCAATCTCAATCGCTTAGAAGAGGAAGTAAAACTCAACAGTGCACAACATCAACAAAAGTTAGAAGAGATCAAGTATCAACAAGAGGGATTTCAAAAACAAACAGAGAACAATTTTGGAAAAGTCACTGCAGGAATTGTTAGTCTAAGTCAGGCAGTTACTGCACATAGACAAGAAACCAGAGAATTAGGTGAGAAAATAGATCACCTTTCTGCTGAAGAACAAAAACGGTATGAAGAAACACAAAAATTGCAAAAGCAGCAACAACAATTTCAACAACAACAAGAAAAAGATACGAAAGAAATTTTACAAATGCTTCGTTTACAAGATGAGGCAACCAAAGCAGAAAAAGAAGCACGGGATAAAAGAATGGCTGCTGAGATAACACTACAGGATAAGTTACGTAATGCCAGTCAAACACAATTTAAAAATCCGCTTTCCAATAAAATATCTTATGATTTGTAATACACAAATACATTAACCCAATAAATATCATCAAGGATGCACAGCGTGTTTCGAGCTTTTTTTCTGTTCTTTTGTATTCTATCGCACATGTATTTTTACAACATTTCCGCAGCAGAAACAATATGGGGTTCATTGGTCGGAAGCGGCATAACAGTTGGTTTCCTGGCTAACCAATACAGAATTGCTGAACACATGACACATGCTGTTGATTTTGGTCACACTATTACCGCACCTGATGGTTCTCAGGGTATTAAATTGTACTATTCTCCCGAGCAACGTGCGATGGCTCAGATTGATAAATTCGGTGCACTTGTTGGCCTGGCATGCATGATTCCATTATGTTTAACACAATTTGGAGTATGTAACAATACACTCACCCATGGTATGCAATTCAGAATATTACCAACCGATGCTACTGCGCATGATGCAGCATTTAGGGTTATTGAGCAGGGATTAGTCTCTGCGATAGTATGCAGCGATACGAAAAAATATATAACAGAACGGTATCCAGACACGCCATTTATCATGCGCGACCTCATTTCTACAGGAGCAGCACAATTAGTCCCCCGCTGTGGTGTATGGATGGGCATGTCAGCAGAACGACAAATATTTCAGACGTGTATGCTTATTTCCAGCAGACATCTTGCTAACCAGTTTAGACATACGCGTGCCCTTAACGTGATTACACGAGAACTAGATCATGCAACACATATAGTACCCTTTATACAATTTTTGGGCACGTTATTTCACAAAAAACCATCATTTTACACTGGCCGCTCAGTTCGCATCCCTGAGTTTGGCACTGATACATCACAAGATGCCTATTATGCAGCAGTGCCAACAATTACCTATTTTGGCGTGGGGCTAGGCGTTGAGCTTGGACTGCATGGATTCAATTCGACCACACTTGGACGCCACGTAAATCGTGCAATTGATCGTCAATTGCACCCGATTTTTGGTACTGAATGGACCAATACAATCGAGGATGCAGCAAAAGAGGGATTAAAGTTTTGCCTATTTGTCGGGGCTCTGGAGACCATTAACAGTCTTACAAAATAGCGTATACTGGACGATACCAATCCTTGGAGGTATCAATTGTATGCACGGTCTTTATAAGGATCATTTACTTGACCATTATCGTTACCCGCGCAATGCGGGTAGTTTAGTTGGTGCACACTGCAATGCAATCGCAGAAAACCCGAGTTGTGGTGATGCAGTGACAGTTACAATTCGTATAGAATCTGATGTTCTTGCCGATCTGCGGTTTAATGCTCGCGGATGCGTCATCAGTGTCGCGGGAGCTTCGTTATTAAGTGAACAGGTCATAGGGAAACCGCTTGATGCAGTCGCAGCCTATTCGCTTAATAGCATGAAACAACTGATAGATATTCCGCTCGGCCCGACGCGCCTCAAATGCGCTGCGCTACCGCTCGATGCACTGCACAAAGCTCTTCAACACTATACAAAAACGATTACAACGCAGTAGCGTATATCCATACGTTCTAACTGGACTTATATATGCTCGATATGGCCAAAGTTGCTGCTGCCATTCAAGGTTCAGAAGCTGAAATCTGGGTTGATATGAGCGATGCGTACCGGCTACTCATCGCCACGTGGGATGCATTGATTAAAGACCCACTGTTTGCTTATCGCGTCGCATCAGTGCCGTCACCGCCATGGGCTCTGCCATCGTGGCATGAACCACTTGCTAATACGGTGCCAGTAACACCATTTAGGCAAGCGTATACGATCATAAGTACTGATGGTTCCCAAATTTTTCCCGATCGACATTATGGGGTATCTTGCGGGCTTATCAATATCGGCACGGTGACGATTCCGTATCACAATGATGGCCTCGGTGTGGTGCTTGAAAATGATCCCATTTTAGTATTACCTGATGCGTACGCTGAAGAGATTTCACCCCACGATTTTATTACCCTCAAACGGCAGGAGTATGAATTTCAATACGCTGTCGCGGCAGCGCAGCGTATTGCAGAAATGCAGCCTGCTGTTCTGTTTGATGGGTCACTCATCTTTTGGCATCTGCAGGCAATTCCAGGCTACGAAGTGTGGGTTAACCGATACACCAATTTTTTGCTAGAACTCGAGCGGATGCGCATTCCGTATAGTTCCTATATCAGTGCCCCTAAAAGTAAGGATCTGCTCAATTTGGCCCGTCTTCAGCTGTGCAATTTTAATCTCACTAATCAAGCAGCCTATGCCCCCATTGCCCCCTGCACCGATGCAACAATCATGGCACACCACCTGCCCGTCGGCTATCGCTCTATTTTTTTTAGAAGTAATGCATCAGTAACCAATGTATATCCCCCATCACAGCGGCCCTATTTTTGTTATCTCCATCATGAGACTGAAATTGGGCGCTTAGAATTGCCCGCCTGGCTTGTGCATGATGCGGCACTGCGTGATTATTTTATCAGTATCGTCTGGGACCAGCTTGAAAAGGGAGAAGGCTATCCCATCGCCCTCGCTGAGGCTCATGAACAGGCAGTCGTCAAAGGCCCGGATAGACAGTTGTTTTTCGTACTGCTTGAAAATGCTTCAACGCGTAAAAACCATTCTTATGTGTTGTCACGAAAGCAGCTTTTAAAGGATATACCACGCATATAGATATTGACAAATAGATACAATATGTCATGCTTACTGCTATATCATATAACATGAGGGTTATCATATGGTGCTATGTATAGGTCTACTGATCATTGGTTTCACGAGCACTTTGCATGCGAGTAACCCTGTTGTACATCCGTACTATACGGGATTGGGGGAGGAGTCAAGAAATTTACTTGATTTTATATCTTCAAATATACCTGAACTCACAAAACTATGCTGGCGAGATGGTGGCAATATAAACCACTGCAACGCAGTTTTGGGACATTTGGCAACTGATTATAGTCCAGGAGTAGAGAAGCCTGTAGAGTGGTATTTAAAAGAAAGTCTTTTAAAAGAAAAGAAAAATAATGATCAGATCTCAATATTAACTTTGGACGAAATTTCTGAAATGCGTGCTGTTTCCAAAAAAGTATATCCGACATACAAAGCTTGGAAAGAAAAACAAAGCTGATACATATAAAGTTCAAAAGCAAATAAAAAATCTCGGCCTAAAAACCGGGATTTTTTATTTGATCCATGAGAGGCATGGTTTTTATGTATGTCGATATGCAAAACTGTTTATGTATGCCTATAAAATGGAGGCACTATGTTCAATCTTTCGATTGGTAAAATAGTTGGTGCGTTGATTATTGTTGCAGTTCTGATCGCGGCCTGGTTTTTTGATCTCGGCCAGTATACTTCACTCACTTTTTTACAAGCGCAAGTTGTACATCTTAATGTATATGTAGCAGCATGTTATTGGTGCGTTCTTGTGTACTATATGCTGGCCTATACTGCAATGGTTGCCTGCATGATCCCTGGCGTGGGGCCCGCAACGCTTGTTGGTGGTTTTCTGTTTGGCGCAGTTGTTGGTACACTCGCAGCAATGAGCGCATTGACCCTTGGTATTACGATCTCATTTCTGGTCATTCGCTATTTATTCGCATCATTATTTCCCAAAAGTTTGCAAAAACGGCGTGATGCATTTGCCGCACGCATCAAAAAATATGGTGCCTGGTATATTTTTATTCTCAACGTGATTACCGTTGTGCCTTTTGCCATTATCAATACACTTGCTGCACTGAGCGACATACCGGTTGGCAAGTTTATTCTCGCCAGTATGCTCGGTTCATTGCCCATGATTGTGCTGTACGCCTGTGCAGGCAAACAGATTGCATCGATCAGTTCACTTTCGCAACTTTTTTCACCACTGTTTATTGGTGTGCTCTGCGTTATTGCCCTGCTTTCATGTATCCCATTTTTGGTAAAACGATTTACCAATGTGACTATTGATGACGTGTAAATAGTGTATTTCAATTTTTATAGCAATCATGTCTGCTTTTGATTATACTTGCCGCTAAGTAATAAATATTAACGTTATTGAAAGGATATACGTATGAAAATGCTCCTGTTGCTAGGTGAGTTATTTTGTGCGTCGATGATGTATAGCATGCAACTCGATGAAGTGGGAAATAAACATAGAGATAAAGTGCTCGCAATACAAAAAACACTGGAGAATGGTAGCGTTATCTACGCCTATTATTCCTCTGGCGTGTGTAAAACTAGAGTTTATATTGCATACCCGGATCAAACATACGAACGTATATTAATACATGCAGATAGCGAACCTGAAATTACCAATGCACGAAATGCATCAGAAGGTCTCCGCTTAGATACTGAAACTTTTAATTGTACAGTAGCGGCATATGATAAACAAAAGAACTGTATTAAATTAAACCTTGATCAGAATAATTAGTTTTTTACGGTGAGCACCACGCATGCACCAGAAATCAAAGAATGCCATTTTTGTAATATCTCTCTTATTGGCCATCGCCATTCTTGCATGGCTTTTTTTTGGTGATATCGCACGTCTCTTCTCGCTTGCAACAATCCAATGTTATGCACGTGACCTTATCATTTTTGTGCACGCACATTATCTGCTCAGCGTTCTTATTTATCTACTGAGCGGCGTCATCGGTGTGATTCTTTTTTTACCAATGGTAACTCTCTATATGCTGACCGGCGGATTTTTATTCGGACCCTGGTGGGGGGCCTTGTATGCCATTATTGGCGTTACCATTGGGGCTTGTTGCACCTGCGCACTAATCCGCGCAACGATTGGTCCGTGGGTTGATAAATATGAAAAACAATTGGTGCATCTTGATGCATTTATTCATCGCTATGGCTTTTATGCCTTCTTGCTGTTGCGCGCTGCTCATGTGGTGCCATTTTTTTTGCTCAACATCGCAGGAGCGCTGACACCCATTTCACTCAGTGCTTTTGGTTTTTCGACACTGCTTGGCGTTATACCCAGTTCGCTCTTGTTTGCGTGGACGGGACAATATTTGTGCACTATTAATTCAATCTGGGATGTGATTTCATTGCACATGCTTACGATTATAGGTGGTATACTGTTGATTATTGGCAGTACTGCATTTATTTTTTGGATACTATATAAAAAACAGAGGATTGTATGAACAAAACATATTTTATCACACTTGTACTGATCGGATTATCATGCTATTTGTATACGCACAACATTGTAACGAGTCCCGTGTCAAAAAAAAGTACTATGAAACGACAGAGTGACATTTATCAGTTCATGTTGCCCTGCGCTGAAGGTGGCTCTCTTAAATTATCTGATTTTAAAGGCAAGGTGCTTTTAATTGTAAATACAGCTGTCCAGTGTGGGTTTAAATCGCAATATAAAGGGCTCGAAGAGTTATATCAGCGGTATAAAGACCAAGGCCTTGTGATAATTGCTGTTTCATCCGATGATTTCAATCAAGAAATTGCTGATGCAGAGGAACGTGCATGTGCGATTGATAAGCTGGTTAAAACTACGTTTTTAATGACCGACACAGTTCATGTGATAGATCGCAAAGGTAAATATGCAGCATGTCCACTCTATCGATGGCTCAATAAGCAGGGAGCTGCAAAAAGCTGGTTTGGTTTTGGTGCCGTACAATGGAACTTTCACAAATTTCTGATAGGCCGCTCGGGCGAGTTTATCGATTGGTTTGCTGCGAGCACATCACCATTGAACAAGAAAGTAACACGTTCGATAGAAAAAGCGCTAGCAAAATAAACAACATTAACCTGAAGACATGTATGACTAAAAAATTAACAAAACAAGGTGATGATCTAGTGCTCATTATTGATAAACCGATTCTCGAAGACTTAGGTATCACCGAAAAAACGCTGCTCGATGTTGTAGTCATGGGTGATGTGATACTCATAAAGCCTCAAAAACCTACTAATAAGCTCTCAGAGCTTGAAGAAACTGCGCATTCTATCATGGATAAGTACGAAGAAGTTTTTAAAAAGTTATCTAAAACATGATTTCTGGCTCTTTTACAATTCTGATTACTGTTCATGAAGCATTGAAGTTGCATGAAATAGTAATCGATCGTTTTGGCGGTGCATCCGGTGTTCGGGACATCAAGTTGCTTGAATCAGCGTTAGATCAACCTTTGAAGACAATCGAATATGGTGATGATTCAGAAAAAGAATTGTCTTATTTAGCGGCGATCTACTTCTTTCATATCATTAAAAATCATGCATTTGTTGACGGCAATAAACGTACCGGACTTTTGGTAGCAATAACTTTTCTTGTAAAAAATGGTTACACATTAGAGATGGATTTTGATGCATTGTATGATCTAGCGATCAAAACTGCAGAGTCATACCTTAACAAGCGAGAGATAGCTGAGTTATTCAAACTAGCTATGCGGCAAATACTACCATAAAAACCCATAACGGGCATGCTGGCATCTCTTACTGAAATGGTTACTGAAATGGAGCACGGCATAAAGGGCAAATTTGGTTTGGCAAAGTTAGTTTGCATGCTGAACATAGAGCATGTTTACAGGGAATAAGTTTTATAGCTACGTAACTCCAATCCTTCGCTTTTTTCCCTTGTGAAAATTGATCATCAAACAGCTCTAAACAAATGGGACATTTTGGTAACTCTTCAATGATAAGCTCGTACAATTTTTCCGTATCGAGCTTTTTGGACTTATGTGCATCCATTATCTGTTTATAGGCATTAGTTAAAATAGTTTCAGCCTCTGTATTTTTTTCAGGGGACAAGCGCTTCTTGAGAGTTTCATAGCACGGATCAGTGATGGTTGGCACTGGCAAATTGTACACCGGAGCAGGGAATCTAAGATTTTCAAATGTTTGTATGAATTGATCTGCAAGTGAATTACAAAATGACTCGTGTCTATTTAAAATCTGCGAAATATTCCATTTTATGTGCCATCTTATGTCCCACAGATCGTCGCATAATAACTCTCCATGCTTCGGATATCTGCATCTATATGCATAAAATACAAGCTTTTTATAGTGATACCACATATGAGAATTAGAGTTATCGATTTCTTCTACAGCTGCAAAAAGCTCATCTGGAAAATGTTGCACAATTGTTTTGTAATTTGCACGCTCACGTTCTTTATCATATGGCGTATATACAATGGGCTGCATATCAATGAATGCATTCAGCTCTTGGTCAGCCTGCACGATAGATTGGGGGGAACATAATACTCTATAATTATCGCAGTGTAGATATTGTATTACAGAATGTGGACTATGCGTATGTATGCTAACTTTTTCAATGTTATTAAGGACCGATTCTTTTTGTTTGAGTATATATACATTAAAAATTGGTATAAGAATATTTCTCCAAATCAAGCTATTACTGTCCGGTGTGATCAGCTTTTGTATAATTGGTGGCAATAAATTTTTGAGTGTTTCATTATTTATATTTTCTTGGCTGGGATTATGTCTCAAGCGCGAATCATCAAGATCAACATACTGACCATGCATGATCTGAAGATAAGTCTGAACCAAAGCATAATAGGTTTGAATCGAAACCTTCATCATTAAACTACTGTCATATGTTTCTCTCACATGGAACATGAGATTGTCCATTTTCATGGATCTATGGGATCGTACAGTTTCGGTATATTCTGTACGTTTTTTTATATCTGGCGCAGGATCCTTATCAAGAAAACGCGCGGCATAAAAAAATATATGTGCAGGTTCATATTTATGAAAATTATCGCACTGATCATATACATGTTGTATTAGAGGTACCACAAGAGTAAAATCGGGATCCTGTGCAGCGCGTTGTTTGTATGCAGGGTGAATAACTGGAATGGCATCTGGATTGTAGACTTTGATAGGCTCTAATTCATCAAATTTTTTTGGTATGTATTGTTCACAATCCATAGAAATTGCGATGCTGCACCATAAGCTCAGAAATTTAGTTATTATCAACTTATACTTCATATATCCCCTCATTGCATAATTACACACATAGTGTGATGAGACAATTAAAGCAAGTCAATGAAAAGAACCCACAAACGGGAACACAGGCAGTTTTTGTTGTCGAGTGGAGCGCTCTGGTTTGTGCTGGACTTTAAGCATTGATGATGAATGAGCTTCAAGTAACAGCAGGATAAGGGCCGTTCCCCTTTGAGGGCTCTTATGAATTCTTTATCAGACCTTTTTACCCCAAAAACTTTTTAAAAAAGCTGCTAATCGAATTATCCGCTTTTTTGAGCTCGGTGCCGATTGCATCAGAATAGTCAGTAAGCGCTTCTTTTGCTGCTGCATCAAGTTTGGTTGGAATATGACACTGCGTAACAATCACTAAATTACCTCGCGTATTGCCACGCAACTTATAAAATCCTTCACCTTTGATCACAATACGTTCGCCGACCGGGCACCCTTTTGGAATTTTGACGGTGTGTCGTGAGCCATCGATGCTTTCCACTTCGAGCTGGCAGCCGAACACGAGTTGTGGATAAGTTAATGAGAGCGTGCAAATAAGGTCATCATCTGTTCGTGAGAAGGTTTTGTCAGGTGTAATCGTCACCTGTAAAAGCAGGTCGCCCGCAGGGCCGCCATAGACCCCCGCATCACCCTTTTGACCGACTTTAAGTTCCGCATTATTGTAAATGCCGCGAGGAATTGAAACGGTAAATTTATCATAGATTTGTACCCGTGATTGGCCGCCACAAGTTGTGCATGGCGATAATATCTGATACCCAAGGCCATGACAGGTTCCGCAATGCTGTGTATACATGTAAAAACCTTGTTGGTACGTCAACTGACCAGTGCCTTTGCACTGTGAGCAGGTCGTTGGCTTGGTGCCCTTCGCACAACCGGTGCCTTTACAGGTTTCGCATTCCGCAAAATGATAATAGGCGATGTCTCGCTTGGTTCCTAAAAATGCGTCTTTGAGGGTTATTTCAATAGTGTGTTGAAGATCATGTCCACGTTTTGGTTCAGGTCCTGAGCGGCGCCGTGCTTGCCCTTGCCCGAAAATATCACCGAAGATATCACCAAAGCCCCGTAAAATATCATCCATATTGACGTTACTACTATGAAATCCGTGCTGCCCCGCGCCCCCACCGCCCATGCCTTGCTCGGTATGGCCGAACTGATCATATTGGCGGCGCTTTTGCTCGTCGCTGAGTGTTTCATATGCAACCGCCGCTTCTTTGAATTTCGATTCAGCTTCTTTATTATCAGGATTACGATCGGGATGATATTTCATCGCCAACTTACGATATGCCTTTTTGATATCTTCTTGCGACGCATTCCGTGCAACACCAAGGGTGGTATAAAAATCTTTATGCTCCATAAAAATCTCATGTAACGATTAAAGTTTGATACAAGTATGGGTTTAGTATAGCACATAACGCGGCTGCAGTCATTATACCCTTTTCTAATAGCCAATAGTTACCATTGTTTTATCGCTGAGGGGTCGCCCGCTGCATATCTTCCCTAAACACGAGCTCCATGAAGGGGATATGAATGCTCGGTGGAATCGGCGGGAAGGCCTGTGCAGCTCGCTTGATCATATCAACATACCACTGATCCCGAACCGTGCTGCCAGAAGAACGTATGACCGTGGGAGTCTGTGCAAGCCGCCCGGTACGGACGATCGCCATGCGAACCGCAATCGGCTGCGGATGCGCAGTAAGTGGGCATGGCATCTGCTGCATGCTTGCGTAAAGCGCCTTGTTGACTGCTTTTATAAAAGCATGGAATGCATTATCACGCTCAGTGAGCGCCGTAGTATGCACCCCTTCAAAAGGGAATGGCAAATCGTCTATGGCAACGTCCTTTGGACGTGCCCTCGAGACGGGCGATGGATTTTCATTCTCATTAACCTCCGGCGCCACTCGATCTTCTTCTTTTTCTTTATTGATGGTCAACTCACCAGTATCATTGTCTGTTTCAATTGATTGCCGAAGATCCCTTTTTGGGGATTCTGAGCTCTTTTTCGGCTCGATCTTTTCGTAAAGCGAAGCAAACGGCGTATGATCGATCTTTTCCGGTTCTTCTGCCGGCTCAGGCTCCGGAACCACCGGTGCCGGCATAGCTTGCGATGCAGGTGCAACATCAACATATGTATATTCAGCCCCAACAGGCGGTACCACCACTGGCCATATGGGCATACCATACCACGTGCAAACACACATAAAAAGCAAGTGTAAGCACAAGACAATTACTAAAATAATGCACGAATGGCTGACACTACGGACCCGAGACCAAACCACACCACTCCTTTACTGATTTTCGATTGAGCATAGTGCGGGAAATGGTTATTAGCAACAGAACAAAAGAAAAAACCCCGCTTTTACACGGGGTTTTGCATTAAGCAGCTTTTTCGGTTTGGCGTGATTGATAGTAATCGTACAATCGTTTGGCGGCTAACGTGATTTGTGTCCCATCAATAGCTATGCGAGCCCAAATGAGCCAATTGGTCCAGCCAGCATGATTAATTGCTAAAGCTGTCCATGTTGCAAGTGATGCAGCAGATGTTGCTAAACATGTGGCATCGAGTGCTGCGGACAGCATTGTTTCACCGTGACCATATGATGCACCAGCACATGCAGCGTCAATTGCAAGACGTGGCGCATACACTAGCGCTGCATCAAGGCCATACCGAGTTGCATTAAATATGGTTGGTCTAAGCCAATAGCCAAATGAGGCCGAGGATGCAAATCGAGCAGCACGATTCAAGGTTTCCCAAGAAAAAAAGCTATTTTCAGAACTCTGCACAGACGATGTTTGCATGAAAAGGAACCCTGCCATCACGACTATACTTAGACGGGTCACTGGATTGTTCTGCATACGATTCTTTCTAAAAAACAGGTTTAATTACATGTAGTATATGATGCCATGATGGTATAGAAAGTCAATAACTTCAATAACTATTGAATACTGTTATTTGCAGCAAGTACGATCTGTAACTTATTTCCTTGTTTTTTCAATGACCATGCATGATGTATATGATGTGTGCCACCATGTGGTGATTCAATAAAACGAATCATTTCACGTAAAAAGCCGTGAGCAGGGGGAAAAGGTACTTTTTCGCGGCACAGCCAATAGATCAAAATGCGTTCTTGTAAAACCGAATGCAGCTTCTTAAAGGGCGTAAGATCGAGCACAAAATACGTATCTTGTCGTATTGCAATTTCAGCAAACGTTTGTTCAGTGATTACGCATAAAAAATCTTCCGTTTCTTGCAAACGGGTCAGTGTTTGTAAAAATGAGTGTTCAAACCGTTCATCGGCGGCTTTGAGTGCGGGAATGATGGTAGCACGAACACGGTTGCGTAAATAATCGGGTTCATAGTTAGAAAGATCGGTGCGATATGCAATGTTATGCTCATGCAGAAAATCGAGAATTTCTTGTTTATGAATGCTCAGCAGAGGACGAATATACTGTTCTGCGTGTGGCACCATGCCCACCAGACCGCTCAATGATGCGCCACGCACAAGGCGAATAAAAAAGGTCTCCTGTTGATCATCTGCATGATGGGCCAGCGCGATATGCTGCGCCCCAGTCTCCCGTTGCACGGTTGTCAAAAATAAGCGTCGTGCATGCCTGCCTTGGGCTTCACGCGAGCCTTCATAAGCCGGTTGCACGGGTAGCTCACTCATGCGAGCTTGGAAGAAGGGAATTTCAAGCTCTGCTACCATCGCAGCACAAAATGCTGCGTCTGCATCAGCATCGGCGCCACGCCATTCGTGGTTTAAATGTGCGGCATACAATGTTAACGCACGTTCTTGTTGGACCGCTTTTAAAAAATGAAGCAAAAAAACAGAATCGGGGCCGCCTGAAAAGCCAATAACGATTGAGCTGTTCTGCGGAATGAGCGTGTGTGCATCAGCAAATACACACACTTTTTTGATCAGTGGATAAGATTTAAGAGTTGCGATAGTTGTCGAGTTCATAATTCACTTGATGCTCAAACTCAGCACGATGCTTGCCATTACCAGTGCCACGCAGGAAAGCCTTACGATATTTTGGATCTTTTTTTTTGTGCATATAATTGTTTGGTTGACGGCGATTCTTATCCGCACGTTCTTGTTGCAAATTTTGCTTAATAGCATACCGTGTCATTGTATCTGAACCATGCAGTAATGCTGCACACACAACTGTTGTAACACAAAGAAGCATGTTCTTCATGAAATACCTTGTTGATAAAAAGGGTTAATGAAAATAGTTATATATCAAGATTTTTAGCAAACTGGCCGTATGTTGCAATAAAGGCGCGTCGCCCTTCCACATCGTCCCCCATGAGCGTCGAAAACCAGGTGTCAGCCTCGAGCGCATCTTCAATAGTTACTTGCAGTACGGAGCGCGATTGTGCATCCATCGCAGTCTCGCCAAGCTGATCTGGGTTCATTTCACCGAGACCTTTGTAGCGCTGAATGTACATGTACGGCTTTCCGATGCTGCGGACCCCCTCAATGAGTGCAAGCAAACCAGTACCGGTTATGATATTATCTTTTGCTTCCGCCTGCAAGCTCCAGGTGTCAGTTTCTGGTTGTTGGATAGCCTCATAGAGTTGTATAACGCTCTGCAACTCTTTTGAGTTAAAGAAGGTGACCGGTGCAGTCCATTTGGTGTTCAGTTTTGCAAATTGTACGGTCACTTCATGGAGCGGCTGCGCGGCCGACTCTTCAAGATCGCTCGGCGTTGCTTCGATGAGTGACACGGTATATTGTGGCAGTCGTGCGCGGAGATATTCAACGAGCAATGCGGGTTCGGTCGGACGTTCTGCAGTACCCGCAAGTGCGGTCACCAATTGATGGCAGTAGTGCACCGGTATAATGCTATGGGTGCTCAGTGCAGTAATTTCCCGATCGTAGGCAAAAAGAGCATCGAGCGTTTGCTGCCACACTTTTTTATCTAAAAGTTGCTCATTACGGGTGTAAACGGTGTGTTCGCGTGCCCAATCGAACAGGAATTTTTGCAACGCTTTATCATCACGAAGATACTGCTCTGTTTTGCCGATTTTTGCTTTATAAAGGGGTGGCTGGGCGATATAGAGATGACCTTGTTCAATGACGGGGCGCATGTAGCGGAAAAAGAAGGTCAACAGAAGTGTGCAAATATGTGAGCCATCAACGTCTGCGTCAGTCATTAAAATAATTTTATGATAGCGGAGTTTTGAAATGTCGAACTCTTTATCGATACCGCAGCCGATTGCCGCGATGAGCGCTTTTATTTCTTCATTGCCCAAAATTTTATCAAGTCGTGCTTTCTCGACATTCAAAATTTTACCGCGCAAGGGCAAGATCGCCTGATTGCTCCGGTCGCGGGCACTTTTTGCGGAACCGCCTGCAGAATCACCTTCAACAATGAACAGTTCACATTCAGCAGGATTCTCATTTGAACAATCAGCAAGCTTGCCCGGCAAGATCATTGATTCAAGCACCGTTTTGCGGCGTGTCAGTTCGCGTGCTTTTTTGGCTGCTTCGCGCGCACGGCGTGCGATTTCCGCTTTTTGCAGAATTGCTTTGGCGACGGCAGGATGCTCTTCAAAATAAGTATCAAGAAAAGTAGAAAGCCACGAGTCAACAATGCCTTTGACGTCGCTATTGCCCAACTTTGTTTTGGTCTGACCTTCGAACTGCGGTTCTGGCACCTTCATGCTCAACACGCAGACAAGGCCTTCGCGGACATCCTCACTCGAAAAGACATCTTCACCTTTGATGATGCCCATGGCGATGGCACGTTTATTGCATATCTTGGTGAGCGCTGAACGGAAGCCCGAAACGTGAGTACCTCCCTCGGAGGTGTTGATGTTGTTGACGAATGAAAACATCTGTTCCCCATAGCCATCGTTATATTGCATAGCAAGGGACAGCATGTAGTTTTCATCTTCGGTGTCGAAGCTGATGATTTCAGGAAATAGCGGCGTCTTTTTTTTGTTAATGTAATCAACAAATGAGACGATGCCCCCTTCAAAATGGAAGGTGTGCTTTTTGCCGGAGCGTTCATCGGCGATTGCGATGAGTAGGCCTTTATTCAAGAATGCAAGCTCGCGAAGCCGTGCAGACAGCGTTTCGAAATTAAAATCAACCGTTTCAGTAAAAATAGTAGCATCGGGTTTAAAACGAAGAAGGGTACCGCGTTTGGTCGAGGAGCCTACAATTTTAAGTCTCTCAACCGGCTTTCCACGCTCGAATCGTATAAAATGTTCTGATCCATCACGCCAAATAGTAAGATCAAGCCATTCAGACAGTGCATTGACAACCGAAACTCCAACACCATGGAGACCGCCGGAAAATTTATAGGTTTCTTTATCAAATTTACCCCCCGCGTGGAGCTTAGTGAGTACCACTTCGGCTGCAGATACTTTTTCGGTCGGGTGAATATCGGTCGGAATGCCACGGCCATTATCTTCAACCGAACAAGAGCCATCTTCGTGAAGTATGACGGTTATGGCAGAGCAGTATCCCGCAAGCGCCTCATCAACCGAGTTATCGACCACTTCATAGACAAGATGGTGTAAGCCTTGGGGGCCCGTTGTCCCGATATACATGGCCGGGCGTTTGCGAACAGCCTCCAAGCCTTCCATGACCCGTATGGACTGGGCTTTATATTCATTTTTTTTCGCTGAATCACGGGATGACATGCATATCTCCTGCGCAAGAATAGGTGAACACTGCTGTATTGCTTCCACAATCTGCTATACTAGGGCGTATAAATGGATAAAAGATAGTCTAAAGATAAACGAATCGATTTGCTACTGTTATGATACGATCAAACAAAAAAAAGGCTGAAGAGCTTATGTCGTCACCGCTTGGTGCCGAGCGGGATCTGGGTTATATGGAACAAGCGCTCGTTCTTGCACAGGAAGCAGCATCACAGGGTGAAATACCGATCGGTGCGCTTGTAGTTAATGCACAAGGGAATATAATTGCGGCAGCATCGAACAAAACAGAGCAGTTGTGCAGACAATCGGCTCATGCTGAGATGTTAGCGCTGACTCGCGCAGGGGAAATTTTAAACAACTGGCGGTTGACGGGGTGTTGGCTCTATGTCACTCTAGAGCCTTGCCTTATGTGTATGGGGCTTATATACCTCAGTAGGATATCAGGAGTTGTGTACGGCGCTCGGTCGCCATTGTTTGGAGTATGCCTTGACAGCTCGCGTATGGCATCGGTATACAAGGTAGACACGGTGACGATCATAGGTGGTGTGTGCACAGAGAAAGCGAGTGCTATAGTGCAAGATTTTTTCAAAAAAAGAAGGAGTGGTTATGATGGTGGGGAATAAAAAATTAGAATCAATACGGCAAGAACTTTTGGAACGAAAATATGAGCTCGATGGACTTCTTTCACAGCGTGCTCATGAAACCAATGAACAAGAAGCCGGCAAAGATGCCGGAGATCAGGCTCTTTCTTCAACGCTTGAAACACTTAACAAATCGCTCCAAGACAATGAGTATGAAGAGTATCATCGCATTGTGCAAGCTCTCGCCAAGATAAGTGATGGTACCTATGGCACCTGTATCGATTGCAATGAACCTATACCTGAAAAGCGACTCAAATATTACCCAAACGCAGCACGATGTCTTGTCTGCCAAGAAATGTACGAAGATTCGCTAGAATCTTCATCTGGTGAATAAAACTGGTATTGTTAGCCCCCTTTCATTATGCTACACTGCCTTGATATTATTAGCATGCCGATGTAGCTCAGTTGGTAGAGCAATTGATTCGTAATCAGTAGGTCGTCGGTTCAAGTCCGATCATCGGCTCCAGCCTTCGCCAAGGCTACGGCTGGCAAGCCATATTTTTAAGGCATTTCATTTAATGGACCTGTCCGCCGTAGTAAGCGAGCGATAGCGAGACACGTAGGAGGATTGACTTTTTTATCAGTTCTAGTACCTTTAATAATCATAAAATTTGCGTATATATACGGAAGGTTGGCAATATAATAGTTATGGCACGAGAAAAGCGTACATTGTCTGAAGCGGTACGTGCGACCGCCCCAAAAACACCCATAGTACATGCGGTTGGTCGCCGCAAATCGGCAGTTGCACGTGGATTTTTACGACACGGCACTGGTAACTTGGTGGTCAATAATAAAGAATATACTGCATACTTTGATACCGATGCCGCACGCCTCGCTGCGTACAAACCATTTCGTCTATGTCCTACCAGTGGTAGCCTTGATATGACAATCAATATAACCGGCGGCGGCAAAGAAGCACAAGCAGGTGCCGTTCAACTCTGCGTGGCACGCGCCTTCGTTGAGTTTGATGCTACTCTTAGGCCAACGTTAAAAAAAGAATCATTACTGACTGTTGATGCTCGTGTTAAAGAACGCAAAAAGCCAGGTCAAAAGGCGGCACGTAAAAAGTTCCAGTTTGTTAAACGGTAATCAATGGCGTGACTTGATGAATGTCAAAAAGCTTCGGAATCTTCCGAGGCTTTTTTTATGACAATAATGCAACGATCACTTATTTGGTGGCATTGAACTATTGCAATAAAAAAGTGTATTTCTATCACTTGCTTTCTTATTTTTTGTTTAGAATTATATAATCATTACAGGACTCAATGTTACTTTAATTACAAAGAGGTTAATGTATGAAGTTATTACAGTCCTACCTAATAGTATCTGCGTGGAGCATGTCGGGATTTGAATCTATATGCGCATCAGATATAAAACAAGAACATGGTTATGCACCATTAATTAAGTTCGTTAATAAGACTGATAAACCAGTAATAGTATGGATTGATCGCGCAATATATTATGTACGTGATAATAACAGCTATTTTTGTTCGTATGCATCTTCTTCAAAACGAACAGTATGGCCAAAATATTCCTATAAAATGCGCGCTTATTCACCGGAATGGGTACCATACCAAAAGGACGTATCATCCGAAAAGGACATAGCATCCGAACCAACTATAAAACAGGTAAGCGCGGTCCCTCAATTTGGCCTTGCAGTAATATTTTGTGATGCTGATGGAACATCTTTGTCATATGGTCTGTATACAACGATAGAAAAAAATAGAAAATTGCATTTCGTTCTTACATATGATGAATGTAATGATGCACAGTTATCGCAACAACCGTAATAACCGCTGCTCTTCCGTTTGCATACGCATATCATCGGCATCAGTTTCATGATCATAACCAACAAGATGACAAATACTGTGTACAATCAAAAGCAGAATACGTTCTTCAAATGTCTCTTGCCATGTATGCTCATGCTGCACAACATATGCAGGACTCAACATGATGTCTCCTAGTATTGGTTCCTCACTACTATGTTTTGGCAGCAAGCCCGGTGTTGTAGTTTCATAATAAGGAAATGATATAACATCGGTTTCTTTATCTTTTCCCCTAAATTGTCTGTTATATCTGCGTATCGTCGCATTGGTAGTAAACCAAAGAGTGAGGTCATATTCCGGATAGCCGATAGCATTGAGTACAATTGCAACCTGCTTTTTGAGTTTGGGTGCGTCGATGTGGTATGAACGTTGCGTGTTTTTTATAACAATCATACACTCACCGTGGCATACCAGCACTCACGCTCACGCTGTTCGATAAATTGTGTCGGTGTACCATGTTCATAGGTGTATGATTCAATCGCGAGAAGACCACTCAAAAGCTGTTCATATTTTTTGATACTTTTATGTGAACTATTTTCAGGGAAAATTATGGTAAGCTGCGCAATCGGTGTTTTCAGTGACAGCGATTGTTCCGATTTTAATTTACGAATTTGCGCTGCAAGTTGCAGTATCACCTCAACTTCTCGTACACTGTCTTGGTAATCTAGTTCATGCTGCACTAGATTATATTTAGTGGAATGTATTGAATTATTGATTTGCTGATACAATGCGCCAAATAATGCGTCAGTAATATATGGCAAATATGGTGCATAGAGTTGTAAAATGCGCAGGCCAACCATGTACAAGCTCCAGCGGGTTGCAGCAACGGACTCTGCTGTGTATTGCTCCGGCTTAAACAGCTGATCTTTTATCAATTCAAGATAGTTATCACAAAAATCGTGCCAAAAAAATCGCTCTACTTCAGCAAGTGCGGCAGAAAATTCTGAACGGTTGAGAGCTTCAGTATAACGCGCGAAACAATTAGTTGCGCGCGTAAAAATCCATTCATTAACAGTACCCAGTGTTTTCGGCGACGCTTGTACGATCTTTACATCATTGCAGTGCATTTCAATAAATCGAAACGCATTCCATAATTTAGTAACCAATTTTTGACCAATCTTGAGCTGATTATCCGAAAATGCAACATCATGACCAAGAGCGCCCGATGCGGTCCAATATCGAATAATATCAGCGGAATACTGCTGTAACAGATGTTCAGGCGTTAATGCTGCATTTTCTTTTGATTTAGAAAGCTTATCTTTTTGATCACTGAGCACATGGCCTGAAATAACAATAGAGTGCCATGGTATCATTTGATGATGCATCCAAACACGCGCAATAGTATAAAATGCCCACGTTCTGATGATATCATGTGCCTGCGGACGCATACTCAATGGCAATAACTCTTTAATCGTTTGTTCACCTGCGGTGAACTGCACGGGTAGTCCGGAAATTAATTCAGTAATTACGTATGGCGTCAGTGACGATGTGCTCCATGTATCCATTACATCAGTGTCAGGCACTATTGTGGCTGCCTGACATTGTGGACATGAATCATTATATGGTGTTTCTTGCGGATCGATCGGCAGTTGTTCAACTTGTGCGGGAATTACCGCACTACAACTGGTGCAATGCCACACTGGAAACGGGATACCGTACATGCGCTGGCGCGAGATACACCAATCCCATGAAAGATTTTCGACCCAATTGATATAGCGAGCCTTCATGAAGGCAGGGTACCAACTGATTTTGTGGGCCTGTTCAATAAATACTGCTTTGTGGGGCAATAGTGCTATGAACCATTGCGGTAACACCATATATTCGATCGGCTTTTTACACCGTTCATGGATGCTCACCGCATGTGTAATAACACGCTGTGCATGAATGAGCTGCTGTTGTGCGAGTAGTTCAATGATACGAGTTCGCGCTTCAATCACTTTAAGACCCGCAATAGCACCAGTCATTAGGGTCATTTTGCCATCAAGCCCGATTGCTGCTTTAAATGGCAGTGCATATTTTTTGTACCAGATAATATCGGTACTATCACCAAAAGTACAACACATAACAACCCCGGTACCTTTGTCTGGTTTGACGAGCTCATCGGCGATAACGGGCACGGTAAAGTTGTAGTACGGCACTGTAACTGAAGTGCCAATTAACTGTTTATATCGTTGATCATCAGGACTTACCATGACCGCCACACAGGCAGCTAACAGTTCGGGACGCGTTGTTGCAATAAATAACTGCTTGCCAGAAGCATCGGTAAATATAAGGTCGACAAAAATTCCAGGCAGTTCTGCATCATCAAGCTCAGCCTGGGCCACCGAGGTGCGGCATTCGGTGCAGTAAAGGGCCGGCTCGTTGGTACGATATGCAAATTTTTTCTGCAATAAATCTAGAAATGCAGCCTGTGAAAGGCGTCGGACATTCGATGCAATAGTTGAGTAAGCATGCTCCCAGTTGACCGAAAGTCCCATACGCTGCCAAAGCGTTTTGAATAGCTCTTCAGCAGCATGCGTTTCGGTCAAGCAGGTTTCAATAAATGCTGAACGACCAACCTGATGGGCACGAACACCAGTCTTTTTTTCTACAAAACGCTCGGTGGCCAACCCATTATCATCAAAACCGAAAGGATAAACGACGGAATGACCCTGCATACGCTTATAACGGGCCAAAATATCGGTTTGGGTATATGAAAAGATATGGCCTATATGCAAGGCTCCCGATACGGTTGGCGGCGGGGTATCGATGGTAAATCGTTCGCCAGAATTGTGCTGTGGATCGTAAATATTGAGCTCCGCCCACTGTTGCCGGAGCCGTGTTTCTGTAGCTGCTGCATCATACCGTTGATCAAGTGCCATAACAAGTGCCTTTATAAAAGGTATTTTATTACTTAGTTTAGCAGCTCCCAGCCGATAATACAGAGGTGACCAATCGTCGGTATCCTTCGGCCCTAGCGCTGAGCGCTAGGGCTATAGACAAACTGGCAATTTTAGGCTAATATAACGGATATTCTCATTCTAACCAGATGGAGTCTTTATGATTTCAATATCAAGAGTTATCTATAGTGCGGGATTATGTGCGATGCTTGCAGTACCTGCAACATATGGTTGCGATGCCGAAAGAGACATCGATGCCTGTATTCGCAGAATAGAAGATGGTCTGAACCTCAAAACAGGTCTTGAGATCAACAAGTATGTAGCGGCAGTCACAGGTATCACTGCACTTATTGCAGGTGCACTCTGCAGTATTGATTCAAAATGTGCACTACCAAGCGCTGTTCTTATCGCAATTTTTGGCTACAATGCGTACCGTGCATTGCATAAATATATGGCACTCCAAGATCTTGATGAAATCCGGCGGATTATTCGCAGACACATGGCACACTTACGCGGCTACTAATTTAAAGGTTTATTATGATGTATGAAATGGGCAGGTTATTTTTTCTTACACTTTTATGTATAAACTGTGCGCTTTATAGTGCTGAACAAATGCACTTAATAAGCAAACAAGAGTACATTGAACATCTGCAAAAAAATAGCACTATGATTATACTATCTGGAGCGAAAAAAAAACTTGCTTTTATAGCACCTCGTACCATAGAGATTACCAATGATCGTATTGTACAAGCAAAAGGAAAATGGCTTGGTTCCACAGGTTTGCAAACTTCAGGTTTTTTAAATATACGCTTTGATTTGAATAAAATTAAATGGGCATCACAATCACCCTATAATAAAAATCTCTATGTAATACGGTGCGATAAAATAGATATATCTGCTTAATTGGTCCCAAATAAAATAAATTTACTTCCATAAAAAACACGGAGCTCTCTATTTTGTGTAGGAGCTCCATGTTTTATTCACGCCGATTATATCCCTCTAATATGCTTTTTCTGTTGTGAAACTATTGAAACGTTCGTTTCAGTATCAGTAAATGGCACGCAATAAAGAAGCAGTACCAGCAGGTAGAGCGAAATTATGCGCGCTACAAAAAGATATATCAATAGCATAGGATCACTCCTGTTGTTATATGTGGTTAGTATTGTTGAGTGCCTATACGGTGCCCGTACGCAGCAAAGTTAAGCACTGCCCAAAGCTCAAGCGTTCCATTCATTACGACTCTGGTCACGTGCATGTTGTAAGTGTATCTTTTAGTTTTTTCGAAAGTAGCACTGAGTCAAAAAAATTTCAAGCAGAATTGATATTTGCAACACAACGTGCTAAAAAAGGGCAAAAACAACAATTGTGCAACACCTCTATGTTGCCATCACATGCGCTGCGAGCTCATATTTTGTTGCAAATCACAGGACCGTGTTGCACAATTGACAATCAAAAAAGCTTACACGTTTTTATGTATTATGGGGGCATTGTGGGAAGAGGTACGGTGTTGCAGAGATATTTTATGTTTTTCACAGCCTAACTCGATGATTCTCGATATAAATGTCATCGGTGATATACCAATTTCAGCGGCCTGATGAAAAATACAGGTTGCCGGTGTGAGAGCTGGCAGAGAATTGATTTCAAGTATCACAACACGAGCCATGCCTGTTGGGCTTTCTTGTGCATGTTGATAAAAACAGTCGATACGGGCGTAGCCAGCACAGCTCGCTATAAGATATGTCTGTTTGGCCGCTTCTTGTACCTGCTTTATTGCTTCGGGACTAAGTGGTGCTGGTGTTATATTTTGCCCGCTTCCCGGTAAAAACTTTTCTTCCAATGAAAGGATATTATTTTGTGCCACCGCCTGGCTTGGTGGCAATACGGTAATGGTTTTTTCATTGCCGAGGACGCCAATGGTCAGTTCGGTACCAGTGATTAATTCTTCGATTATTGCGTACTGTTTGTCTGCTGCAAAAACAATATTAATAGCTTCAGCAAGTTCCTGCTCAGTCACTGCTCGCGATACCAACATGCTACAACCATCATCATGGGGTTTGATGATACAGGGAAAGCCGATGGTATTTATAATTGTACTGATAATATCTGTATACTTCTTTTGCCAATCAACATGCGCGATAAGCATATTTCGTGGTACCGAAATTCCTTGTGATGCAAGGAGCATATTCGTTTTATACTTGTCCATGCACAATGCACTTGCTGCAACACCCGAGCCATTGTAGGGCAGCTTGAGCATCTCGATAGCACCCTGTACTGCACCGTTTTCACCCTTCCCGCCATGCAGTGCGATAAAAACAAAATCAACAATGTCGGGAAGCTCGTGCCAGGTGCGTTTACGTGCGTGAGCAAGAAGGCTCTGAATTTCGTGGGTCGAATTGCGCACCAATAGCTCTTGGTCGATTTCGTACAGCTCCATAGTATCGGTAACAAAAAGCGGCATCGCAATATATTGTTGCGGTGACAATTTATAAACCACATTGCGCCCCGATTCGAGAGATATTTCACGTTCGTTTGAATCACCGCCCAAAAGAACGGCGACTCGTATTTTTTTCATAATTTCAGTATCCGTAGTAGGATTGTTATCTGCAGTATCGACATGCATATCATATTGATACAGTTCAGTTTCGATGAGGTGGTTGATAACGGCCGTGTGGCTCATATTGAGCACCGCAGCTTCTCGAAATAAAAAACTCGCAGGCCCCATGCCCGAAAGCGTGTTAGGATCCACAATGATAACCTCGCCTGCAGGTGTTAAAAAACCATCGATCCGGGAAATAGTGCGCATTTCAAGAATGTCCGACACACGCACACATGTTTCCTGTATCTTTTGCAATGCTTCAGGTGTGCATCGCGCAGGAGTAAATTTATGGCTTTTGCCTGGCATATATTTCTGTTCATAATCAAAAAAACCGATCTCTATTTCGGGTACAATCTCAGTCGGTGGGAGCGGTAACCAACAGTTATTTTTATAATCGCGCAATAAAATGCAAGAAAACTCCATGCCTTCTATAAATTCCTCGATGAGTGCCGGTTGCGGCGCATCAGGATTAACATGCCAGGCTGCCATGAGTGCTGCAGGCAATGTATCATCATGCTCAACGCGTGAAACACCAAGACTTGAGCCTTCGGCAAGGGGTTTGACGATCACTGGATAGGTCAGTTGTGCGCTATTTAGTTGTTCAATGATAGTGGCAAGCTGCTCTGTAGTAATTGCTTTGTGTGGAGCTATAAATATATCTCGCGGTACGCGAATAGCATGAGGCGTAAGCGTTTTTTTGGTGAATGATTTATCCATGCATACTGCACTTGCATATACGCGAGAACCAAGGTATGGGACACCGAGTAGTTCAAGCATACCTTGAAGAGTGCCATCTTCGGCATATTTGCCATGCACGGCGAGATATAAAAAATCGATACAGGTGCGCAGCGCATCCCATGAAATGCATTCTGCCTCGAGTTCCAAACGATCAAGAAAATCGGTTATTTTGCCTCGGTGTAAAAATTTGTAGGGCAGAATAAAAAGAGCGCCATCAGAGCGCTGAAATAGCGGCACAATGATATAGCGATTACTGTCAAGGTGATCACATACCGTGCGTCCCGAATTGAATGATACTTCCCGCTCTGCAGATATACCACCCATTAACACACCAACTCTGAGCTTATGCATGGCTTTGCTTTCTTCTGGCGCATGATGTTAAAATCGGCCCTTAGTGTACTGCATTACAATATGGGGGACAAGCATATTATAGACTTTTCATGAGAAAAGATTACAATTGTTTTTACATTTTTACTTTTAATACAAGTAGAGGCCTCATGAAAAAACAGATCGTTTTATCACTTGCATTCGCATCGATATACACGATTGGATATGGAGCGGATCAAAAAAAACTTAATCAAGAAAAACAACTGCGGCTTTTTCATGAAGTAAGAGCGCTAGAAAATATAGTACCATATCTTACCCTCATACCGAATTCGTCGATTACGCATGAAATAATACTCACCGATGATGAAAGCAAGTTAGCCTTGGATGGAAAATTATCATGGACCAATGAAGAACTTGATACAAAAATAAAACAAGTCTCCACACAGCGTGAACAATATGAAAATCGGCTAATAGCGTACCATCGCAGTATGAATACACGCTCAGCTTCACATTGCAAATTGGTGCATATGCCGTAATTTTCGTAATCTTTACCATGTAAAAGAAGGAATGCTTTTATGAAGCACACACTATTATGGCTTGATCTGGAAATGACCGGGCTAGTTCCGGCCCGGGACCAAATTTTACAATGTGCAGCAACTGTAACGGATGACGCATTAAACTTGCTGACCGATGGCGTCGAGTATGTTATTCATTATGATGAACGTGCGCTGGCACACATGGAACCGATGGTTCGCAGCATGCATACAAGCTCTGGATTGCTCGCACGTGTCACCGAATCTCAGCTTTCATTACAGCAGGCCGAAGATAAGTTAATCGAATTTTTTAATCAGTATTGTGAACCAAAAAAAACATTACTGTGTGGCAACAGCATCTGGGTCGATCGTGCTTTTTTACGGCATCACATGCCCCGCTTTGAAGCGCTATTTTTTTATCGCATGATCGATGTTTCTACCATAAAAGAGCTGACATTGCGCTGGTACCCTCAATTACCACAGTTTGAAAAACAGAAACGCCACATCGCCCTTTCCGATGTGCATGAATCGATCGCAGAACTGAAATATTACAAAGAACATGTGTTTGTAAAAAAGTAGCGGAAATCTCTTGCGAAACTTCCGCTATTTTTTATGAAGATCAGTGTTTGCGTTTTATTGCTGAGCAATCACTTCTTGTGTTTCTTGGTATTCACGAATGGCTTGTATACGCGCAGCATTGCTCGGATGCAAACCAAGGAAGGTGTTTTCAGACAACCAGTTATAACCTAAACGCAGATAATCACAACTTCTTACCGTGTAATATCTGCACATGAGATATAAATAATTGAAGGAACCGAGATTCTCTTTTCGAGCCTTGACTAGTTCATACGTGGTGCCAAAACCTTCTTCATATATTTTTTCTATTGCGTCCATTTGTTCTAAAAATTGAATCAACCCATCCCCTTGGCCACAATCTTTGTATGCAAATTCGTCGGCGATTTTTTCAAATCGTTTGTTAATAATGATGCCTCTTGTAATCATATATAAATAACTAATCATGGGAATATATAAGTACTTAGCTATGTTACTTTTCCCAAGCGTATATAATGCTACGAGGGATTCAATATTTGGCCTTTTCTCGAGAGAGCTACAATAACCAATACCGAGCGCAATTGTTACTGCTGTGTCTATAAGCAATATTTTGGTGGTATGACCATATTTGATGTGCCCAAGTTCATGCGCAACAACCGCCTCCAATGCTTGATCAGAAGTTTCGAGTATGATTTTTTGGCAAAGAACCGTACAACCAAAACGGGAAAGAAATTCGGTTGCAAAGGCATTCATGATTCCCTCTCCTCGTGAAATGCAAACCATAGGCATTGTAATACCATGTGTAGTACAAATTGATTCGATGTAACCGTACAATTGGGGCAATGTTTCGGGCGTGACTATGATTACATCGCAAGCAAAGATCTCCCCATTGATTAAGCGTTGTAAAAATGTTGAATGTTGATAATTATGCACATCACGCTGGATATACACAAGATCAGTTGCAATGTCCGGATCTCTTGCAAAAAGCTCTTTCTGTTTCGGATTTTCGATATAGTGTTTGAGCTCATCTTTATACCGTGTTGTGCGAACAGTATCGTCACTATATGTAGGAATGGCAGTTGATATAGCCGTAGCGATAAAAAAGACGGATAAAAAGAAATGCATGAGAATACCCCTCAATAATGTTGTTGCATATATAATTTGTACCAGAAGTACAGTGTAATGTTTTTGTGCTCATGCAGCAAATCACGTGTTATAACAAGTAGATTTTTTTGTTGAAAAATACGATCATAAATAATAATGTGCGGTTTCACTGTATTATAAAGGAAAAACACAAAAGACGTGCCTGCCACACCTGATACCACAAAATGGGAATTGTAAATGAAGCATTTTTTTATCTCTCTAATTGTCCTTCTGCAATGCACCATGCTATTAGGCCATGGGTTCAGTGTAGATACACTTGTGTTACTTGCAAATAATGGATGGCAACAAATTGGTACTGTCTGTTACTGTGCACAGAAGAAGAAAATATCGATTGCAAGCTATGATGTAACATCCCTATTTCAGACCATAGCACAAATAATTCGTGGTGGACGAAGTAAATCTAACTGTTATATACGCTTTGGTTTTGAAGAACGCTTTAAAGATTCGCAGCACTACAATGAACTCGCATGTACACCAACACAGGAATTTTATTGTGCAAGGACTCATCAATGGATACCGGCATATATGCTTAAAGTTGGCGATGAACTTGTATGCGCAAACAACACCACAAAAATAATCGCGTATATTTCTTTGATCGATAAGCCATTAGAAGTGTACAGCATCGAGGTGAAGCCCACACACACTTTTTTCGTTACAACACATTCAATAATTACACATAACATGGTATTGCCAATCGCATTCAGTGCCGGCCTCAGCATTCCTTTTGGCGCTTCTGCTGGTGGAGCTGCAGGAAGCTTTTTTGGTCCCGTAACATTTGTTATAGGTGCAGCAATTGGTTGCATAGTTGGTACACTGGTCAAAATTGTGTGTGATGGCAAAATTCCTACATATACCATTGATACCTATGATGTAAACACATTTAAGCGATCTGTCAATCAACAACCAGAAAATACTATGTCAGGCGAACCATCCATTATCATTGGTCCACATTACATGCCTGCCCAACAAATTGTGATGGTAAGTACGCACAATGAACACACATTCAACGATGATGATCAAAATGAAGTATCATTCAGCATTACTATTCAAAATCCAGCAAAAGAAAAACCTGGCTGTGGCGATGCTACCCCCCAAACACCACCCATTTTAATTACACCGGCCGATCCGATACCGGTACGTCAATGTCCTGGTTATAGCTTGCCATTGGAAGAAGATAAACAGGCACATCATAATGGCGGTTGTGGGGCAATTCCTGATGAACTAAAAGATGTGCTCAACAAGCCGATAATACATACTACTGAAAATAACGCTGAAGACAAAGTTGATACAACCCTTGATGGTGCATCATATGAAGGTAAATCAAATGAAGGAACGAAAATCTACTCGAAGCCCAATGATTATGAAGATGCGATCAAAGATTTCGAAGGCATGGAGTTGGGCGATATAAGAGCTATAAAAAATGGTGAAGGTTTTGTAGGATCACTGCCCGATGGCAGACAAGTCAATGTAAGAAAAACAAGCAAAGGTGATTATAAAGGAGAAAATAAGTGGCCAACCCTTGAAATTAGAAGCGTTGACGGTAGACGAAGCAAGATAAAAATACGATACACAAAGGGCAAGTCATGATTACGAAAATAAAAATATGGAAACCACTCGATACTATAGGTGGTAGCTATTGGTTTGAAAATTTATCACTTACCGATACAAATTTTGTATTCACTTATAGAAAAGATAAAGAGCGTGATACAAAAATTCGTATTATTTGTGGGGGACTTCCTTCATTCAGATTCACTAATGAAACGTTTTTGGGTGGTTATTCTCATGTTGATAATCTGGAAGAAATAGAAGCGGTACGTCCCTGGTGTTTTTATACTGTTGAGGATTCAGAATATTTAAAGAAAATATCGGAAGATTCTGGTGGGCTATCTGATACTTTTAATTTCAAACATTATTGCATTATTAGCAAGGACGAAGTTTTGGATCTTATATATAGTGGCAGAGTAGATCCTGTTGTTGAAATTTTGATAGATGGCAGTGTAGTTGAATCGAACGATCCTGGCCACCACAGCTTAGATTCATGAATATAAATCATGGATGGTTTTTGCACGAATTGCATTGAGTCGCTTGTATTTACAACATGTCAGGTTAAATTGAGACTATTGCACCCTACGCCAATTAGTCTCTGCTATTCATAATTTTAAACTTACCGTGCTTTTTCGGACAAAGTCCCATTTTGCATTAGTTGATCTACTAACGCTTGGATTTCCATTGATGCTACATAAAACGTTTCAAGTTCACTCCTTGATAATTTTCTTACGTCAGCTTCACTTTTTATGGGAACAAGTGCGGACAAATTCTGAGATGTAGCAGCGCACTCAGCAATTCGTTCCAAGATGTGTTTTTGGTTTTCATGAATCATAATCATTAACCTTACGTTGTATTGATTTGCAACAATATTCGCTCATTTTTTTAGTGCTTATCAAAACATATATTAATACCCTAACCAATCTGCATATCCTTGCCAACCTGTTTCTTCATATTTTTTTTGTGGATTAGATGGAATGTCTATCGGTTTAGGAGGTAAATGAATAAACTGCTGATCTTTCCTACAATATACTTGCCATTCTTTTTGATTTTTTAAACCAAGTTTATGGACAAAATCTCGTGCAACTCCAAATGGTAAAAACAATCTATGACAGTCGTATTTATTTATCATTTTAGCACCTAAAAATATCGGCCAGCCGGACCACTCAGCATATATAGTGTCCGGTTTTTTAGGAATATCAGGAGGCAGAGGAGGAAGATGAGGATATGCGCCTTGTAAGTAGTTACGCCAATCTTTGGCAGTCTTTAATCCCAGCTCTTCCACAAACAACTGCGCATTCTCATATGTTCTATATGATTTTGACTTGTCCCGCGTACTTATACGATTTGTACCTAAAAAGTCTCCCCAATTAATCCATTTACACCCGTAATCTTTTCTCTTATATGTTTTATCAGGAGCTACAGGAATAGAGTCAGGACGTGCAGGTAAGCCAGGTATTCCTCCTTTACAATACAAAAACCAATCCTCTTTACCTTTCAAGTTTAAGCTTTTTGCAAATTCTTTGGCTTCTTCATATGAGGCATATTTTTTAAATCTCGGTGCAATCCTATTTGTACCCAAAAAATCACCCATACTAATCCAATTTTCTTTATATACAGCCCATGGAGCCTTAGGAATATCAGCAGGCAGCTGTGGTAAGTGAACCAACCCACCAGTTATATATAATTGCCATTCAGACTCGCTCTTTAGACATAGATCGTGTACAAATAACTTCGCTTCAAAAAATGGTCTAAATGAGCCACGCTTTATCGCTATTGCTTCACGTAATTTTTGTAAGGTATTAACATTGCAAACGCCACTTGTATATCGAACCAAACAGTCTAATGGACTTGTATTTTGTAGAATTTCAAAATCAATATCTTCAACTGCTATGCCTTGGAGATTTATGCTTCGACGTGTCAGCATATTCCAGACTTGCCTTGCCACTTCTTCTTGATATTGAGTAACCCCATATTTTTCGAAAATCCCCGGCACGACCTTATTGTATTCTTCTCGTAGTAAAGACACAGGTTTAACGGTACCTTGCTGATCAGTTGAAATATTAATCAAATGTGTACTTATATCTTCTATTAATGTTAACTGTTTTGAATCGTCGGGAATCGTTATTTCTAGCCAATTTTTGCCGGTTTCAGCAGGTTTATTTGCTAATTTTTCCGTGTTATCCCGTGTTTCAATAGTATTCATTTTTATCTTAACCGGATTCAGCACGTTTTCTAAGATTAGAGAGGCGTATAGGGCCTTAAGATAGTTGTTAAGATTCTCTGTAAAATTATCTTCATCCTGTTGATCAAATGCAAAAGGAAGCAACTGAAATACTTCTACATGCTCTTTACCAGGAACATCTCTGAACAATCGACCTACCATCTGAATTATATCCACCAAGGAAGAACGGGGCCCAACAATAATACTACGATCGGCCCATTTCCAGTTAGCACCTTCTTTGAACATTCCCAGCGCGATAACAGCATCTAAATCGTCTTTTTGATTTAGACCATTAAGAAATTGTTTTTTCTCGCTTCGTTTTGTTTCACTAACTAGGTCAAGGATTTTAAAATCATCATTGTTGTCGCGAGATAAAATTGTAAGACCATTATTTGCTGTACGAATATTTTCACCGTGTATTAAACCGTAAGTAGCAATGATAGTGTTAACCTCTTGATACTTATCTCCAGAAGAATATCGCGATGTTGGATGAGGAATATAAACAATATCATTCCCTCTGCGATGTTTCAAAAGTAGTTCAATTGCTTTGTGAGGATTGGAACCACAGAGAACAAAATCCATACTAAATGATTTCAAATATTTCATAGATTTAAAATACTGATCGTAGGGTAAATTAAAACGTTTAAAACTAGATTCCATTTCTGTCGTTAACAAACTGCATCTATCGCCTCTGAAAAATGATGCAGTAGTCAATCCGATTTCAATTTTTATCGATTCTGAGCGTAATAAATAGGATACCAATTCACCCAAACAATTACTTACTACGGTATTCAAATTGCTTACAGTGACATTTTTTACATGGTGTGCTTCATCAATCCATACTAAAAGATTTTTAAATAGAAATAATCGGTTTAGCAACTTAAGCCGTTTGTAAGCTGTCACAAGGGTGGCATGGGTACATATGATAGTTCGATCATTAAACGATTTCGGGTCACCCGTTAGCCAATTGATTATGTAATTAACAGTACCATCACTTGATTTTTCTGAGTTACATAAATTGTGATTAATATACCAGCTGATGCACTCCCCATCGGGCATTTTAACTTTTCCCTTCAAAAAACCTGGTGCTATAATTGTTTGTGGCACTGCGATTATAGTTCTTAAATGATTATCTCGTTTCATTTTATAAATGGATAATACACACATCATCCATGATTTGCCGCTACCCATCGGAGCATTCAGAACCATGAATGTGACATCTTTTAATGCTTGAAATGCCGAAATTTGCCAATCACGCATGGAATCAAAACCATCATGTGTGTCTGAACCAGAACTCGCTTGCTGTGGCAAATTAAATGATAATACGGGCTGTCTGATCAGTTGCTTCATACAGATAGAGTATATATTTTTTCGGTAATAATTTCTTATTATAACATTGCGTATTTAACAAGAGAATAGCAGCATACAACAGAGCTTTTTTGCACTGTACCTCCGACACGCGTGTCAAATTATAGCGTCAAAAAGCCGATAAAATGGCAAAAATAGTGCAATGATTGCACCAAATGCAAGAAAAGGACCGAACGGTATTTTTGTATTCGATCCTGCTTTGTAAAAAAGCATCAGAAAACATGCGTAAAGTGTTGCGGTCAGTGAACCGATAAGCAATACATGCCAGATACCGTGCACACCAACACAGGAACCGATGCCTGCGAGCAGTTCTGGATCGCCATCGCCCAAACCGGTAATGCCAGTGCGTTTTTTATAGAGGTATGCAACGAGTGCTAATGAGCTGTAACCGATAAGTGTACCGCAGAGAGATTCAACAAACGAAATAGGCAAAAAATCCAAGCTACTTGCGAGCAGGCCGACTGGAACGAGATAGAGTGAACATAATCGTGAAATGAGCATAAATTCAGCATCGGTACGAATTGTGATGATCATGGCAGTAGCACACAAAAAAGAAACAAGGAAATAGTGTGGCGGTACCATGTAGAGTAATGCAGTGCAAGTGACAGCGGTGAGTAGTTCAATGAAGGGATACAAGAGCGAGATCGGTTTCGCGCAGTAGCGGCATCGGCCCTTCAACAAAAACCATGACACAATGGGGATTAAATCATACCACTTAATCGGGGTAAAACACTGCGGACACGCAGATCGCGACCAGAGCGAGCTGCGTATAATTAAGCGGTGGGCGAACACATTTAAAAATGATCCCCAACAGAGAAAGAACATGAAGGGGATGATCATCATGATGCTATAATTTACCTTCTTTTTTGAGTTGATCGATTAATTCGTTGACCCGCTGTTGTTTTTCAACCTCTTCGGCATACCTGAATACTAATTGCGGTACATAACGACTGCTGCTCGCCTTAGCAAGTGCGGTGCGGATCGATGGTTTATACAAAATAAGGGTATCTTTGATCTGCTCATAATGGCCTGCACCCTGCGTGCTATGAAAATAAACCGTAGCAGTTGAGCCATCGGGTGAAAGAATCACATTGGTGATATAGACCCCCTGCAGGGCTGGGTTATCCTGCATGATTCGCATGTATAAAGAAGAAATTTCGCGCAGCAAGAATGATTCTCGCTGCGCCTGTTTTATTGCCCTGACCCGGTCACTAACCATTGTGGTGCGACCTTTTTATTTGCCTGAACTTGAGATTATGCCCTGTGCCATTAAACGCATCATATTTTGTTTGATTGCGCGCACAAGCCGTTTACGCCGCTTTTGGGTCGATGGTTCGAAGTAAACAATGCGCTTCATATCACGCACAACACCCTCGCGTTCAATCTTTTTTTTCAATTGACGAAGCGCTCGATCGGCCGAGCTGGTCACGGTTACTTCGATGTTTGGCGTACGTTTTGCCATGAAAATTCACCTGCTTTCTCAAGTTTTATGTACTAATCACTAGTGATTAGTATAAAAAATAGGGACTAACCTGTCTAGAAGCTTGCAGTCAGGCCAAACATGATCGTCGTTGTACGTACTGCCCCTCGCTGCGATATCGGTGCCTGCCACAAGAAGCCGGCTATAAAGTTAGGGGTTAATGGATAGGTCAACGCGAGATTGGCAACTTTGACTTTATATCCCGTTTTGCGCGCAAGGACATCGGGGACAAAAGCAGGGTCACTTTCTTTGAGCGTGATGCAATCAGCAGCATGTTCAAGTGCTATAAATTGGAAATAACCGGAAAGCTTTTCAAGGAAGTTGCGCGCTGTCAATTTAATGCCGAAGTAAAGATTGCGCCCCGGTGCTACGGTAACTGAAGTATTAAAGGGGAATATGTTGTTTTGCAGCTTGCTGTTTGGAATGCGGTAACAATCGAAATCATGGGCAAAAAAGTGAGTGTAGCCCAACTCGCCACCAACCTCGATCGTTTCTAGAAAATCAAGACAAATACCGGTCGAAAAGCCGGCTGCCAGATGTTTATTGTTACCGAGGGGAACGTTATATAGCTCATTGGTATTGCGTGCATCGGATGGTGAATAACTGAATCCACCCTCGATATAAGGGATGGCGATAATCTGGAGCCAATCCTTACGATCCTGATTTAAAGAGATTGGATAGCGCCAATACAACTCGGTCATGATTTCTTCAAGGCCAGTACGTTGATAGGTCTCATACCCCATGCCAATTTCCTTCATAATGCAATCGAACTGGTTCATGAGAAAATCATCAACATTGGTATAAATCACATTTGGATACCCTGCCGATACCGGATCGAATGGACATTCTGGTGTTTCGCATCCTGTTTCATTAATTGGTGGTTTTGGTACATGACACACTGCCCCGAACCCGCCTCTCACGTGGAGTCCTACACAATTGAGCAAGTTAATCTCAAGGTCCATACGAGCACCACGTTTACGATATTTTGATGGGAAGGAAAAGAAACCAAAATTTTGCATAGGATCAATGACCGATTCTATATTTGGCAATGGTGGCTCAAGGGGCACAGGTAACGTAACCGGGGGCGTCGGTGTTGCACCAGTAAAGAGTGCGTTTGTTGCAGCTTTCAACAGGGGCCCATAGTCAGCAGATGTTGGTGGCATGATGACGGTGCTGCTATCAGGCAATGTGGTGCTCATCACCAGTGGAATCATCGGGGTACGGCCAGTCAGATCGAGAATTGGCACATATTGAAACCCAATGGCATTTGTTTCTCCGTTTATTGCGGAAACGACGGGTATATCACCACCATCCATCGGTTTTCCACTATCGGCACTTTGAAAATAACCAGAGATGCTTATTTTGCAGTGATTACCAACTTGATCCCACCAACTCGTACCTTCGCGATGCAGCTTTGTTCTATCAAGCAAAAAATCTTGCGGATCGATGGGAGAATAGACTTTAAACGGATCAAATTTATCAAGGGAGGTGATAAAGCCATACATCTGCAATGATGACGATAGCAATACAGCAATAAAAAACGCTCTAAAATATACCGAACTTTTTGGGTGAAGATGCAGCATCATTATCCTTTGAGTACGCAAAGCAGCATGTCCGAATAACATATACCATGAGGTTTCACCTCAGGTCAATCAAGCAGCACAGACTATGTCACTAATCCCTTCTGCTGCAAAGTAGAAGATCGTAAGCGCAGTGCATATACCAACGACTGTGATGATATTTTGTCCTGATTGCCATTCTTCTGTGCGTGTCAACAGCGTGATCAGTGAGAGTATTTGCGCTGCAATAATACACATCGCCGTGAGTGAAAAGAACAAGTTTATGTCTGAAATAAGGGTGAATGTAGTCAAAATGCTTGCACCGATTACGAGCACCGACGCACGATGGGCTGCCGGATCAAGGGGTGAAAGACCACGCGCTAATGCGGGATCCATTGTGCGCACGAGTGATAACAACAGCGCGCTTGAACTCCAGATCATCGAGTGAATCGTGCCAATAATTGCTGAAAGTATCGCAATGTGAATGATGATCAGCAGCCATCCATAATCAGGAAATACTTGTGCAAGTGTGTCGGACAATGGGATGCATGGATTGATGAATAGACCAAGCGGTGTTGCCAAAATAATTGCTGCGATGAACAACGTATATAATATGCCCACAATACCGATGGAATAGGTCAATGCTTTTGGTACATTTTTTGCAGGATTTTCTACAAGATTAAACAATGATGCGGCACATTCGTAGCCGAAAAAGCCGAACACCACAATTTTTGTTGCTTTAAAAATATTACCAAAGCCATATGGTGCAAATGGCGTTAAGTTGCTCAGCGATGCTTTTGTGAGGCAAAGCCCAATGATTGCGAGCAATGGAAACACGGTGGTCACGATTAAAATTTGTTGACCAAGTTCTGAAAGTGCAACACCGCAGAGATTAAGCGCGACAAGTGCTACCAAAACGGCAAAACCCAACATCGATGGTGAAATGCTTGGAAACAAACTGTGCAGATACATGCCCGTGACTTGGCATAAAAGCCCCATCGCGACGACGAGCCCAAAAATATACAAACTTGCTGCAAGAAGCCCAACATAATGCCCCCCCCATTGACGAGCGTAGGTATAAAATGAACCATCCTGGGGAAACAGTGAGGCAAGACGTGCAAGTGAAAGGGCAAGGCACCAGACGGAGAGCACCACAAAGATATAGGCGATGATTCCTGCAGGGCCGACATAACTTGCAATCGCTGCGGGCGCAGTAAAAATGCCCGAGCCGATCATTGCATTCATGCCGATGATAGTTGCAGTCGTCAAGCCAATCTTTGTTGTCTCCGGCGTGCTCATAGCACATCCTTTCATAAAAGTGGGTAATTTAAGTGTACTTTTGCCAGTGTACCGTGATTTGGCACAATATACTACGGCGATAGATTTAAATGCTAAAATACCGTAACCTGTGCGATATGAATAATATTAAGGTTCCCTCTTCACGCTATTTCCAAGCGACTGTTCATCGCGAGCTTTCATGGTACGTTGTAGCTATTCTCAAATCATTTGAACATCTCTGTTTTGATCGCACGTATGATGCAGAAAGTAGTAGGTTCGAATTTTTTGTAGCACCCGACATGGCGGATGAGTTTATAAGGCTCATGGAATACTTTAAAGATGAGCATTTAATTGCCGATTTTCAGGAGTTGCCCAACCGCATTTCAGTGTTGGGTGAACTGGTCTAAAAATATTTCGATGCGTACTGCAGCCTCTTGCGAGCCGATGATCGTCAATAGTTCATGCATGCTCGGACCCATGTGGCGGCCGGTGAGCGCAAGGCGAATAAACCAAAAAAGATGTTTTGAAGAGAGTGCTTTTTCACGTGCGATTGTCTTGAGCGTATCCCCAACCGTGTTCGGATTTGCAATCTGTGCCACATGCGGTGCTATGCTTGCAGCGAGCGCCTGTAATTCTTCGATGGTCAGGTGCTGGAGCGCGGCGGTTTTTGTATTTTCCGGTTTTTTGAAGAAATAATCTAAAAGCCCCGCCGCATCGATGAGGGTATTCATTTCAGGGCGCACTATTTGGAGCGCGGCAGTCAGGCGTGTTGTGTCAGCATAAGTTGCATCAGGATAATGGTGCACCAAAAAAGGCATGCATGCATCAAGTAATTCTGTTGGCGACAAACGTTCAATCCATTTGCGATTAACCCAGTGAAATTTGTCGACATCGTAGGTAATTCTGCCAGCAGTGTGAAGGTGATCAAAGTTAATCGTTTGTGTGAGTGCAGTAAAATCCATAATCTCATGTTCATAAGAGCTGCCAATGATGGCAAGATAATTCAAAATTGCCTGCGGCAAAAAGCCGGCATCGCGCAAATCGCGGAGCGAAAAACCAAAATCTCGTTTTGAAAGTTTTTTACCATCATTGTTGCACAGCAGCGGCATATGCCAAAAAATGGGCAATGGCATGCCAAAAGCTTCATACAAAGCGGTCTGGCATGCAGTATTGCTCAAATGCTCCTCACCACGGAATACATGGGTAATTGCCATATCGATATCGTCGACGCAGTTAGCAAACAAAAAGGTAAAGCTGCCATCTTGACGGGTGAGCGGAAAGTCAGAAAAATGTTTCATCTCAAAAGTGACCGATTTGCGGGCCAAATCCGTTATGGTGACCACCCGTGCATGATCGATCGCAAGTCGCCACACAAATGGAGTATTTGTTGCGAGCAGTGCTGCTATATCTGCCTCGGTACGGTGAAAGCAGGTTCTATCGTAACGAGGTGGTAACTTGAGAGCTCGTTGCCGTTCTCGCTTGCGCTCGAGTTCTTCTTCGGTGCAAAAGCAACGATAGATTTTATTGGTGTCACGAAGTTCAGTCAATTTTTGTGCATATAATTCGGTGCGCTGGGATTGAAAATAGGGAGCGTGCGGTCCGCCAATGCCGGGGCCCTCTGCATAATGGAGCCCAAGCCAGGCAAGATCTGCCCTGATATGTTCAGCGTTTGGATCATAGTTGCGATCCGCGTCGGTATCCTCGATGCGCATAATAAACGTACCCCGATGTTGTGTTGCATAGAGCGCATTCATGAGTGCAGTTCTGATATTGCCGAGGTGCATCATGCCCGTGGGGGCAGGCGCGAATCGAAGCCGAACAGGACGATCCAACATAAACTCCTCTATGTCGCTTGCCTTGCGTAGTTATTTATTGTGTAATAGTTTACATTTTACTGTGCAAATGGAGGGTAGTCCAGGAAGAGGGGATAAAATACCCCTATTTTTTGACAGATGGCCCTAATTTTTGTTAATTTTGCTCAAAAAGGAAAAGCGAGGAGAGAGTATATGAATAAATGTCTTAAGATCAACTTCATGTCCGATTATCCAACAGGTTTTTTGCAAAAGTTTGTCCAAAAACATGCACGCGATTTAGGCCTCGAAGGGCTCGCACAGGTGGTACCGGCAGAAGCGAACACCATGGTGCTTGTCTGTGGCCCCAAAGAGGATGTGGATGCCTTCGTTGATCTGCTTCACCGTGGTACTGCCGATGTGCAGCTTAAAAATATCTCGGTCGAGCCGTTTTTGAAGGTTAAAGATTACCGCGGAGTGTTTAGAGTATTGGAGTAATGCGCTAGCAGCATAAAAAACGATCACTTATCGTTTTAATCGTGCATGTTCTGCAACTGTTGCAGTTTTGGGCGTCGTAGTTTTTTTCACAATAGATTCTTTGGGTTTTAAATCAATTTCAAAGCCGATTGCATCTATAACTGTTTTTAAAGAAGTAAATCGAGGATTCCCCTTTTTTGACAACATACGATAGAGATTTTGCTTATTGAGCGCTGTTTCTTCAGAAAGGGTAGCAATATCGCCGCCACGAGCTTCCCACACATCACGAAGTGCAATTAAGAAAATACGCTCATCTTCATCGGCAAGTGCAGCATTAAGATAGGCTTGAGCTGCTTCGGGATCTTGCAGCCGATCCAATAAGAGTTCTTGGAAATCTTTGTATATTCTTTTTTTTGTAGTCATTTTTTTAACCCTTTATGATTAATCCAATATTTTTGTGCCTTTGCTATGTCTCGTGTTTGACTGCCTTTGTCACCCCCAACTAACAGCACCACTATTTCGTTACCCTGTCTGCCAAAATAGATACGGTATCCAGGCCCGTAATCGATACGCAATTCCCATACACCATCTGTTTGTTTGAGTAGTTTGCAATCACCAAAATTACCCAGCTCAACACGCTTTAATCGCCTGGTAACAATAGCATAGGTTTCATTGTCCAACTTCCAATACCAATCGGAGAATGGCTGATCCCCGGCACTTGTCGTATAAACAACCGTTTTTATCTTCATAAAACATATTATAGCTTATAAGCTCATAAGCAACAATGGTTTGAGCAAAATTTGGCAGACAGTTATGCAATGAGCCATTTTTTATCATTTTATTAATTTGTTGCTTGCCTGCCGTGAAAGTTTTTATATTAAAAACAGGTTGTTAAAAATAAAAAATGGAGGGTTCGATGAAGCGTTTGCTTAATTTCACATTTGTTTTTGTAGCCTTTTCATGCGCAACCACTAGTGTGGCAAAAGATCCGCAATTCAGGCTTAAAAACAGTTCAGACGGTATGATCAAGGTTAAGATATACAAAGCTGATGGGAAGCTTCTTGATGCTATTGATCGCAGCGCCAAACCAGGTGAAACAATCTCTATCGAATCCACCGGAAAGCTATCCAAAATAGACGTTTTATATATGGTCAACTACACAGCAGGCGATACATTTAGTTTTAACAACGTTACCGATAGCACAATGTACAACCTGAATTTCGCGACAACCAGTGTTCAAACAGATGCTGTGGGGACGATAGGCGCAAATGCTGTGGCAACATATGCCGAGGTTGGTGAATTAACACCACAAGCAGGATCAACGGTCTCAGCAGCGCAGATTAAAAGGCTGAATCGGTAATTTGACTGCTGTTTTTTGTAGATCTTTCCGGCGATGTAAAAGTGATTTATGGCCTTATCGATAGTCTATTGCCGCTCCCGTTTGAGGTGGTCCCGAGGTCCTTGCGATATTTCTCTATTAAGCATACGATAAAAACTACTTGTTTATACGCTATTTTTTTATACACTGTATGGTTCAAACCTATGCTTAATAAAGGATTTAGTTAGATGGATTTCGAACATAATCATATTCATGAACATACGCGGATCGATAGTCGCTTGCTTTTTGAAGAGCTTATTTGCCACATGCCCTATGCCGTTTATGCGGTTTCACTCTGTTTGGGCCTGCTTAGTTTTTTGACATTGCTCTATTTTAGAGGGTGCGATGCAGCATCGGTCAATAAAGTATGCAATGCGTTGTTTCACAACTTTCATTTTATGCATATCGTTTTTGCCGGAACCGGCGCGATTATAACGTTTGCCAAATATTCGAAAGATTGGTTCAAGGGCATTATCGTTGGCTCAGCATGCGCCATGTTTTTTTGTGTGCTTTCTGATATTTTAATGCCCTACATTGGCGGACGCTTACTTGGCGCAAATATGGATCTTCACATCTGCTTTTTTCATGAACTGACTAATATTTTACCCTTTTTGTGCGTTGGCATTGTGAATGGTGCGGTACTCGCAAGCCACCACATTAGTCGACAGCATACCTATTCGGTTGTTTCCCATTTTGTGCACATCTTTGTCAGCTCACTTGCCTCGGTCTTTTATCTGGTGGGGCATGGTTTTTTAGCATGGCACAAGCAAATTGGCATGGTCTTTGTGCTCTTGTTGCTCGCAGTGGTGGTGCCCTGTACACTGTCTGATATCGTTGTCCCGATCTTTTTTGCAAAAGGTAGAAACCGTTCATGAGAGGCATTCGTTTTGAGCGTGTCCACAAGAGCTTTCATGGAGAGCCTGTTATTCAAAATCTGAGCTTGGAAATCCCAAGCGGTTGTTTTTTTGCATTACTTGGACCGAGTGGCAGTGGAAAAACAACGCTACTTCGCATGATTGCAGGCTTTGAATCACCCGATAAGGGACGCATTTATATCGGTGATACTGATATTACTGATATGGCCTCGAATCTGCGTAGAGTAAATACGGTATTTCAAAATTACGCTCTGTTTCCTCACCTGAATGTATTTGAAAATGTCGGCTATGCCCTCACAATACGGGGGGTACATAAAGATATCATTAAAGAAAAGGTTATGGCTACGCTTGAAAAGGTACGTCTGAGCAAATTCATGTATAAACTACCGGCACAACTTTCGGGTGGTCAGCAACAACGGGTTGCCCTCGGGCGCGCCATTATCAATGAACCCGATGTATTGTTGCTCGATGAACCCCTTGCAGCGCTTGATTTTAAACTAAGAGAGCGCATGCTCCTCGAGCTTGCTGAACTGCAAGACGAATTGCAAACCACATTTGTCTATGTAACGCATGATCAACACGAAGCGTTAACGGTAGCAGATGCGATGGCGATCATGAATGAAGATGGTGAAATAGAACAGGTTGGCAGTCCAAAACAAGTGTATGAATTTCCGACAAGCGTTTTTGTAGCACAATTTGTGGGCACCACCAATATGCTGACCGGCACGCTGATCAAGCGAGATGAAAAATCATATCTGCGTGTCGAAAAACTTGGCGAATTTGCTATACCGACATTGCAAGAGACATGGGCCACTGAAGGAGCAACCGTTATCATGAGTCTTCGGCCAGAAAAAATAGAGTTAAGCACACGACCGCTTGATAATTTTGACAACAAAGTCGAAGGTACCGTGGCAGCAATTGTGTATCATGGCCGTTCAACACAGTATAATATTCGCCTTGCCGATCGTTCGATTATGCGTGTTTTTGTGCAAAATGAAGAGCACAGTACGCGAGAAATAGTCACCTATGATGATCATGTATTTTTGCACTGGAACAAGGACTCAGTAGTGCTGTTTAGAGGGTAAAAGATGCGCGAGCTGATACAAAAAGAGTTTCCCTTCTTGTTTACAATACCTGCGGTATTGTGGCAAATGCTGTTTTTTTGTATACCTCTTGTATTGATTGTGGTACTTAGTTTTCAATCATCACCAGTGATACCAGGCATCGCCTGGACGCTCGATAATTATAGATCAGTTTTTACCCATGCACATGCTATTATCATAGTGCGCTCACTGGTGCTTGCAACCAGCACCGCATTATTATGCCTTATCATTGGATATCCAGTTGCCTATTTTATAGCATTATGTACCGAGCGTTGGCGATCATTATTGGTCTTTTTAGTTACGCTACCTTTCTGGACCAATTTTATCACACTTGTTTATTCATGGTTTTTTATCGTCGAAAAAAATGGTCTTATTAATAAAATACTACTCTGGTCCGGCATCATGCAGAGGCCTTTGGTTCTTGCATATAACCAAATTACCGTTATGTGTGTTATGACTTATTGTTTTTTGCCATTTATGATTATTTCACTTTACACTGTACTAGAAAAACTTGATAAACGCTTGTTAGAAGCATCAGCCGACTTAGGTGCCACACCATGGCAAACCTTTATGCGAGTAACACTGCCTCTATCAATAGCAGGTATAAAAACAGGCCTATTACTCGTATTCATCCCTGCTTTCGGAGAATTCGCAGTTCCGATTATCATGGGTGGTTCCCGCTACTTATATGTAGGATCGACTATTATGCATTATTTCATGCATAGAGCGAGTCAGCACAGTGGTGCTGCATTTACTATCCTGAGCAGCATTATACTTGCCCTTTCGGTCTATGTCGCGCTGCTTTACCTAAAAGCTCTTTACAATACATTCAAAAGGAGGTGATCATGATAACACGTACGTGGTACATGAAATTTTTTGTCACCGGAGTGTATGCATTTTTGTATATTCCGCTGCTGATACTCATGCTTTTTTCTTTTAATGCAGGCATGTATGTCACCGATTGGGCCGGTTTTTCACTGCACTGGTATCAGGTAGTGTTCGCCTCATTAGAAACATATACTGCGCTCACCAATTCTCTGTTTGTTGCCTGTTGTGCCGTGCTTTTGAGCGTATGTATGGGTGCATTATATGTGTTTTATGCGCCACTGTGTGGATTGCGATCGCTTGCAGGAATTTTTTATATTTCCCTTGCAATACCCGAGATCATACTGGCAGCGAGTCTTCTGGGTATGTTTTCAATGCTCTGTGTACCGCTCGGTTTGTTGACCTTGATTATTGGTCATACAATATTGGGTCTTGGCTATGTGATACCGGTACTCAGTGCACGGTTTGAAGAACTGGATTCTACACTACTGGAGGCTTCATATGATCTTGGCGCAACAAAATGGCAAACATTCATATATGTTGCCCTCCCATTTTTAGCGCCATCATTGATCGCATCGGCGCTTCTTGTTTTTATTATCTCACTCGATGATTTTATATTGTCTTTTTTATGCACCGGCGCTTCCACTCAAACATTGCCTGTCTATCTTTTTTCGCTCATCCGTGCGGGCGCGAACTCGATGGTGAATGTAATTTCTACTCTCATGGTACTTGCAAGCACATGCATTGTTGCACTCTTCTCATGGGTAGAATCGAGACGGAGACATGTATGAATAGCTCAACCATACAAATTTATTTGGTGCGCAGCAGTATAGTTTTCGTCTGGCTTGTGATCTTTGGGGGCATGTTACTGATCCCCCGTGTGGTAATGTATCTGATGCCCAGCAAACACATCGCTATTTTGACCATGCCCAACATGCTTAATGCCGATAAACTTACGCAATTTACCAAACAAACGGGCATCTCTGTTTCTATCAGTTATGCGGAAAATGCTGATGAAATCATGATGAAAATAGATGCAACACAAGGCCAAGGCTACGATCTTATTATGGCTGCTGATTATCAAATACCGCTACTCATTCATGATCGCACAATACAATTGCTCGATCACGAAAAGCTGAATTTTTTTAAAGATATTTATCCCGCGCTTTGTGATCATCCCTTTGATCCGGAAAACAAATACTCAATCCCCTATTATTGGGGTGTCTACGGATTTGGCATCGATACCGATTATTATCATGACACGCATTCTTTCTCGTGGGATATTCTTTTTGATGCAACGCTGCAACCAGATATCATGGGCATGCGTGATGATATACGTGAACTGATTTTTGTCGCAGCGCAGTATTTATTTGGTTCGGCAGATGATTTACAGGATGCTGAATATGAAGCAATCACAGCACTGCTCATTGCACAGAAGCAACGAGTAATCATGTACGCAGATGAACGGATCGATTCCTTACTTATATCACATACCGCACCGCTTATTTTTACCATAAGTGGCGATCTTTCTCGTGCAATGGATGTGTATAATTACATCGATTTCGTGATTCCTGACGAAGGCTCATTTGTTGATATAGATTCATTTGTGATAGCCGCAGATGCTCAAGCTGAGTATGCATATCAATTTTTAAATTATTTGTATTCAGTACCAGTAATCTCTTACTACGCCAAATTATTTCGATTATCTCCACCTCTGTCAACGGCCGATACGTACGCTAAAATACCGCTCCTTGCATATCCAACACAAGAACTCTTCTCTCGGCTGAAATTCTTTGATACGGTGATCCCACAATCGCGTATCGATGCCATGTTGGTGGCATTAAAATCAGCTTAAGACTCAACGTTAAACGCTTTGTAAATATGTCTTTAAAAAGGAAGGAGAAGAAGCGATATTCTTAAAAAATCATATTTTTTTACAATAACGTAGGTTATTGTTTTATGTGTGCAACGTTTATAAAAAAAGGAACAAGCATATGAAAACAGAAGGACGTATAGTACGTTCATGGTTGTGCATAATCGGCATAATGCTGGGCACAGCACAGACAATGCAAGCAGTAATTACATGGCCAACTGCGGGGACTACACCCGATGTTCTTAATGAAGATCTTATATTAGATGGAGCCTTTAGTCCCATCACCATATCAGGTAATGCCCCCCTCTGCAATGCCGCTACCATAGCAACGACTACGGGCAATAATATCACCGTATCTATCGTGCATGATAATGTGGTACTGCAAGGTAATACTACTGCACAAACGATTTTACGATTAAAACCAGCATTGAATACTACCATTACCTTCGATTTAACAGGCCCTTATTCATTAACATTTGAAGGATCCGTTGAGCCCGAGTTATTTCCCTTACTTATTCTGCATGAAGGGCAAGGTACCGTTCAATTCAACATGCGCGGTGGCAATACATTAGTATTAACAAATAACGCAGGCGCAAATGGACCGGTACTCTTTTACGTACTTGCACAAACCGCTGCAACGCCATTACTATCTTTTGTGCGTGATGATGTTAGTAATCCTGCATATTATGATCTACAAACAGTTATCGAAATTGGCCCCCAATCATTACTCAGCTTTGCTTCAACTGATGGCCTCGTAAATCTATCAACTGCAACCATGACGTTTAATCCTACAAATGCATTACCCAATACCGGCAGAATGGTACTGCAAATAGATGATACCGGTGCATTCACTATGGCAGCACAACAAGCTGTGCTTGATATCGGTGCAGGTGATTATTGTGCAGTTAATCGTAACATTCCAGCAGGTGGTATTCTATCCATAAATGTGACCAACTCTAATCTATTTGGGGCTTCAAGTGCTGGGCTTATCATTGCAAACTACAACGCAACCTATGCTGAATATTTGGTTGATCCATATGGCGATCTTGGTGCTGCATCAGACCCAATCTTCTATAGTGGTTCATTTGATGGCTTACGCTACGGTGTAACGCTCGGTGCAAATGCCAGCTTAAATATTAATAACCTTGCATATCTTGATTATGTCGGCCTTTCCAACAACATCTGTCCAACACCAAGCTCTATACCCGGCGTTATAAATAGTGGTAGTGATCTTGGCTGTGCCTGTGGACTTTCTGAAAGCAATGTACTTAAACTGCGCAACTATTCGGCATTCACGGTTGATGGTTGGCTCAACCCTGCATCAAGACCAGCACAGATAGTGTTTGGTATATCTCAATCAGGTATCTATTTCAGATCAGGTGTTGATGTTGATGGTGTTGTAGAAAATCCAACATTCATCAACTCACATGTGTTCACCATCGTACCATCACAGATGACCCCAGGTGCTGGTGAGTATGTGTTTGATGTGGAAGGTCTTCTTAACATCTTTGGCAGCAACACGGGCATCACAGGAAATTCAACTGTTCTTGTTTCTCGTCTTGAAATACTTTCGTGGGAAGTAGTACCAGATGGCGGCCCATTATTCCCAGTAGAAGGCTTAACACCACCAACGCCTGATATTTTCTTGGGGCGTGATTTTGCAGTAGACACAATTACTGGTGAATTGTATCAATATAACAGCGCTGCATGGCTCATTAACAACACCGTAAATATATACAATACTGCCATTGCACATACCGATGAGTTGCATACGGTAATTCAAAACAACGATATACTTTCGGAACCTACATATGTCGGCGGTGAAGCATGGTGGCTTAGTTCGTTGCGTAATCAAATGCCTCCAGTACCACGCCCATCATTAGAACTGATTGGCAGTGTAATACAAGTACAAACAAGCATTGCACTGACCGGTCTAGACATTGGTATACCTACTGCATTAGATGGCACCTCTGTGTACCCAAATGATTCTGCATTTACCTTCTACAGCAATGGCTACATAGTTGACCAAGGAACTGGTAGATCCATGATCTTGGGTACCCTCATAGGTAGCCAAGCATGTGATGGATGCACGGTGATTTCTGATGATGCCCATATAAACATTTTCCAAACCGCAAACTATACAACCGTTATCACCGCAGCAATACAAGAACTCTTCTTGCTTTCATCACAAAATAACAGCTTTGTAGATAATTTGATTACTACTTTTATTGATAGTCAAACATCAGTGGAACCGATCTATTTGGGTCACAACAGTAATATATCGATCGGTACTAATGCGAGCTCAACCGGTTTTGCAAATGATACCTTAGATATTTTTGCAATCAGTGGTGATTTCTTCCACATTGGCACGCGCGGTGGTTCACTTGGTGTACCTTCAACAAGCAGCGTCACGGGGCAAGGCGGTATCTTTGTTGATTTGAACGGTGTGTTTACTATTCTGCCTAATTATGTTGCAAGTCTTGATGTGATGGTGACCAAATCACAAAATGGTATCGTTAACTTACCTCCAGCACAGGTCTTCTTCTCTGACCAGGTCGGTGTGACTGATTGGGAACTTAATCTCACTGATTCTAATAATAATGTGATTATACCAACTGGTGAATATTACAGCGATTACACACTCAACTGGCTCACCGTGACGAAGAACGAAGGATTCCTCCCATACCTGATTGGCAATATTAATGTATGCGATTGTCCACCAGTAGTTGCTGCCAATTTAGAAAACATACCAGTTATTCAGGGGCAGGTTGATCAATTCTTGGTCGAAAACTCACGCGTTGGTGATCCGGCAACATTCTGGATTAGCGGTGGTTGGGTACGCGAGATTGTGTGGATTTTCGATTGTATTCCAGGTGAAGCACCCGTTGCTGTAGTAGTGATGGATGGTAACGGCCGCCTCGGGTTGAATAATGCACATCGCAATGCAGATTCTACCTTCGCACAAACAGTACTTGGCGCTAACGGTATCAATATTATTGCGAACGGTGATTGTCAAATCGTTCTAAATACCGATGTAATCGTCAATAATATCTGTGCACTGATTCAGGGACCAGGCTTTGCAGAAGGTAACATTGTTGAGTTCATAGCAGATACTCCATACACACTTCATGTGACACAAAATGGGATTCTCGACTTCAGTAATTTCACAACACCGGGCATCATCCGTTTTGGTGGCAACATACGGGTGCTCTTTGAACCTGGCTCACGCCTGATTCTTGGTGCCGCAGATGTTGAATTTACTGATGTTGCAGTCATGGAGATTGAATCGGCATATGAATTGCAGTTACGCATTGCAGCATTAGATAGTTTTTTTGGTGTCATTGATAATGATGTAAATCCTCTTGTTTCAGTACCATATACCGATCCAAACAACGACTATTCACCATTGACTAACTATGGTTCTGGCCTTGATAATACTGATCCATACCGCGTACGCATCATGGGCGAAGGTACACTGCGCTTTACCGATGCAGCATCATTGCTGGCACTGACCAACGGTGTTATAGGTATAGAAACACTCAATGAAACATTGGCGAATGGTACAGTATGTGTAATTGACACAACTGATGTCACTATTGAGCTTGTCGAAGGTGGCCAATTTAATCTGGGTACCGGCAACAACACATTCGGCGGTGTGCTGCAGGTCGGTGATGTACTACCGTTTGAAGGACATGACGTCAACTTTACACTGACCCTCAATGGTGCCGATGCAGTGTTTAATACGGGTGCAGGTTCATTCTTTGGTATTGGAGCCGGTGTGGTACGACCGAATCAAGGTCAATCAAATGGCACTCTACCCGATGTACAATCAAACGTACTTGCCGATGTATTGAATGATGTTAATATCGTCACCTTCAACTTTCTTGCAGGTAGCTTCAATCACAATCGCACGGTAACTTCAGATGATCCAGCATCACACTCGATAGTGTTTGGCCCAGTCAATGAATTCAATGTCAATTATACGAATGAGGATACCATTGAAGGATTTAACATAGCAGACTTCTTATGCGCTGGTGGTGGCAACATCTTCTACATGGTGCCAGGTACCGATGATGATGATAATCTCGGTGCTCTGCGCTTGATCTGCCGCACTGATGACAACGTAATTAATGCACCATATACGGGATCTTCTACTGGTACTACGGCCTTAGACCGTCTATTTGATGGTATTCTTGCCTCAACACCAATGCTCGCAACGTTTGAAGATTTGAGTGACACTTCACAAAATATATTCTTAGACCTCAAAGCAAGTGAAGCAACAAACGCCTTCGGCCGTTCATTTGGTAAGGCAACCGCAGCACCAGCAAGTATAGAAACATTCCGTCAGGAGTTGACCCTCGGTATTTTTGGGTATGTTGATCGCAGCATGATAGGACGGTATACCTTTGCAGATTTACTTGATATAAACGGTGGCAGCGAAGCTGAACGACGTGGCTACGCATTTGGTCTCGGAGCGGCAACCATTAAAGTTGATACCGCATTAGCAGCACCTGGTCCAGTAATCGTTGCAGGCAATATTCCGTCGTAATAATTCAAAACGCAGAGGAATGGATGAAAATCTCATTCCTCTGCACATACAAAAAGGAGCAGTATGAACAAATACGTGCGTATTTCGGTGCTCGTAGGACTTGCAAGTACATCACTGATACTTGCTGAAACTACTGAGTTTAGAACACCACAGCGACTTACCCGTGGTGAAATGCATTGGCCACTCAAGCCAATTGAAAAGACATGGTGGTATGATCAGATGGATACTGAAGAATGTGAAAACAAAAATCACTGGGTTGATGTGTGGGCCGGTTATTATGGCATCACAGCGAGTGAGGCCTTTTTTAAACCAAATGGCGGTATCACCACACAAACATCGTCACTTTCTGCACTCTGGTTTGGCACTGACACTTTTGTGGGACAAGATATTTTGGCGATAGTGCCAGAACCGGGCACTTTGATGAGTTCAAACCCATTCCTTGGTTTTGCGCGCATCACACCACAATTTAGTTACGATGAAAAAGGTGTTGTCTTTGGTTTGCGTACCATGCACACTTTTGGTTGTGACGACATGTGGCATAGCGGTATACGCCTTTCATTACCAGTGAAAGATATCACCATAGAACAATGTGATGGTGCACAAATTGAAGAGAGTTTAGGTAATGTGGTACAGGAACGATACACAAATGAAGATGCATCAGCAGATCCTACTCAAATTGATTTTGCATACCGACTTGATTTTTTAACTTCACTGGGAATACCAGTGACTACACCTACACCAGGATTTGATCCCATGGTACAATACGGTGATGGCACGGGAAGTCCTTTAACCAATACACAAATTGCAGGGCAGTCCATGACAGGTCCTACTGGTGCTGATACTGCAGCAGGTATGTGTATGGGACCAGAAGGGCTAAACTGTTTTCCTGGTGCCTATGTAATTCGTGCAAATGGTAATAATCCTGCAACGGTGGCATGCTGCTGTCCATCCCAAACACTCATTGGTAATATGCCTGAACCACCCTTTTATCGATTTGATACACAGGTAGTTGGTTATGTTGCTGCAGATGGCTCAGGTGGCGGTAATGGTAGTGCGCTTTACTTTAAATTGAATGGTCAAGATTATGCAACTGGTCTTCAGCTCGATACTGCCGCTCAAAGTCAGTTGTTTGTAGTAGCACGGGCAGTACCGGTTCCGGGTCCTGGTGAAACATTTGAATTAACGGTGAATTCTCAAACTATTGTACAACAGGTAACTACCCTTTTAAATCTCATAGAAGATAGCAGCGCCTCGCTCTTCTTTGCGCAAAATGGCATAGATCTCTATGCATGCCCACATGTTGTTGGTGTTGGTGATCTAACCCTTGAATGGTATGTCGGTTATGGCGATCGGTATGACTACTATATCGATGGTGTGATCGGTGCAATATTCCCAACTGGCACTAACCCAGG
>Ga0187783_10000075_pt1 | contig 75284 bp, 75 predicted proteins | sample 1015_SJ02_MP02_2_FD_132471 | JGI IMG/M metagenome (GOLD analysis project Ga0187783, IMG submission 132471) | Tropical peat soil microbial communities from peatlands in Department of Meta, Colombia - 1015_SJ02_MP02_20_MG | ecosystem: Environmental > Terrestrial > Soil > Wetlands > Peat | place... | reverse complement strand
TGGCAACCGTCGGCCGCCTCCACATCCAGCTGCTCCCCCACGGCGACGGCCCGGATTCTCTCGCCGCGAAGTGCGACGCTTCCTGTCGTCCCTGCTGGTAGGCGTCGAGCATCGCCTGAAAACGTTCACGCAAAGCTGGGCTCGGCTGTTCTTGAGGCAGTTGCGCGAGGCTTTCGCCAAGCGCCGCAGTCTCACGACACGACGCACACATCTTGAGGTGCCCGATGAAAAATTCGGCGTCTCGCGCTTCCAGCGCACCCTGCCAATAATCTGGCAGTAGTTTGGCCGCTCGATCACAGTCCATGGTTGACTCCCGCCACTTTTTGGTTCGAGGCTCCGCCTCCAAGGCGCAGGTAAATCTCCCGTAGCTCCTGAAGTGCGCGATGGACACGAACCCTCACAGCCCCCGTCTGACACCCGATGAGCTCAGCAACCTCGCTGTAGGGAAGCCCTTGAAAACGGCTCAGGAGCAGAACCTCGCGCTTTGCTTCCGGCAATTCCAACAGGGCTTGATGCAACAGCGCTTGCTCCTGACTGGCAGCCGCCACATCGTTGTGGGGTACCGGCGGCGCCATGTCGGGATGGAATTCGACCTCGGGGCGACGCCTCCGAGCCTGGTCCAGATGGGCGTTGCGAGCAATCTTATAAAGCCAGGGTCGAAAGCTAGTCCCGGGCCGGTAGCTGTGCCGATATTTCAGGATGCGGAGGAAAACCTCTTGGACGAGGTCCTCGCTTGCCGCACGATCACCCGTCAGCTTGCTATAGAAGCTGAACAGGGGCGTCTGATAGCGGTCGAACAACACTCCCAGCATGTCCCCTGCGCCACCGCGCACCATCATCATTACTTCCTCGTCCGGCACCGGCCTCATCATCGGGTCGTTCCGTTGTCCGTTTGTCCTTACATGGATGATTACTGAACGGCGAGGCAAAGGTTACACAGAAACGTTCGGCCGCGGCCAGTCACGTCGAGGCGATCCAGGCAGTTTAGGTGAGGCCCACAATGGCCGCAAGGCGGCTATGCTAGACTGAAGAACCATGCCAAAGGCGTTTGATATCGCCATCGAAGCGCTGGGCTGCGCCATTCGAGCGGTCGAGCCCATGCCGCCGGTCACCGAAAATCTCCCCCAGGCAGCGGCAAAATTCCCGGTCGTACGGGGGGGGAAGAGCTTCTTCATCGAGACGTTTGGCTGCCAGATGAACGTCCATGATTCCGAGAAAGTCTGCGGAGTGCTGTTGGCGCGTGGATACCAAGCGGCGCCGAGCCCGACAGAGGCGGACCTGCTGCTCTACAACACCTGCAGCATTCGCGAAAAGGCTGCTCAAAAAGTCTTTTCGCGCCTTGGCGAGTGGCGCGGTGAAAAGCGGAAGATCATTGGCGTTCTCGGGTGTGTGGCTCAGCAGGAAGGTGAAGAGATCTTCGAGCGCGCGCCATGGGTTCGCTTGGTTTGCGGCTCAGCCAGCTATCGCAAGCTGCCCGAGCTCGTCGACCAGCTGGAATCAGGTGGCCGACGCGTCATGGGGCTGGACCTCCATGTGGAGGAAACGTTTGAGACAGAGATGACCCTGCGCGACAATCCGATTCGCGCGTACATTACGATCATCGAAGGCTGCGATTACGCCTGCTCGTATTGCGTCGTTCCGCGCACGCGTGGACCCGAACGCAGCCGCCCGAGCGGGGCGGTACTTCGAGAGGCGCACCGCCTTGCCGACGCCGGCTACAGTGAAATTCAATTGCTGGGTCAGACGGTGAATTCGTATCGAGATCCTTCGCCTCGCAGGATGACTTTTGTCGAGTTACTGCGCGCCGTGGCATCGGTTGAGGGTATCCGCCGGGTGCGCTTCACGACATCGCACCCGAATGATTTTCATCGTGAAATCGTCGAAGCCATCGATTCCACCCCGACGCTCTGCGAACACATCCACTTGCCTGTGCAGTCCGGGTCCACGCGAGTCCTGCGCGAGATGTGCCGTACTTACACGCGCGAGGAATATCTGGAGAAAATCGCCTGGATTCGCGGCGCTCGGCGGCCGATCAGCGTGACCACGGACATCATCGTCGGATTCCCCGGCGAAACCGAACAAGATTTCGAAGACACGATCACGCTGCTCGACGCGGTGGGATACGATGGCGTGTTTTCCTTCGTCTATTCGCCGCGCCCGCATACGACAGCAGCTACCATGACGGCGGCCATCCCGGAGTTGGAAAAATCACGCCGACTCGCGATCGTGCAGCAGCGCCAGCGGCAGATCCAGCTCGGGCGTAACGAAAGGCTCGTCGGCCAGACACTCGAAGTACTCGTCGATGGGTACCATGAGGCACGCGCGCAGTGGACCGGGCGTCCCAGTAGCAACCGTATCGTAAATTTCACTTCGCCACGCGAAAATCTTCTGGGACAATACGTTCAGGTGCGGGTGACAGGCGCGGGGCCGCACAGCCTCATAGGTGAACACGCCGCTCCCGCGTGAGATCGGAGCGTTTGCTTTTGGCGCTAGCAGGCTTGCGAGGGAAGCGTCTGGTGCCAGGCTGGCTCAGCGGGAGGCCATGATGGAACTCGAGGTTAAAATTCGCGGGTTGATGATGGACCCGGTCACCAACATGCCCGTAGTGGTTCTGAAAGAAACGCAAGGTTCTGGAATCCTTCCGATTTGGGTCGGCGTCTATGAAGCCAATGCGATCGCGCTCGAAATCGAGAAGGTGCAAACTCCCCGCCCCATGACGCACGACCTGCTGAAGAACGTCCTGAACGGCCTGAACGTTCATGTGCAAAAGGTTGTCGTCTCCGATTTAAAGGACGACACGTTCTACGCGCTCATATGGATGGAACGCGATGGCCACACGATGTCGATGGATTCCCGCCCGAGCGATGCGCTGGCCTTGGCACTTCGCCTCGATTGCCCGATCTATGTCGAAGACCAAGTGCTGAAAAGCTCGAAAATGGCGACCACCATCTCCGACAAAAGTTCCAGCGACGAGCTGCGCAAGTGGCTAGAAAATCTCAGCGACGAGGACCTGGGCCGCTACAAGATGTAGCCGTGCCCGCCGTTCGCCTTTGCCTTTTGTCCATCTCGGCTGCCCCTTTGCTCTTCCTGTCCTCTCCCGCGGTTGCCCAAGGCGCGCTAACGCGGCCCGGTCCCCGGGGCGCCAAGCCCGTCAGAATTGCAGCAGGTGCAGAGACCGGGCTTTTGCAAGGATGGGGCCGGCGAGCCCGGAAATGGCATCCTGGCCTGCATGTTGCAACATTCCGGGGCGCAGGCTTTTTCGCATCGCGGCGAGAACTCCAAACAGCGCCCCGTACACAGAAATCACAAGCACCGCCTTCGCGCCCTGGTATAGGTGCGCCGCGCCGAACAGGATGGCCTGCAGCGCCACACTCGCTGGCACGCTTCCGGTCCACGCCAGAAACTGGCGCTGCAAATAGCCCCGAAAGACCAGCTCTTCGCAGAAACCGGCACACGACGCCAGCGCCACGAATACGGCCATCTGGAGAGGTGTTCGAGGCAGCAGAAATTTTGCCGCCTCTTCACCGCTGAAATGCAGAGCGTAGGAAAGACCTGCAAGCACGGTGCTGACTACGATCCAAAACAACAGCGCAATCCCGACGTCTCGCCAGAAATCGGCCCATCTCCGCCACCTTCCGCCGACCACCTCTTCTATGCTCACGCGGCGGGGGCGCAGCCCGAAAAACCAGACGTAGCCAACAAGCACCCACTCGTAGAGGATGGTGGCAAGGTAGACCCTAACGAGGTGGGGCAGTTCGGCCGGAGGCGCCGCGAATCGCGACTGGTATTGAAGCAGCGCAAACCCCAGCAAGAAGGCCACGAGCACAAGCGTGTGCCACACCGACGCCACCGCGGCCGGGCGCGATCGTTCCTCGAAAGGGGCAGATGCGGTCTCTGGGATCACGCTAGGAATCCCTCAGTTGAAATTCCTCTGGCGTCAGAAAGTGTAACAGCCCGGTCCAGGAAGCCCAAGTATGCCGGGCCAGTCGAGTTTCTAAAAGCAACACTCGGCGAGGGCTTGTTTGCGAGCCCCTACCGAGCAGTGTAGAATGTTTTCGTAAGTTTTTGAGAAATTCGGCGGGGCTTCAGGCGGTTTGAGACGATGCGCCTGATGGTGAGCTTTCGTTCTTGACCTCGCCCGGATAAGGAGAAGTCATGGGATTTTTCAGCACGGCCTCGCAGCGTTTGGGCATCGCGCGAGAGCTGCTCTCTTTCTTCGCGCGCAATAAGCGCTGGTGGTTATTGCCAGTCGTCTGCGTCGTGCTGATCGCCGCCGTCGTCATCGTTCTTGCGCAGAGCTCGGCGCTGGCGCCCTTCATCTACACGCTTTTCTAGGCTCGGCAGCCCTGATGGGTACGACTTTCACTCAGAACCTGAAAAATCTTTGGGATCGATGGAAGCGTTTGGCCCGCAAGATCGGGGACTTCCAGGCGCGCGTCATTCTGACTGTTTTGTATGCGGTTGCTGTACTCCCGTTCGGCCTCATGGTTCGCGTCTTCTCCGATCCCCTCCATATCAAGCACCGCCCCACTCAGTGGACCGAGCGACCGCAGGAAGCCCACGACATGAGTTGGGTCCACAAGCAATAGCTGATGCATATCCTCGGTGTTTCCTGCTACTACCATGATGCCGCCGCGGCGCTACTTCGTGACGGCGAGCTGATTGCAGCCGCCGAGGAAGAGCGGTTTTCGCGCATCAAGCACGATTTCAATTTTCCCAGCAATGCGATCCGGTTTTGCCTCCAGCAGGGCCAGCTCACCGGTAAGGACCTCGACTACGTTGTGTTTTTCGAGAAACCCTTTCGGAAGCTCGATCGTATTCTCGCCAGTGTCCTGCAAACGTATCCCCAATCCTGGAAAGTGTTTCGTGAGTCCATGATCGGCTGGATGCTCGACAAGTTGTGGGTGGCCAGCACGCTTCAATCCCAGCTGGGAGTCAGCCGCGAGAGCATCTTCTTCTCCGATCACCACCTTTCTCATGCCGCCAGCTCCTTCTTGTGTTCACCGTTCCACGAGGCGGCCATCCTCACCGTCGACGGCGTCGGCGAATGGTCGACAGCCACTTGCGGTATCGGTCGAGACACCGAGATTCGCCTTACCAAACATCTTGAGTTTCCGCATTCGCTCGGACTCCTCTACAGCACGTTCACGGCGTTCCTCGGCTTCGAAGTCAATGAAGGCGAATACAAAGTCATGGGCATGGCGCCCTATGGAACACCGCGCTACGTAGACAAGGTCTGGAAGCTCGTGCAGCAGAATGCCGATGGATCGTTCTCTCTCGATATGGATTACTTCTGCTTTCATCACTCCACCGATCGCATGTTCAACCGCCGTTTCCTAAATCTGTTCGGCGAACCACGCCCCGTCAACATGCCGTTCTTTACCGCGTCTTCCGGTTATCCACCCTATTTCGGGTCGCAGCCAGCAGATTACAGTCGAAAGTGTCGCGTCAATGAGCATTATGCGGACGTCGCCGCCAGCATCCAGCGCGTTACCGAAGACCTATTGGTGGGGATGGCCAAGAGCGTGCGCGGTGAGACGGGCTTGAGACATCTGTGTATCGCAGGTGGGGTCGGACTGAACAGCGTGGCCAACACGCGGATTTTGCGCGAAGCGGGGTTCGACGAGCTCTTCATCCAGCCAGCGGCGGGCGATTCCGGCGGAGCGCTCGGCGCCGCTCTGTGGGCTTATCATTCTGTCCTGGGGAAGCCCCGTGGTTTTCGCATGGAACATGCTTACTGGGGCCAGGAATACAGCCCTTCGGAAATCAGGGCCTTTCTCGAGGGTGAAAATATCCCGCACCGGGAAGCGCAGAACGCGGAAGAGTTAGTGGATCGCGTGGTTGCGGACTTGACCTTGGGTAAGGTCGTCGGCTGGTATCAAGGACGCTTCGAGTGGGGGCCGCGGGCTCTCGGCAACCGTAGCATTCTCGCCGACCCCCGCAATCCGGCCATGAAGGACATTGTCAACGCCAAGATCAAGTTTCGCGAGCCTTATCGCCCGTTTGCGCCGTCTGTGACGGCGGATTGCGCCACCAAGTATTTCGAGCTGGATGGGTCGGCTCGGCATTATCCGCTGCGCTACATGCTCTACGTGACGCCTGTGAGGGAAGCGCAGCGCCGGAACCTTCCGGCAATCACTCACGTGGATGGTACCGCGCGTGTGCAGGCTGTTTTCCGGGAGCACAGCCCGCTCTATCACAGTTTAATCGAACAGATGGGGCAGGCCACGGGCGTTCCGGTCGTTCTGAACACGTCTTTCAATCTGCGAGGAGAGCCCATCGTGACCACCCCTCGCAACGCCTTTAGCACGTTTTCGCGGAGCGAGATGGACTGCTTGGTTCTGGGTAATTTCTTGATTGAGAAGACCGCTTGACCTGACTGTGGTATTCCCCTTTTCCCCAGGAATATGAGCGAACGTACGAACACGACAGTCCGAGGGCCAGTTTTCAATTCGGCGCTCGATGTATTGCGACTCGTCGCGGTCAATGTCCTTATTTTTGCGGTTCTCGCCGAGTTGGTATCCATCGTCTTGGTTCACTTACCCAATTGGCCGTCGAGCAGGCCCAGTTACCATCTCAGTTACAACCTATTCTGGGCCAACATCAATCCTGTTTTCGGAGTATGGCACCGCCCCAACGGCGTCTTCATTCACAAAGGAGGATGTTACGACGTCACCTATTACACCAACAGCTACGGTGCGCGCGACGGGGAGCGCAGCCTGCATTCCTCTATGCCTCGTACGATCGTTTTGGGTGACTCGATGATCGAGGGCATGGGGCTGCCGGCGGAGGAACGGCTGAGCAACATCATGGAAAGGGACAGCGGCCACGAGCACCTCAACTTCGGTACCGGCGGCAATTTCGGCCCTCTTCAATACGCTCTGCTGTACAAAAGCATGGCGGCGGCCTTCGACCACAACCTCGTCATTGTGGGAGTGCTGCCCGACAACGACTTCCATGATATGGACCTCGCCTACTGGAAGGCCCACGGTTGGGCAGGCCCCTATCGCCCCTACTACGGCCCTGATCTTTCCGTCATCTACGACGGCCATTTTGATCCCCAAGCGGGAGAGGGCAGGTGGGACCACGTCGAGGCTTTCTTGCGCGCCTACTTGGCCTCCTACCACGTCGGTCAATACCTCGACACGCGATTTTATTGGCGCACCCTGAACCCCTATTCCGGCTACAATGACTACAACGACGTAGATCTCGCACGCCTGAAGAAGGCGCTCGAGGACATCGAGAGCACCGCCGCTGCACATGGCGCCAGAATGGCCGTCTTTTTGATTCCTCGCGCTACCGATTTCATTCGTCTACGGCAGTCGGGCAGCAACCGGCTAGGGCCCGTCATGGAGAGCTGGGGACGCGAGGTAGGAATGCCGATCAAGGACCTACTACCGGAGATGAACGCACGCGCCGGTGCCGACTACCGCCCCTACTTCCTGCCGTGTGATGGCCACTGGTCAGCCCACGGCAACGCCGTGGCGGCCAGCATTCTGGAGCGCTGGTTGGGTTATGAGACGACCGACCCGTCACATGCGAAGCCTTAAGCGACCCGAAGATTAGATTTCGCTTGCGTTGAGCAGCGGAGAATCGGTACATTGAACGCTACAACTGGTGGCGAAGGGCAACCCGAGGGGCTGCATATAGGCCTGCGGTTGCCACGGGAGCGAGGGGCACGGGATTGACCTGCGTCCTGGCGGTTGCCAATCAAAAAGGCGGCGTGGGAAAGACCACGACATCCATCAACCTCGCAGCCGCGCTCGCGCTGAAGAAGAAGCGAACACTCCTGATTGATCTCGATCCCCAGGCAAACGCATCGATTGCCTTCTTCTCCCCCGACGAAACGCAGTTCACCACCTACGACCTGTTTGCCGAGCATCCCAGTGAACTGGGCAAAATCGTGCGGCCGACGAAGGACCCGAATCTATTTGTTGCTCCCGCGCGTCTGGCCCTAGCTCGTCTCGAGCAACAGTTGGCCGGGCAATTCGACGCTCCCTACAAGTTGAAGGATGCGCTGGCGCAAGTGCTTAAGGATTACGACTACATCGTGCTGGACACCCCTCCGGCGCTTGGCATCCTTACCGTCAACGCCCTGGTGGCCTCGACACATTTGCTGGTTCCGATTCAGGCGGCCTACTTCGCCATCGAAGGCACCGACGATCTGCTCGAGACCTACGCGCGTATTCGCGCCCGCCCCAACCCCGATCTGAAAGTGCTGGGTGTCGTGATTACGCTCTACGACAAGCGCACAAACATTTCCCGTGATACTCACGAGCAGATTCGTGCGACGTTTGGGGATGCTCTTTTCAAGACACGCATTAGCAAGAACGTCCGACTTGAGGAAAGTCCGGCGTACAAAGAAACCGTCTTCACCTACGCGCCAAAATCTTCTGGCGCCGAAGAATATAAGAAACTCGCCCAGGAGGTAGTACAACGTGTCGAAGCGGATCGGGTTGCCCGTCACTCTCAAGATGCGGCATGACGCACATTATGTCGAAACGCTCACCAGTTTTAGCGGTGCGTCGGTCGGCCGCATGATTCCGATCAACAAGATTCGGCCGAATCCCGATCAGCCGCGCAAGCAGATCGGCGATGTTCGCGAACTGGCGGACTCGATCCGCGAAAAAGGGGTGCTCGAGCCCCTTTTGGTGCGCTACGTTCCGCGCGAGGAGATGTACTACATCATCTCAGGGGAGCGCCGCTATCACGCCGCGCATACCGCTGGCCTTCGCGAGTTACCCTGCATCGAGAAAATCGCCGACGATGCCGAAACACTCGAGTTGGCCCTTATCGAAAACCTCCAGCGGAAGGACCTGACCCCGTTTGAGGAAGCCGATGGCCTGCAGCGCCTTGCCGACCAATTCGAGTATACGCACGACGACATCGCGAGAAAGATTGGCCGCGCCCGCTCGTCGGTCACCGAAACAATGTCTCTGCGGACGATTCCAGACGACGTCCGCCGCGCATGCCTGGAGTGCGGGATCGCCACGAAGTCGCTCCTGCTGGAAGTCGCGCGCCAGCCCAACGAAAAGAAGATGCACGAGATGGTCCGACGCATTGCCCAGGGTGGGTTGACGCGCGATGAGGCCCGCCGCGCCCGCAAGGATGACGTCCAATCGGCGCCCCGCCCGCACCCCTTCATTTTCAACTATCAGGCCGAGGATGGCTCCTTCACGGTGCGCTTACAGTTCCGCAAGAGCCATGTCAGCGAGGAAGAGCTGGCCGCCAGTTTGCGCGCCCTTCTACGCCAGCTCGAATCCGGCTCGCTTTCCTCTTCGGCCGCTTAGCAACCGGCCCATTGTATCGCTAGGGCGCTGAGCTTTCCTTGTACGTTCCGTATTTCTGTGCGATCGGTTTGAGCGTAGGATAAAACTGCACGAATGTGTGCTCGACCGCGGCGTGGTCGTTGTGGCACTGCCAACACGCCGACTTAGCGTTTGCGACCGCCGTTCTTGCGTCACCACCAAAGCCAAAGTAGGCCCAGGTATCGGGGAATTGCCGCGTATCTTTCACCTCAACCGCAAGACCCTCCAGGTCAGTTTGGAAATGGCCGGTCTTGTTGATCGAGCCCTTGGTTTGTGAGGCGCGCTCCTCAAGTACGAACATCGTCTTCTCGGGCCAGGTTCCGGTCGAGAGAAACTCGCGGTAAGCCCATTGCGGCACGAAGACGTTCGTGAAAAGGTCTGGCCCACCTGCCGCTGGGTTGTAATTCATCCCCAGGCCTGAGGACAGATAGATCCACTCGCGGTAAGCGTCGGGCCTAACCAGCTTCCCACCCTCGTATTGCGGTCGCGTAGCATCTCGATCTTCCGCCACCGCGTACGCAACCGTGAAGCAGGTCAGCGCGGCGAGACTTAATAGGAACGCTTTGGTCATCATGCCCCCGTTTCTGCGGTCCCTGCACGGGAAGGCCTTACCTGTCGGTTCGACGCAGCCGAAGGGGAAAGGAAAGCAGATCAGCGCCCCCCGGCCCGTTTGCCTTGCGCATCTCGCACTTTTGCCGTCGCCCTGCTATCCTTTTCGTGTGCAGCTGACGCCCCAACAAGTGAATTTTCTAAGCACGCTCCGCGCGCGTGGTTTCGACGTGGTCGCATTTCCCCTGTATGAAAATTTCGTCGGCGTCCGCAAAGGGAATTGTGGCGCGCTGCTCGCGCCCAACGACGCCGGGACCTTTCAGCTCTATGGTGAGCCTTCCTATCTTGTCAGCGGCCAACCCAGCGCGCGGATGATCCAATCCGACGGACACTGGTTCGTTCGCAGGGGCGAAAAAATCCCGGCAACACTCGAGCGCAGCGCCGAACTCGAGTCTTTCGCCGCCGAACTCGCAAACGCGCTTCTGCCCGTCGCTTAAACCCAACAACCGCTTGCAATTTCGCTCGCGCCTTAGCAATCTACCAAGGGCCTGATGCCAGCCCTATGCCGGTACCGCCGTGAGCAGCCCATCCCCACGCGCGCAGGATAGCACCTTCGACGTGATCTGCATCGGCGCCGGGCCCACCGGCCTGGCCAGCGCGATCGAGGCGACCCGCACTGGGTTGCACCCACTGGTTATCGACAAAGGCGCACTCTGCAACTCACTTTTGCACTACCCGATCAACATGCTGTTTTTCACCACGCCCGAGCGCATGGAGATTGGCGACCTCCCCATGGTGACCCTTGGCAGCAAGCCGACCCGTGCCGAGGCCCTGAAATACTATCGCCGAGCGGTCGAACATTACGGCATCCAGACCCAACTTTACCAGCGCGTCACACAGATTGGGGGCCGCGACACGGCTTTTGTGGTGGAAGCAGAGCAAAGCGGGGCGCGACGTGAATATGCTGGCCGCAAAATTATCATCGCGACGGGCTACTATGACCTGCCGAACCGTCTCGGGATCCCCGGCGAAGATCTTCCGCATGTCTCGCACTATTTTTCCGAGGCGCACCCATACTGGAATCAGGATGTTGTCGTCATCGGTGGCAAGAATTCGGCGGCCGAGGCCGCATTGGAACTTTTCCGCGGGGGAGCGCGGGTCACGCTGGTTCATCGCGGCTCTGAAATGGGCAAAAACCTGAAATATTGGGTTCGCCCCGATATCGAGAATCGCATTCGGGCGGGCGAAGTCCGTGCGCTGTTTTCAACGCAAGTCACGCGTATCGAACCCGGCCGGGTCTGGGTGAAAAACGGCGGCGCGGGCCAGGCGATTCCGGCGGTGCATGTTTTCGCGCTCACCGGCTATCATCCCGATTTCGAATTTCTTGAGCGGCAGGGGATTCACCTCGATCCTGTCACGCGACGCCCTTGGTGCGATCGCCAGACATTGGAGACCAACGTCCCCGGTATCTACGTAGCTGGCGTTGTCGTCGGCGGCATGTTGACCTCTGAGATTTTCATCGAGAATGGCCGCTTTCACGGCCGCCAGATCATCGCTGCGATGACGGGTAAAGGCGTGTTGGCCGAACCCGCGCCTGTCGCTCCCCCGGGGGAGTGAGTCGTTGATGCATGCGGAATTTCGACCCGTGCCACGATTAGCGCCAATTTATACGGACGCGAATCGGCAAATTTGCTAGAGTGAAGATCGATGCCATCGATTGTGCGAGAAGTCGGCGAGACATTTGTAGCGCTGATAAAGGGCTTCAGCGTCACGCTGCGGACGATGTTTCAGAAAACGACGACTGAGGATTTTCCCGTCGCGCCGGCGAGCGTTCAACCCCGCTATCGGGGCATCCACGTGTTGCAGCGCGATGAAAACGGTCTCGAGAAATGCGTGGGTTGTTTCCTGTGCGCGGCAGCTTGCCCGGCGAACTGCATTTACATCGAAGCCGCGGAAAACAGCGACGCTAATCGCATCTCCGCAGGCGAACGCTACGCTTCGGTCTACAATATCGATTATTCCCGATGCATTTTCTGCGGCTACTGCGTCGAGGCCTGCCCCACCGATGCCATTACTCACGGACACGATCTCAATCTGGCCCCCTACGACATCAACGCGCTCGTCTACCGTAAGGAACAACTGCTCGAGCCCTGGCCTCCTCGCAAGACCCAGGTACCAGCCTAGGCGAAGGTCTCGCCGTGGTCAGTTCTCCGCCTAAGACTCAGGCTGAGGAATACGGAGACGGCAACTTTCCACAGAGATTTCCACAGGCGGGCGCTAGCTAGGCCCTTCCACGCTTGGAGGCGTGAAACAGCTGTCGCAGCAGGGGAATCCCCATATTGAATGGCGTCAGCATCACATTCTTCAGCAGGTTCGAGCGCTGCTCGATGCGCTCGTGAATGGCGTCGGCCTCGTCCTTTTTGGCCGCCACGACCGCGGCAATGTACTTGAGAAAATCGACTCCGCACTGATCGCACGTGCCGCCGTGGCGCTGCTGGTGGTTGCATGAAGGGCACGTGTAGCGCAGCGTCGCGTGGCAGCGCGGGCAAAAGCGGGCTATATCGCGCGCTTCTGCATTGCATTTGGGGCACTTCATAGCGTCATTTTACCCGCCCGTACGCCCTCCCAGTGCAGCTATCGACGCGCAGTGCGCTCTCGCCGTTAACCTGGCCCTCGGACCAGCCGGCCCTAGGCGACGCTCCGTGCCTAGGAGGGTCGTTTCTTTCAGGGTAAAGAGTGAAGCGACACTCAGAACCGCCAGAGGCGACGTTCCCGGGGGGACGCATTGGCAGGAAGTGACTTCTTCTTATTTCCACATCCACAGCGATCGGGGTCGACCGGGTGCACGGGCGCAGCTTGCTGTTTGTGGCGTTGCGTGGGCGCGAGCAGTCGTACCACATGGCTGAGACGCTCTTGCCGATACGGTTTCGCCATGCAAACCATGGCGCCCAACGAATGCGCGTTCGCGTAATCGCTCGGATATGCAGAACGCGTCAGAAGCATAACGGGCACGGCCCGTAATCGCGGCGTTGCCTTGCAGTGCTCGCACAGTTCGTAGCCAGGCAAATCGTCGCCTTCGATTTCTGCGATCAGTAGCGCCGGCGTAAACATTTTCAGCACTTCGTGCGCTTCGGCCGCACGACTGACGGCGATCACCTTATAACCTTCGCTGCTGAGACAGGTCTTGATCGACTCCCGGATCGCCTGGTCCGCATCGACGACCAGCACGAGTGGCTTGGGGGGCTCGGTTTCCTGCTCCTGCCTAGATGCCTGCTTTCTGATCAGCGTGCGACCCGCCGCATCTACGATGTCCTCACCGACTCCGACGCACAGGGCGATAGCTACAGAACGCCGATGGTCCGGCATTTCGCTGATGCGCACGACGCGCCCCGGCTGCTCGGCCCGCGTGGTCTGTGCGAGCTGGGACGATTTCGCGTAGGGAAACGTGACGGCAACTTCCATACCTGGCGCAAAGGTGTTCAGAAAGGTTACGAAGAGCACGCCGTTTGGTGAAACGTCGAGCGTCGTCGAAATTTCATCCGGACCGCCCAGCGTCACATCGGCCGCGCGGACCCGAATGGGTGCCGAAATCAATGCGCGCCGACGTTTGCGGCGATCGACACGAACGCCACTCGGTCCATTGGCACGCGGATTTCCTTTCGGACCGTCGCCGAAATGAGAATCTTCGAGTGTTTCTCGCATTCTGTTCCGAGTCCTCTTCTTTGCCGCAGAGTAGCAGCTCGAGGCCAAGTGTCCTGTAGAAGGGAAGTCACATTCACGCGGTACTCTAGTGTCGTATTCGATTGGTACCTTGGTACCAAACCGCCCTGACGAAGCTCGGGCTGCCCGAAATTCGCTGCGCAAGAAATGCGCTGCCGTGCGACAATCGCTCGAGTGCCCGCAGATAGCCTCTACAAGCTCTCCGTGCTGGACGTTTCGCCCGTACCTTCCGGCTCATCGAGCACCGAGGCGCTGCAGAACACGCTGGATCTGGCACGCCTAGCTGACCACCTCGGGTTTACGCGCTATTGGCTCGCTGAACACCACAATACGCCACTGATCGCAAGCTCCGCGCCCGAGATCATGATCGCCCACGTCGCCGACGCGACTTCGCGCATCCGTGTCGGTTCAGGCGGCATCATGCTGCCCAATCACACGCCGCTGAAAGTTGCCGAGACGTTTCGCGTCCTGGAGGCTTTGCATCCGGGCCGAGTCGATCTGGGTATCGGGCGCGCGCCCGGCACCGATCCGCTCACGGCGCTCGCGCTGCGGCGCTCACGCCAGGCTCTTAGCGCCGAGGATTTTCCAGCGCGCCTCAACGACCTGCTCGCCTTCCTCGACCACGGCTTTCCCCACGATCATCCGCTTGCCTCGATCCGCGCAATGCCGGACGACGTCCCGATGCCAGAAATTTGGCTGCTTGGCTCGAGCGATTTCTCAGCGATTCTCGCCGCTCAAAACGGGCTGCGATTCGCCTTCGCCCACCACATTCAGCCTGCGCCCGCAGTTAGCGCCCTGCGCCTGTATCACGACAACTTTCAGCCGTCGGAATACCTGAACGAACCGCAGGCGCTCATTGGAGTTTCGGTCGTCTGTGCGGAAACCGATGAGCGGGCAAGGGAACTGGCCCTGCCGTTGCAGTTGGTCCTGCTGCGCTTTCGTAGCGGCCGTATGGATCGTTTGCCGACGATCGAGGAAGCAAAAAACTATCCGTACACGCCCGAGGAGCGGGAGGTGATCGAGATCAACCGCGAGCGATCGTTCGTGGGCTCGCCCACAACGGTGCGCGAGGGACTGGCGGAACTTGCCGACGCGGGCCGGGTCGGTGAAATCATGATCACGACCCTGACCCACGAACACGCCGACCGCCGCCGTTCCTATCAGTTGCTCGCCGAGGCCTTCTCGCTCCCTGAAACAGCCGCCCCCAGGCCGTAGGGCATACGGATCCCCTGGCGGTGCAGGCCCTGATCATTAGGCTACCGCTCGCCGAACCCTTGCTCGAAGCTAGGAGTCCTTTGCCGGAGACTTTGCTGCCTGCACCTTCTTAGCTAGCTTCGGCTTCTTTGCTCGGCCCGTTTTCTTTTTCATTGCCTTAGTGCTCCTTTCGCTTGAATGAGCAGGTGGCGCAAAGCCTAACACTTCTGACAGAGGAGCGGAACTGCACAGCGGGGCTGGTGGTTTCAATGGGTCGACACAACACTAGCTCGAGGTTCATTTCGCCGAGTTTTGAAGCCCAAATCCGTTCGCGGGCATCGATTCAAAGGAAAACCCCGTCCTGCTTAGATCTAATTGAGGGCAGCCCAAAAGTTCGGTCTTTGCTGGAAAGTATTGTCGGGGCTATTTCTTAGAGGGTGTTGCATCGACCCTTTGAACCGGCACTCTTAATCAGGCAGACTCGATCGCTTCGGGCCAGCCAGTGAGGTCTGGCCGTCTGCCGTTGGTCGGGCGAGCAAGCCCCCGCCGGGACGAATGTAAGGCGCTTGCGCTCGCTAGAGTGTTATGCTATATTTCTTTCTGTTTGTTGCTCTTATGACCAAAATTGCACCACGATGAGGCTGCCGGACGGTCGTCTGGCAGCCTTTTTTGCATTCTAGGGCATACGACGAGCAGCAGGCAAATCTACCGGGGGCTATCCGTCTCCGTGTCAACGAATTAGGAGCAAACCGAAGTGGCTACAGAACAGGGTACAGTGAAGTGGTTCAACGCCGCCAAGGGCTATGGCTTCATCCAGCGCCAGTCTGGTGAGGACGTTTTCGTCCATTTCTCGGCGATTCAGGCCGACGGCTACAAGACTCTCAATGAGGGCCAGGCCGTCGAATTTGAGGTCAAGCAGGGCCCCAAGGGCCTGCAGGCAGAACGCGTCGTGGCTCTGTAGCATCCGCTATATTTTCGGTTCCTACTCTGGAGGAGGCGTCATGCAGATCCTGTCCGAGGGACAGACTGTCCGCCACCAGCAATACGGCCTTGGCACGGTCACAGAATCCAATGTTGAGCGCACCACGATCGACTTCGACAACCACGGTGTGAAGAAGTTCGTCACGTCCATTTGGACCGCCGAACTCGTCGGCGAACCGCCCGAAGGTCGTCCCGCGAAGCGCCGCGGCCGCAGAAGACCAGCCAAAAAGTGAGGAATTATATTGCTCCATCCCTCTTCCTCTCCGGGGAGGAGCAGATTAGTGATGCTTCACCGCCGTATGCGTCGTTTTCCGCCAAACACCCCACCACAGCGTCGCGCCGGCAACGATCGATACGACACTGGCCGCCTGCGCGTTAGTTAACCCAAAGAATGATCGAGGGTTGATGCGAATGAATTCGACCATAAACCGAGCCAGGCCGGTCAGCAGCAAATATGCCGCAAACACACTGCCCGGCCGCCGCCAACCAACCACCGATGCAGGACCCACCGAGGGCGGCGAAACCCCCCGCCCAACTCGGGCCGCAACCTGGTCGGCTCCCAGCCGCCACAGCACCCATGCGATCACGCACGCGACGACAAATTCGTAAATCGGCGTCGGGTGCACCCGCTCGCTCGTCGGCACGAGACCACTCGGAAAGCTCATTCCCCAGGGCAGGGAAGTCGGCAGGCCATAATCGCCGTCACCCGATAGCAGACATCCGATGCGCCCGACACCATAGCCGAGCGCGGCCGCAGCCGATCCCGCATCGAAGGACTCGAGCAGAGGAACCTTCTTTGCTCGTGCGAGCAACACCCATGCCGCGAACCCGCCGATCAACCCTCCAAACCAAGCGAGCCCATACCGACTGAACAGCACGTCGGCGGGATGCGCAAATAGCTCGCGCGGCGATTGGAGTGCGTGGTACAGCTTCGCTCCGATGATCCCCGCAAGCGCTGGCACAACGATGAATATTTCCGCTGTGGGCGAATTTTTTTCTGCAATTTTGCGCCGCGCCATATCGGCGCGCAGAACATAATAGGCGACGATCATGGCCACCGCGACCATCAAGCCAAAGGTCGGAATCTGGATCGGCCCAATGTGCAGAAAGGGAATCACCGCGCGAGTATATCCGACATCGCCAGCAAACCTCAGGTCGTGACGCCGCCTGCAACGCAATACTGGACTGTGCCGTCTAATGGTGTAGAATCGCTGACGTCCCCCTCGATTCGCGGAGAGGGTGCGAAGATGAGACGCTACAGGGTTTGCCGCCTGCCTTTCGGGCTTGCTGCTATTTTCGTGATGGCCGTCCTAGTTCTTAGGCCGCAGCTTGCGATCGCGCAACACGGAGGTGGCGGCCACGCCGGCGGAGGGGGAGGGCATGTCGGTGGCGGCCACTTCGCGGGTTTTGGCGGTAGCCACAGCCGGTCGGCCTCTTCAAAGACATCATCAAATTCCAGCGCTAAGCCGCCCGCCGAATCCACGCCTCCTGTCATCGCGGCGGGAGTACCGATCGGCTCGGCGGCTTCGGCAAAGGAATTTGCCCCGTTCAGCCCGGCTCCTGCGCACACAACAATTGGTTTCCCGCCCACAGCGCCATCCACAACCTTCCCGACGGCCCTGCTGCGTTCGGCCGGCCCACTAAGCTTTTCTGGCGAAGGTCACCAGATCTGGCAGAACTTCGCGGCCCGGTCGACGACGGCCGCCATGCCTCCGGCAACAATTCTGCTGCCGCCGCACATTGCTCGCCAACCGATCTATATGGTTCCGTATTATCCGGCGTATTATCCGCCGTTCGGATACTATGGTTTTAGTCCGTTCCTGGGCTTCGGTTGGGGATGGGGTTGCAGTCCGTTTTATCCATGGGCGTTCGGCTGTGGCGGCTTCGGCTATGGTTCGAGCTACGGGTACGGGTACGACTCGGGAGGTGACTACCCGCCTGCCTGGAACGACAGCCAGGCGCCTCCTTCCGACGATGACACCTTCAGCTCACCGAGTCCGTCGACCTGGCAAAATGCACCCGCCGACGAAGAAGCGCAGGGCAATGTCGCCACTTCGATCCCAAAGACTCTGGTCTATTTACAGGACGGCAGCAGTTACGAAGTGACCGACTACTGGTTGGTCGACAATAAGTTGCATTACGTCACCAATTACGGTGGAGAGAATTCGGTGAGCCTGAGCCAGATCGACGTGCAGCGGACAGTTGACGCCAACGCTGCGCGTGGCGTCAATTTCACGCTTCATCCCGCGCCCCCCGCTTCTCTCACACCCCCGCCTTCGGCCGACAGCGCGCCGCCGGCTGCACAGCAGTGATCTAGGCGGCCCTTACAGTCGCTTCCCCGGCCGCTGGGCGAGCTGTTCGAGGCTCGGGTAGGATTGCGCAGCGACAAACGACTGTTCTGGCGGCTGCGAGCCATCTCGCATCGCTTGCACAAGCATTTCCAGCGCTCTATCCATCGTCAGCGAGGTCAACACCGCGGCGCACAGTACACCTTGATCAACGAGAGGCTTCACTTGATTCGCAACGCCCACTCCGACGCACGGCACCGCCAGCCACTTTGATCGATCGGGCTCATTCGTATTGGTCTCAAACGCTTTCCTCGCGCCAAATATGAAATCCGCGTTCTGCGACACGATCAATCGCGTCGGATCGGGCCGCCCGATCGACAGACCCAGCCACGAGCACACTGCGTGGTAGGCGTTTTCCGCCGTCGATCCCTGTACCTTCAGGACTTTCACCTCGATATTGTGCGGCTTAGCGCTTTCAAGCCCTTCAAATCGCCGCGATGCCAGAGAACTCATCCCGGGCCCACGCAGGTAGAGAATCATCCCTCCGGACGGAAACATCGCGGCGATCTGCCGCGCTTGCATCCGGCCTACTTCCACGTGATCCTGCGAGACGAGAAACACAGGAACCCGCGCCTTCCTACGTAGCATGGCGAGATATTCCACCTGGGCGTTGCTCACCAGCCATCCGATTCCAGCGGCAACCGCTGCCTCGGCTACACGGGGTAATCCGGCCGCGCTCACCGGCTCCAGAAGGATGCCGTCGGGCCGAGATCCCGGCTGCGATTGAATAAATCGCAGAAGCTGCTGCCCTTGGGCGACCGGATCCATATCCGCGCTCACGACGTCCAGCTCCACACCAAGACGGTCTGCCGTCGCTTTGGCCGCGGCCGTTTGTTCCCGTAGATACATGCTGTCGCCAGGGATCGACAGCACACATCGCCATTTTTTCACGACTTCTCCACGTTCTTTTTTCGGTTTTGCCAGGGAGAGAAAGCGAGCCCAACCACAGAATCCGCTCTATCCGCCGTTAAGGCAATCGGTAAAACAGCCTCTGTGCTGTTAACATAGTTAGAAGATGCTTCGATACGGTTGCTTCGGGGTCCTACCATTGGTTCTTTTGGCGCTTTCTTGTGCCGAGGCTCTCGGCCAAGCGGCGCCAAACGGCTCGTCTTTACTACCCGACCAAGTGCAGACGCCAGCGGTTCCAACCCAGCCCGCGCCGTCGGAAGCTCCGTCAGGAAACTCGACCTCTTCCTCGCTGCCGCCCTCGACAGGCCCCACGGGACCGGTCGCGCACACAATTTCAGTCACTTTCGACTATGACTTCGATCAGACGCCGGCATGCACCGCGGAGATCAAGCGTCGCTGCGTTCAGCAGTTTGTCGTTTATGATATTTCGTCAGGCGCCAAGCACGCGTATCAGATCGGCAGGGTGGATCTTCCCGACCACCCGTACGGCCAAAAGCGGGGCATTGCTGGGAAAACCGATCCCCACGTCTTCGAATCCGGCAAGCATCTTATCGCCGTCGCTGCACGGGAACCGGAACCGCAGCCGTACCCAGTTGAATCCACCACCGCTGGCTGCTCTAGCTGCGCCACCTGGGTCAGCATCCCTTAGCGCCGAGTCTTCCTACGGGCAAGGATCGATGGGATGGTTTCCGCACACGGAATCAGCCAATACGCGGGAATTGCTGCGTCATGCAGTGAATCGTCCCGAGGCCGAGGACGAGATCGCGCGAGTAGATGGGCACGACTTTGTGGCCCGGGAAGACCGAGGCCAGGCTATTCAGCGCAATCCGGTCCGCAGGATCGTTGAACGTCGGCACCAACACAATTCCGTTCGCGATGTAGAAATTCGCGTAGCTCGCCGGCAAACGCTGCCCTGCAAAATAAACGGGGCGTGGCATCGGCAGTTTTTCGACGCGCAGTGGGTGTCCGTCTTGATCCTTCATCGCTCCGAGAAGCGCAAGATTTTCCTGCAGCGGCTCATAGTTGGTTTCCGTGCGATCCTCCTCCACCGCGATAACGACGGTCCTCGCGTCAACGAAACGGGCCAAGTCGTCGATGTGTCCGTGCGTGTCATCGCCCGCAATCCCGTGGCGCAGCCACAGGACATTCGTCACGCCGAGGTATTTCTTAAACACCTGCGCGTAGTCGAACTTCGTGTATCCAGGATTGCGTGACTGGACTTCGCTCAGCAGGCATTCTTCGGTCGTGAGCATCGTGCCGCAGCCATTGACGTCAATGGCGCCACCCTCGAGAACGACCCGGCGCTTTTTGTGTTCGGGCACGATGAGCGGTTTCTGCAGCTTGCGATTCGCCAGCGCGACAACGCGCGCATCCTTTTTGTGGTCGCCGTATTTCGCCCACCCATTGAAGTCAAAATTCAGCAGCACGCCGGCTGTTCGTGCGCCGTCCGATCGAGGGTTGATCGTTACAGGGGCTGCTGCGTGAAGGGTAGCGCTTTCATCCTTGGAGGGAGGTGGCGAGGCCACCGGGGCCCGCGGTTCGTCATTCGGCGAGGAGACCACCCCAATCGGCCCCGAATCGCGCATCCATCCACGGTCGGTCGGAACGTGAAAAAACCTGACAGAGTCGGCGGGCGCACCCGCTTTTTCCAGGACTGCTTTCGCCCGAGCCTCCGCCACGTGATCCTGGACGATCAAGAATACGCGCTCGACTGCCGCAAGATGGCGGACGATTTCGGCGAACGCCCACGGGATCGGGGAAAATTTCCCGGGCCAGTCGGTGAGCTCATGGGGCCAGCTGAGCCAGGTCGCCTCGTGCTGCTCCCACTCGGCGGGCATACGGAAGGTGGTGTGCGGGGGGACCACGCCGGACTCTGGGCGGATCATTTCCCGAGCCAGCGGTTGAGGATCGGCTCGTAGGCGTCAATGCGGCGGTCGCGCAGAAACGGCCAATTCCGCCGCGTGTCCTCACTTTTAGCGGGATCGCATTGAACGACGAGCACTTCTTCTTTGTCGCTTGAAGCTTCGGCAACCAGCTGCCCGAACGGGTCCGCGACAAAGGAATTGCCCCAAAAGTCAATCCCCGGATCGCCCTTAGCCGGATCGCCTTCGAAGCCAACGCGATTTACGACCGCGACGTAGACACCATTGGCGATGGCATGCCCGCGCTGAATCGTCCGCCAGGCATCCAGTTGCGCCGCACCAAATTCGGCCTTCTCCTTTGGGTGCCAGCCGATACTGGTGGGATAGAAAATCACGCCTGCACCGCCGAGAGTCACTGCGCGTGCGCCCTCCGGATACCACTGGTCCCAGCAGATCTGCACGGCGATACGGCCGTAGCGCGTGTCGAAATTCGGAAAACCGAGATCACCTGGCGTGAAGTAAAACTTTTCGTAGTAGAGCGGATCGTCCGGTATGTGCATCTTGCGATATTTGCCAAGAAACGAGCCGTCGGCGTCGATCACCGCGCACGTGTTGTGGTAAATTCCAACGGCGCGCCGCTCAAAAAGGGAAGCGACGATGACGATTCTGTTTTCGCCGGCGACCTTCGCTAGGATGTCGGTTGCGGGCCCCGGAACGTCTTCGGCAAGATCAAACAGTGCCGCATCCTCGGTCCGACAAAAATATTCACTGCGAAACAGTTCTTGTGTGCAGACAATCTGCGCGCCGCGCTTGGCCGCCTCCCGGATTTTCTCCGAGGCCCGCGCGAGATTTTCGGCTGCATCTTTCGTGCAGCGCATCTGAATCAATCCTACGACGAATTTTTCGCTCATCTTGGCCATCGTATCACGCGCGTACCGCGGCCCCAACGTCTTCATGACCATCCATCACGGTGGGGCTTGCCGATGCGGGCCGAGGACGGCCTGGATGGCAATCGGAAGGAGAGGCGAACCGATGGCGGTCTGGCTCGACCGCACCGGCGTAAAGGGGTAAGACGGCGGCTAGAGCGTGCGTTCGATCGCGTTGGTCATCCCGCGCGACGCGCCGTACACCGTTTTCATCGACGGGGGAGGCGCGACAAGGCGCACCACGTGCAGCAGTCTTTCGGGCTGGAACGGCTTCGCCATGCAAACGACCGCCCCCAACTGGTGGCTCGCTGTGTAGTCGGCCGGTTGCGCTGCGCGGGTCAGCAGAATCACTGGCACGCGTTGCAGCCGCTCGTTGCGCTTAATGATCAAGCAGAGATCGTGTCCGGACATGTCCTCGGCTTCTACTTCTGCGATGAACACCGCGGGCACCGCGGTACGGAGGATATCCAGGGCTTCCTGCGCCGTCGACACCAGCACAACGTTGTAGCCGTCCTGTTGCAGCAGGTTGCGCATGATTTCCGCTGTACGGTTGTCGGATTCGACCGCCAGCACCATTTGCTGCTGTTTTGCTTGCGACGCCACGGCGGAAACAGAAAAGGCTCCGCTCTTGTCTGCGTCTTTCGCCTGCACGGCGGCGGCCTCAAACTGCACGGCTATCGCATACTTCCCTCCGGCCGTTTCCGTCACGCGCACAACCTCTGCCGACTGCGCCTGGTTGATGGCGTGCGCATCGGTCGAGAAGGGAAACGTTACCTGGAGCGTCTGACCTTTCCAATAGCCGCGATTCTGCGCGAGGAACAGCAAACCATCGCGCGAGACATCCACCGTCATACAGACTTCCTCAAACGCCTCGGGCGTGTTCACGGTGCGGATGTGGAGTTGCGCGGATATTTTTGCGCGCCGGCGGCGGCGGCGCTCGACGAAGTTCCCCGAGCTGGCAGCCCCCTCCGCTTTCGTGTTGATTTCTTGGACTGCGGTGGTCGATTCCATTGGTGCCATACCCCCAGGAATTTTTGCGGGTTCTCGAAACCTGGCGCTGACCCGCGGATTTAAATCTAGCCGCTGCCGCGCCCGTGCGAAATAGTACGAGAGTTACAATTTCCCGTTCTTGAGCGGCACCCATTGATCTCGCAAGTAATTTAAACACAAGGAGTTATATGCTTGGAGAGGCGGCGTCGTGCGGGGCGCACGGCTCGGGCGAAGGCGGCGCGAAACAGAAAAGGGGCGGCCGTTGTGGCGGACGCCCCTTTTCCCCTCAGCTCTGAGTGCTACTTCTCGTCGTGCTTGTCTTTGTATATCTCGTGGCTCACGTTGTTCTGCTGGTGTTCGACCTGATTGTGCTCTTGCGGCGTCAGGTGACCGCCGTTGGCCGCCCGATCGTTCTGGACTTCTCGATGAATGTCCGCCTCCTGGTGCTCGACATGGGCGGCTTGGCCCGCTGTCATCTGACCGGACCGAATGCCGTTGGCAATTCGCTGTTGCTGATTGAACTGCCGCTGGTTGACCGAGGCGAACGCGGCATGCTGAGGCGTGCCATGATTCTCCGACGCCAGCATGCTGCGGTCGTGGCTCGCCGACATCTGGTGTGAGACCTGGTCCTGCGTCGGCTGGAAATGCTGCTCGCGTATGGCTACCTGTTCTTGCGCAGTCGGACGCGCCATCACGCCGCCCGGTCCATTAAAGCTGACGCGATTGACAACCGTTGTGTTGTTGATGACCGTGCGGTCGACATACACGTTGCGAACCACGGTCTCGTCAACGTGAACCACCGCTGTGTTGTACGCGAATACGCTGCCCCGCCACACTCCTCCGACGAAGCCCACGCCGCCGTAACCAAAGCCGTAGTTAACTCCGCCATAGAATCCGATGTGCGGTCCCCAATAGCCTGCATGCCAGCCGTAGACGCCACCAACAAATCCCCAATAGCCTGGAGTCCAAAGCAAACCCACGCGCGGAGGCGCCACCCAAACGCCCGGCACCCAGTAGTAGCCCGCCGGACCCCAGGCCCAGTATCCAGGCGTCCACAAATAACCCTCCACGGGGCAGGCAGGCTGGGCGTAAACAGGAATCACCGGAGGCGCAACCGTAATCGAAACAGCAACTTGAGCCTGTGAGACGGTTGGTAGGATGAACGCTAAAGCCAAAGTCAGAACCAGAAGATGGCGGAAATCGAGTAGGGACCTCATGTTATCAGTTCCTCCCATGCAGGGTCCCGCTGCCGTTTCGAGATGGGCAGGTCGGGACAGGGGCCAGGCACTAGCTAATTATGAAATAAACGCCGCCACACGTGAGCCCAAACCGTGGCGGCTATATCCAATCAGTTAAACCCTGTGGAGCGGAATTAGTTGCGATGTTGGGGCAGGATCGACAGAGAACTCTCGGGCCGCACGGGCGCCCGACAGCAAGCACCGATTGACTGCTTCTTGCCAGCCAAGCTAAAATCGCCGCTCATGAAGACTTTGCTTGCAGGTGCAGCGTTCTTGCTGGCGATGACGATCGTCACCGCTCCGCTAGCCTACACCCAGGACGACGCTGCGTTGGCCGACCCAGCTTTTGTGTATGCTTCCAGCGCTCCTACGCAGGCAGTTGCGCCCTCCGACGTTTGGAAGATGGTCGACGACAAGCGAGGCGACATCGCGCTGGTAGACACGCAACCCCGTGACGGCTACGCCGAACAGCACATTCCCGGCGCGCTCAACTACCCCTGGGTCATGCAAATCAAGAACTTCCCGATACCGCTTCCGCGCAACAAAATCCTGATTTTCTACGGTTCGTGTCCGAATGACACAAGCGACATGGTCAAGAAGCTCGCCGAGTTTGGTTACTTCAACATCAGAATCATGGACGGTGGCCTTGAAAAGTGGGTTTCGCTGAAGTATCCAACCGTCGGCACCGTTAGCAGCGGGCAGGGGACACCCGAAGTCTCGCAGCTCGCCGCAAAACCCGAGAAAACCCCCTCTCACTAGCCAAGTATTCCCTCGCTGTACCGGGCTTCATGGCAGCATCGGTAAAACGACCGCGTTAGCTAACGGAAATGACATCGATCATGAAGGTGAGGGCACGTGAGGCGTTCAGCGAATTGCCATTGGCGTCGAGCGCGTTGGCCGTGATCGTCAACGAATAAACGTCAGCCGGCGTAGCAATCCCAGTAGTCGAGCTGCTGCTGCAGCCGAGGAGAATCAGCGCCGTCAGTCCGGCCGCTGCGAAAACCAGCGGCACGCGTTTTCTGCGCCGAGCTCTAATCCCGATCACAACCAGAACGAGCAAAACACCTATCACCATCACCACTAGGGGAGGGAAGCGGCCGCGATGGCGAGGGAGGTCGGGCGCAACGTAAATCGCCAGCCTCGGCCCGCGCGTCACTCGCGAGCTCGATGCCGTTCCGCCGCACGGATTTGCCACAGGCGGCTGCGATCCGGCCTTCGAGGATGTTGCAATCAGGATGCTGAAGGAGGTCGCCGAGTTGGGCGTTATGCTTAACGGACATGGACTGAAAGCGCAGGTCGAGGATGTCGGCATCCTCCCCGGACAAACCAGTGTAACGATTTCGCCGCTCGCGCCAAAGACGCTATCGGCGCTCACCTGTGCACTGATGACGGCCGTAGCTCCCTGGTAGACCGTGACTTGCATGGGCTGGCTACTGGATAGCGACAATTCATAGTCATCGCCCGTACCTGCGAGGTTCAACGCGGCGGTGTCACCTTGAGCGTCCGCCACGAGGACCACACCCTGAATTAAACCCGTGCCCTGGGGCGTAAAGGCGACGTTCAGTGTGCAAGTCGCTCCTGCCGCGAGCGTGGGCGTGCAGGTCGTGCTCTGGACCGTAAAGTTCGTGGGCGGTAATGTCGGCGGATTGGTGGGAACCGGAGGCGTGATAGCAAGGCCGGTAACCTGTGTCCCAGAATTGTTCAGCAGCGTATAGGTGATCGTTGGGCTCGTCCCCCCCTGTGGTTCGTTACAGAAATTGAAAAGCCTTAATCTACATGTACTGATGATCGGCTGCGAAAACACGAGCGCCGCGGAGGTAACACCGGAGAGGTAGAGCGAAACGCTATCACCCTCAGAGTCGCTAGCAGTCACCAAGGCCGAGCGCGGCCCGGTGACCATGGGCGTAAACGCGACGTTCAGTGTGCAGCTAGAGTTCGCAGCCAGCGCCGCCCCGCACGTCGTGCTTTCGATGGTGAAATCGGAAGTGCCAAATTGGGCGGGGCGGCCGGGGATGGCTGCAAACGCGATGTTGAGGCCGGTGATGGCGTTGCTGGTGCTCAGTGTAAACGCCTGCGCTCCGCTGGCCGTGCCGATGGGTTGCGGGCAATAGGTGAATGCATCACCGGGAAGGCCGGGCCCAGGGCAGGAGGGTGGCGTCGGCGGCTCCATCACCAGAGTCGCGCCCGTTCCTGCAACGTTGACAAAAGGGGTGCCGCTTATTGTGAGCGTGGCTTCCCTGAGACCGAGCGCCGTCGGTGAAAACGCCAGCCCGAACGAACAGCTTGAATTCGCAGCAAAACTGCCCATGCAGGTGTTGTTGCTGATCGTGAAGTCGCCCGCATTAAAATTCGCTGGGGAGCCCGGAACCGCGGCGAGTGCAATCGAAACATTGCTGGCCGCTGAGCCGAAGCTGATTGTGAATGGTGCGGCCTGACTGGCGGTGCCGGGAATCTGGTTGCAAAAGGTCATCGCGGGGCCCAGGGGGCATCCGGGCGCCGCGATCGACATGTCAGCGCTGAAACTGAAGGTGAAGCCAAGCGAGCTGGCAGCAGCCATCGCCCGTTGTTGGCCGAAGGCGTCCGGTGCGGGGTGGCCCTGGGCACCCGCAGCCGAGGCCGGCTTTCCGCGCAGCGCGGCAGCCCCCGCAAAGATCGTCACCGCCACCGCACAAAAAGCCAGCAATCGCCGCACTAGGCTCTCCCTTAATGAGAAAAGTTTCGACGCTTTTGGATTCACGCGCAGGCATTTGGGTTGCGCGAACCCAACCGATGCCGACTTCGTCGAGCTCCGCGTCAGCTGGAGTCTGGGTTGGGCCTTGTGAGAAACGCGCTGCTAATCACGCCCACGCGATCTGGCGCAACCGCTCCGACGATACCTCATTGCAACATCGCGGCAAACAAGTCCTTCATCTTGCTGAATGCGCGCTCGGCCTGGAGTTGGTTGTAGGCAGCGCTGTCGGCAACGGTCCACCCGTGAAGCGCGTCGGAGTAAATTTCGCTTTCATATTTTCCGCCCCAGGCCTTCAGCGCGACGTCGAGTCGGTCGATCGCTTCCTGCGGCATCGAATGATCATTCACCGCATGCCCGAAATACAGTTCAGGACCACCCGATTTTGGAATTCGCGATAGAACCAGATGTGGGCTCGTCGGTTTGTCAGTGTAGAGTCCGCCGCCATGGAACGATGCGATCGCACCGACCTTATTGGGCAGAGCCGCGGCCGTGCGCAGTGCCGTTTGTCCCGTGAAGCAGTACCCGACCGCGCCGATCTTGGCGCCGCTCACCGAGCCTTGCGTGCTCAGGAAATCCGCATACGTTTTTGCATCGCGCTCCATCACCTCCGGCGACAGCGGCCCAGCAAGCTCGCCGAACCGCTTCATAGTGCGCTCGTCGCCAGCAAAATTGGGGGTGAAATCGAAACACTTTCCCTTAACAGTGCGGAAAAACGGATTCACAAGCACGACGGTGTAACCCTGTTCGGCGAGCCGCTTCGCCATCGCGCGATGCGACGGGCGTATTCCCATGATGTCGGGGTAATGAATCACACCCGGGCGCTTCTTCCCATCTTCGGCCCAGTACAGCACCGCGTCGCAGTTTCCGTCTGCCGTCCGAATCTCAATTTCTTTTTCGGTCATGTCGGCTCCTTGAGTTGTTGGCCGAGGAAGCTTACTACATCACAACGATCGTCACGGAAAGATCGTTTTCTCCGTTTTATTCGCGCGCCGCCCTCGCGGAGAGCTCTTTATCCAATCCGCCACAGTGGCGGTGAAGGCTTCCGGTTCCTCGAAAAACGGATGGTGGCCGCTTCGCTCGAAAAGACGTAACGAGGCGTTGGGAAGCTTCTCTAGGACCCCCGTCCAAAGTGTGTAGGGCACGGTGTAATCGTAGCGGCCATGCAGGAGCAAAAGTGGCACGTCCAGGGACCGCCTATCGGTCGTGATGTCCCACCCGCGGGTCAGCTCACCCATCACATGGCCCAAAAGCGAAGGCTTTACGTCTGCCTCCGCGAACAGGGAAGTGACATCCTGGTGCGCTTCGAAAAAACGGATGGGCGTCTGTGCCAGGACGACGCGATCGATCGGCGCATCCGCTGCCAGCACGGATAGGTTGGCCCGCAGCGTCTGCTTGCGATCGTCCGACGCGTCCCGCTCAAAGAACGCCGTCGCTTGCCCCGCCAGCCAAGTCATATCGCCTCTGGGCGGAGTGCCCACCGCAATCACGCCCAACACAGTCGACGGACGCCGCCGGCCGTACTCAATCGCAAGCGCACCGAGGATGGAATGTCCAAGGACCACCACCTGCCCGACTCCGAGATCAGCGCGAATCGACTCGAGATCATCCGCGAGCAAGTCGAAGGTCAGTTCGGTGGGATTGCCACTGGATCGTCCACCACCGCGTAGATCAACGAAGACCAGCTCGATGAAATCCCCCAGTTGCGGCGGCATCATGCGCTCGTACGGCTTGGTACCAATCGCGCTTAGCACCAGGCAGGCGATCCCGCTCCCTCGTCGCGAATAGAAGAGCTCCGCGCCACTGACCGGAACGTTCCTTGACACTCCCTGCACCACAGACAAGTTACACCAAACCAACCGAGCCCGAGAGCCCCGGGGTAGCCCGGCAGCAGCGTTTAGGGTAGAAAGGGTGGTCGGCAGGGGCTTCCCAATGCCTAAGCTAAGGCGCGAAGAATGACAGAGCCCGAGTTCCAGCCATTCGAAGATGGGCCCGCCGGCGCGGTTTCGGTTCGTGGTTATCTTCACGTCCCGGCGCATGCTTCAGGTGATGGCCTGGTGCTCACGCACGGTGCTGGCGCAAACTGCCAATCGCCGCTGTTGGTGTCTCTGGCGGCCGCCCTATGTAAAGTCGGCTTGACCATTCTCCGCTGCGATCTGCCATTTCGACAACTGCAGCCCCACGGGCCACCTCGGGGCACGGCCGAGCTTGACCAGCAGGGCTTGCGCCGGGCCGTGGAAGCCATCCGACGGATACCTCGTGCTCGCATTTTCATTGGCGGCCATTCCTACGGCGGGAGGCAGGGATCGATGCTGGCGGCCTCCGAGCCCGGACTTGTCGACGCCTTGCTCTTGCTCTCTTACCCTCTTCATCCGCCCAAAGACCCGACGCAACTCCGAACGGCCCACTTTCCGGCGCTTCGCACTCCGGCGTTGTTTGTTCACGGCACACGCGATGGCTTTGGCACACTTGAGGAAATGACGGCGGCACGGAGGCTCATCCCAGCCCACACGCAGCTGCTCGAGGTCGAACGCGCCGGGCACGAACTGATCACGTCGAGCAATCGTGGGGAACTCTTCGACACCATCGCGACTACCTTCGCGAGCTTCCTCCAAAGTGCCCTGTCCTGACGCCTTGGCCCCGCGGCGAAATCTAGATTGGAATCAATCAGGTGCCAGCCGCAGCAGGGGAGAACACGTAAAGGTTCCGGTGCAAAGGCTGGGGAGCACCCCGGGGCTTTAACTTCTGCGAATATGTATTATGTAGGACACCCGAACCCAGCGGGTGTCCGTTCCAGAGCGGCTCCTGCCAGGGAGCAGAATATAGGCGGCTCTAGGGCCGATTGGCGACCTGGAGGTTATGGGCGCCTGAGAAGAGAAAAAGGCCGGTGCTCGCAGACTGCGGCACCCACCAGGTGCGGCGAAGGAAGTTGTTCGAGCTGCGCTGCATCCGGCGTGCAGCGTAATCCAAGATCGCCGGGCCGACCTGAATGGCAGCATAAATGGCCGGGGATTGCGCGAAGGGCCGCATCAGGGGATCGGCCTCGATCGCCCCGGACGATACGGCCTGCCGGGTCGAATAGGCGTCAAATGTAGCGGCGCTGTGCTGCACGATTGATAGGATCAACCAAGTGCGACGCGGGTGGACGTCTTCGACAGTGATGATCTTGCTAGGTGTCCCGGGTTCTACCGAAGGGACCCGGATGGTGGCGAGCGATTGAGAATTCTGTGACGTTGTGGGATCCAGAGAAACGGCGGTTAGTTTGGCCGAACCCGATGCGTCTCGGTCGGTCGTCGCCTGTGAACTGCTGGCTTGGGGCTGCGAGGAGTAGGGATTCGATGTTGTCACGGGTAGCTCGGTCGTAGCATCGGAAGGCGCTGGCGGCACCCATGCCAAATGCAACAGCAACGCTGCCACTATGAGAAACATGTCTTCCACGAAATGCAAGGCCGATACCAGGAGGTCGCGGGGCTAAACCCTTTTGTTCTGGATTCTTTTCGGCAGTGGGCGGCTATGAAAGGCAGAAATCTAGAACTTGGGTACTGCCGGAGTGGAAGTGGCTTTCCACTGACGGACGTCGCCAGAACGAAGGGCTTCCCTACTATCTGGCGGCGTTGGCAGGGTCTAGAGGCCCGCGGACAGGGTTTTCAGGCTCTCACGGGCGGCGGCAAGCGTGCGGCTGATGTCGGCATCGCTGTGCGCAGCCGAGACGAAGATGGCTTCAAACTGTGAAGGGGGCCAGAGTACCCCACGGGCCAGCATTTCGCGGAAGAAGGCGGCGAAGCGCTTGGTGTCGGACCGCTTGGCGGCCGCGTAATTTCGGACCGGATCGACGGCGAAGAAAAGGGTGAGTAGCGACCCGGTCGCATTGACCTGACCCGCCACCCCGGATTCCCTCAGAGCCTCGCGGAGGCCGTCGGCCAGGCGTTCCGCCCTGGCGTTGAGCGGCTTGTAGAAGGTTGGATCCTCGAGGAGGGCCAAGGTGGTGAGTCCGGCGCGCATGGCCAGGGGGTTCCCCGAAAGGGTTCCCGCCTGATAGACAGGCCCTTGCGGGGCGATCTGATCCATGATCTCACGGCGTCCCCCGTAGGCTGCGACCGGCAGTCCTCCGCCGATAATCTTGCCGAGAACGGTCAGATCGGGTTGAATGCCGTACACATTTTGGGCTCCGCCGCAGGCGAGGCGAAACCCGGTAATAACTTCGTCAAGAATCAGGAGCGCGCCATCACGCTCCGTAATGCGGCGGAGCGACTCCAGGAAGCCGGGCGCGGGCTGAACGACTCCCATATTGGCCGCGATCGGTTCACTGATGACGGCAGCGATTTCTCCAACGTGCTCGGCGAAGATGCGTTCCACAGCTGCGGCATCGTTGAAGGGAACGTTCAGCGTCAAAGCCGCAAGGGCTTGAGGAACGCCGGGGCTGGACGAAATACCGAACGTGGCCAATCCGGAACCGGCTTCCACAAGGAAGCTATCGGCGTGACCGTGATAGCCACCTTCGAATTTGACGATGTGGTCGCGTTTTGTGAAGGCGCGGGCCGCTCGGATGGCAGACATGGTTGCTTCCGTGCCAGAGCTGACGAAACGGATGCGCTCGATCGAAGGAATCGCCCGGGCGATGTGCTCGGCAAGCTCGATTTCCAGCGGCGAGGTCATGCCATAGCTCGTGCCGCGGCGGGCTTGCTCAGCGATGGCGTCGACCACGTCGAGGCAGGCATGACCAAGAATCAAAGCCCCCCAGGAGCAGACGTAGTCGAGATACTCGCGGCCGTCTGTGTCCCACAGGCGCGAACCAGAAGCGCGATCTATCAAAGGGGGCGAGCCGCCCACGGCGCCGAAGGCGCGCACCGGGCTGTTTACGCCGCCAACCAGAATGTTTCGGGCCCGTTCGAGCAGATCACGTGAGCCGAGCATCGCGGTCGACCATATTACCTTCTCTGCTTGAATTTGAATCTGGCGAGCCCGAAGAATCTTGGCCCCAGCAGCCCTGACCTCAGCAGCGGCGGAGCCAGCGGGCTACATCTTTGGCGTGGTAGGTCAAAATGATGGACGCACCGGCGCGCTGGATGCCGGTTAGGATTTCAAGGACGATGCGCTGCTCGTCGATCCAGCCTTTCTGCGCAGCGGCCTTAACCATCGAAAACTCAGCGCTGACGTTGTAAGCGGCGACAGGCGCGTCGAAGCGCTCGCGGACACGCGTGATGATATCGAGGTACGGTAGCGCGGGTTTGACCATAATGATGTCGGCACCCTCCTCCAGATCGAGCGCGACTTCCCGCAGGGCCTCGCGGGCGTTGGCCGGATCCATCTGGTAGCTGCGGCGGTCACCAAACTGCGGGGCCGACTGCGCGGCCTCGCGGAACGGGCCGTAAAACGCGGAACAGTACTTCGCGGCATAGGCCAGGATCGCAACGTCGTGGAAACTCTCCTCATCCAGTTTGCGGCGGATGGCGGCGACGCGACCATCCATCATGTCAGACGGAGCGACCATATCCGCACCGGCGCGGGCGTGCGACAGAGCCGCCTCGGCAAGCAGCGCGAGGCTCGGATCATTCAGGATCACGCCGTCCTTGATGACCCCGCAATGGCCATGGCTGGTATATTCGCACAAACACACATCGGTGACGACGAGCAGGTTGAGCTTGGCTTTGCGGATCGCTTCGATGGAGCGCTGGACTGCGGCTTTCGGCGAGAAGGCTTCCGAGCCGGTTTCGTCCTTGTGCTCGGGCAGGCCGAACAGAAGTACGCCAGCAAGGCCGAGGTCGGCGACTTCGCGACACTCCTCGACGATCTGATCTGGCGATTGCTGATAGATGCCGGGCATGGAGCCGACTTCCCTCCGAACTTTCTTTCCCGGGCAGGCAAACATCGGATAGAGCAGGCCGTGGGTCGAGAGCTGCGTTTCGCGGACGAGGCCACGCAGCGCTTCGGAGCGGCGCAAGCGGCGCGGTCGGTGAGTCGGAAATGTCAAGGGCGCCTCGCTGGTATCGGGTGATGCGCGAAATGCCGCACCAGCACCTTCACGATACCCGACGTAGAGGATTCCTCTGCTTGCATTCTAACGCAAGCACCCGAGCTCCGGATCGCGGTGGCTGTGGTGGGCCCGATAGCGAGAAAGGGGACACGCGCTGAGAGCTCGGGGAGATCGGCTTCACCGATCACGCGCGTGAAGTTGCGAACGGCTGAGGGACTGGCGAAAACAATGGCGTCGACTCCCCCGCCGCGCGCCCGGGCAAGAATGTCCGGATCGACCGTTGCAGGGTCGGTTGTGCGGTACGCAATCACCTCGGTCACACGTGCGCCTACGGTTCGCAAGGCATCGGCGACGCGTTCATCGCCGCGATCGCTGCGAGGAAGCAAAACGCGACGCCCGGACAGTGAAGGTCCGAGCTGGCGAGCGAGCGTTTCACCAGTTCCCTTCTCTGCCACGCAATGCACACGAACCCTTTTTTCCTCCAATGCCCGGGCCGTCGCAGGCCCCACTGCTCCGATGACCCGATCCGAAGACAGGAGCATTGCACACTGTATGCCCAGTTGGGCGCAGCGATCAAAAATAAATCGGACCGCGTTCGCGCTAAGGAAAACGATCGCGTCGAACGAATCGAGCTGACGAAGCTGCTCGTCCAAATCCTGGCTGTCTTCGGGAGGCGCAAGGGCGATCATCGGAAGCAGGACGACTTCGGCACCCAACTCCTCGAGGGCAGCGATGAGATTCCGGGCCTGTTCGGGCACACGCGTGACGACGATGCGCTTGCCTGTCAGAGTTCTTCTAATGCCCAACGGTTTTTCCTGCAAGACGCAGCAGCGTGTCCGCACCGGATTCGATCAAAGCGGCCGCAAGACGAAGGCCGATCTCGCGGGCTTGCTCGACTGGGCCGTTCTCAGAACAGCGCACATACTCAGACCCGGTCACGGAAAAGATGGCCGCTTCAAGATGTAGCTCGCCGCCGCGCAAAGAACCAAGCGCCCCGAGGGGAACCTGGCAGCCACCCTGGAGTGCCTCCAGCAGCGCGCGCTCGGCCGTGACGCATGTGCGCGTTTCGTCGTGGGAACAAGCAGCAACGAGTTCAAAGGTTCGACGATCGTCGGCGCGCGTCTCAACGCCGAGCGCGCCTTGGCCGACGGCAGGTAGCATCACGTCCTCGTCAAACACCTCGGTGACCCTACTGGTTAGGCCCAGGCGGTCGATGCCGGCCTTCGCCAGAACCACCGCGTCAAATTCACCGCTATCGAGCTTTTTCAGGCGCGTGTCGACATTGCCGCGCAGATCTGCCACGTCCAAGTCCGGGCGGTGATGCCGGAGCTGCGCCTGCCGTCGCAAGCTGCTGGTGCCGACGCGCGCCCCGTCAACGAGCGTCTTCAACGTGCCGCCCGCGCGGGATATCAGGCAATCACGCGGATCTTCACGGCGCGTGATCGCAGCGAAGACGAGGCCCGGAGGAGTCTCCGTAGGCACATCCTTCATGCTGTGGACCGCAAGGTCTATCGTGGCGGCAAGCAGGGCTTCTTCAATTTCCTTGATGAAGATGCCCTTGGTACCTGCTTCTGAGCCAATCTGTTCATGAATCTGGGCTACCGAAGCCGATTGGAGGCGGTCGCCAGAAGTGCGGATCTGGACCAGCTCGGTTTCAATGCCATGCAGGCGCTTCATAGCATCCGCGACGGCATTCGCCTGCCACAGGCCGAGCGCGCTGCCGCGCGTACCGATGCGCAAAGGCTTCACTCCGAGTCCTCGCCCGGTTCACTTTTCTTGTCGAGGCCAAAGACAGAGCGCAGAGCCTTTATCGCGCCCAGGCGACCGGGAAAGCCCTGGCCGTTGCTCAGGCGCGCGCTGGGCTGGGCGAGAACCCGCTCAATCAGTTCCTCGGTAATTTCGGCGATGCGCTGGAACTGTTCAGGCGAGGCGGCCTCGAGGGCGTCTCGCCGCTCACGCAAGAGCGCTTCGCGCTCTCTGTGAAAGTGGTCGCGCAGATCATCGATGATCGAGTTGGTCTCAAGGGCAGCCCGCCAGGCTTCAAATTTGGCGACGTGTTCAGAGACGATGGCTTCGGCTCGCGGAATTTCCGCTTCCCGGGCGCGCTTGTTTTGCTCCACGATTTCGCCGAGGTCGTCGATGTTATAGAGATAGAGATTGTAGAGGCTGGCGGCGTCGGGCGCGACATTGCGTGGCACGCCCAGATCCACGACGAACACCGGGCGACCGTCGCGGGCTGTAAGAGCGTGCAACAGTTTGTCGCGCGTAAGAACCGCGCCGGCCTCTCCCACCGAGGTCACGATGATATCCGGCGCAGAAAGAGCGCTTTCTAGCCGGTCCCAGGCAACGGCTTCTCCTCCCATGCGCGCCGCGAGATTCCGGGCGCGCTCGAAGGAGCGATTCACCACGTGCAGGCTGCCGATGCCGCGGTTGCGCAGATGCTCGACGACTTGTTCGGCAACTTCCCCTGCGCCGAGAATCAGAGCCGAGCGATCTTTCAGGCTGCCGAAAACCCGTTCGGCGAGCTTGACGCCCGCAAGGGAGACCGACATCGGCCGAGCGCCAACTTCGGTCTCGGCGCGGACGCGTTTCCCGACTTCAAGCGCTCCCTGAAAGGCACGATTGAGAATCGGGCCGGTGGCTCCGTGATCGAGGGCGCGCCCGTAGGCTGTGCGAATCTGGCCGAGGATCTCGGCTTCCCCCAGCAACATGGAATCGAGCCCGGCGGCGACGCGAAAAAGATGGCGGATCGCTTCGGCGCCCACCCAGCGGTAGGTGCGCCCTACAAGCTCCGCGCGAGGAATCTTGTGGTAGGAGGTGAGGAAATCTTCCAGCACATCGGTAATGGCTTGAGTCGTATCGCCCGGGACGCCGTAGAGCTCGCTGCGATTGCAGGTAGAAACGACGACCGCTTCTTCGAGAATTCCCCGGCTGCGAAGCTGCATGGCGGCATCCAGCGCTTGGTCGGTAGTGAAAGCGACGCGCTCGCGAACCTCAACCGGCGCCGTGCGGTGATTGCAGCCGAGGAGTGCGACCCGAACGGCGCGGCCTGCCGGGATCGAGGGATTCCTCGTGTTGGAAACGGGGCACATTAGAAGAAGCGGTGAAACCTGGTCAAATACAAGTTCACAATCGTGTAGCTGAAAAGGACCACCGCGAAATTCAGCGCACAAATCCGCGCGGCGCGCGCGCCACGCCAGTGGGCATTCCTGGAAAGCCACAGGTAAATGACATAGGCGGCCACGATCGCAAGCGTGATGACCACCTTCGGATCGCCCCAGGCGTAGGCGCCGGTGAGGCGGTGTTCCCAGATCAAACCGCTGATGACGCCGAAGGCGAGCGCTCCGAGCCCGACATAGACGCTGCTGCGAGACATGCGGTCGAGCACATCGAGTGCCGGGAACCGCCAGAAAGCGGCACCGGTTCGACGGGAACGCAGAACGCTATCCTGCAAGAGATAGATGATGCTAAGAATGAACGACAAACCAAAGGCGGCATAGGCCCAGGTGTTCAGTGTAATGTGAAACGTGAACAGCGGTCCTCGCGCCGGAGGTGGCGGCATCCCGACAGGTGCAAGCGAACTCACCAGTGCCACCCAGACCAGCAGCAACAAAGTCACGAAGGCTCCCACCGATCGCTGCCCATGAAAAACTTCCAGGCCGAGGTAGGTGATGCCCAACAGCCACGCGAACAGGGACATGGAACCAAACAGGTCTTCGTAGGGAACGGTGTGCATTCCATTGGAGCGTTCCAGAAGCGCGTAGTAATGAAACACAATACCGCCGGTCAGAAGCAGGGTCGCCAGACGCCCCAGCCAGAGATGGGGCGCATAGAGAATGCGCACGTAGCAACAAAAACTGGCCGCATAGAAGGCCAGTGCCAGATAGGCCGTATGGTTCAGCATGACAAAACGGAAAACTCCTCTGCGAGATTATAACGCCACAAGGGCTCGCGCGGGCTTCTGGTATGATCATGGGGACGCCTGACCCAATGGCTGAAGATCACGAAAACAAAAAGGAGCTTTTTCTGCGGGCCTGCCGATGCGAGCCCGTCGATCGCGTGCCTGTGTGGATGATGCGACAGGCGGGCCGCTATCTGCCCGAGTACCAGGCGGTGCGGAGGAAGCATTCGTTTCTGGAGATCTGCAAGACGCCCGAGCTGGCGGCGGAGGTTTCGATCCAGCCGTTTCGGGTCTTGGGCGTCGATGCGATCATCGTGTTTTCCGACATTTTGATCGTCGCCGAAGCGATGGGGATGTCGCTCACGGTGCCCGACTCGGGGCCGCTGCTGTCGAACCCGGTGCGCGACCGTGCAGCGGTGCGGCGGCTGCACGATTTCGATCCCGCCAGGGACACCCGATTCGTCGGTGACGCGATCCGGGTGATTTCGAACGAAATGGGGCCGACGGTCCCGGTGATCGGGTTCGCGGCGGCGCCGTGGACGCTCGCCTGCTATATGATCGAAGGACAGACCCGCGGGGATGTTTCGCAAGCCAGGCAAATGCTGCGAGAGCAGCCAGCGATCGTGCGCGAATTGCTCGAACGGATCACCGGCGCGACAGCGACGTACTTGAAGGCTCAGATTGAGTCGGGTGCTGCGGCCGTGCAGCTGTTCGATACCTGGGCGGGCGAGCTGACGCCGGCTGCGTACGATGAGTTGGAGCAACCGGCGATTCGGGCGCTGTTTGAATCACTCGGTGCGAACGGGGTGCCCAAGATCCTATTTGCAAAGGGCTCGCTGCAGCACCTGGAAAGCTTGGCAGAAACGGGCGCGAACGTTGTGAGTGTCGATTGGCAGACCGATTTAGCTGAGGCGCGGCGACAGCTCGGGAAGCGCGTGGCGCTGCAGGGGAACGTGGAGCCTTCGATACTGCTGGAAGACGACGCAGAGGTACGACGGGCGGCGCGTGCAGCGATCGAGAAGACGGGTGGCGTGGGGCATATTCTGAATCTGGGCCACGGAATCTTGCCGCAGACGCCCGTGGCGAACGCCAGGGCGTTTGTGGAAGCTGGACAGTCGGCGTTGGTTTCGACGCGTGCATGAAGGAAACGAACGTCAAATCGGATAGCGAGCTTGCGATCGGGCAGGTTCCCGAGGCGCTGCTCGAAAGGTACAACAAACCCGGGCCGCGCTACACCAGCTACCCCACGGCGCCCCTTTGGAAGGACGATTTCGGTCCCGACGACTTCGAGGCCTATTGCGCGCGGGCCAACGCGCGCGGCACACCAGTTTCCCTTTACATGCACCTTCCCTTCTGTGAGAGCCTGTGCCTGTTTTGCGCCTGTAACGTCTCGATCCAGAAGGATCGGAGCGTGACGATTCCGTATCTGGCTGCGCTGAAACGCGAAATTGATCATGTCGCAAGGATGGTTTCGCGGAATCGGCCAACGGTTCAGTTTCACTGGGGTGGCGGCACACCCACCTATCTGACTCCCGCGCAGATGGAGGATCTGTTCGACTACACGCGGGAGAGATTTTCCCTTGCAACCGACGCGGAGATCGGAGTGGAAGTCGACCCGCGCGTAACCAGCAGCGAGCATCTGGCAACGCTGCGGCGGCTGGGGTTTAACCGACTGAGCATGGGCGTGCAGGATTTTCAGCACAAGGTGCAGGAGACCGTCCATCGCATCCAGCCTTATGAAATGACCCGCGATCTGATCATCAGGGCGCGTGAGCTGGGCTTTCAGAGCATCAGCGTCGACCTCATCTACGGGCTGCCCTATCAGACGGCAAGGACGTTTGCTCAAACGACGGACCAGGTGCTAACCATTTCGCCCGATCGAATCGCTCTGTTCAGCTACGCGCATGTGCCATGGCTCAAAAAACAACAGGGCTCGTTTGCCGATCACTTGCCGGAGGGGATGGAGAAATTCCAGATTTTTAAGGCAGGTCTGGAAAAGCTCCTGGAGGCCGGATACCTCTACATTGGCATGGATCACTTCGCGCGACCGGGCGACGAGCTCGCCGCGGCGCAGCAAAATCGCACGCTTCACCGCAATTTTCAGGGCTACACGACCAAGGCGGGCGCCGATCTGTATGGGATGGGCGTCAGCGCCATCAGCTCGATCAGCGGAGCGTATGCGCAAAACCTGCGCGAGGTGCCCCTCTATCAAAGCACGGTCGAGCAGCGTGGAGTGGCAACGATGCGGGGCTATCGGCTTTCGATGGACGATGCCATTCGGCGCGCGGCCATCGGAAGGCTGTTATGCCACACGGTGATTGTTAAGCGGGAGATCGAACAGGAGTTCTCGATTCCCTTCGACACATATTTTGAGGCCGAGCTCGCACGGCTCAGCGAACCGGCGTCGGATGGACTGGTGACACTGTCGCCAAGCGAGATTCGCGTGACACCGCTGGGCCGCATTTTCATCCGCAATGTCGCGATGGTGTTCGACCGCTATCTCCACGAACAGCAGATGGACCAAAAACCCCTGTTTTCCAAAACGCTCTAGTGCGTTCCCTGCGGAATGGCTGAGTCTGGACAAGTCGTCGTCGTGGGTGGAGGCATTTCCGGCCTGGCGTGCGCGGTCCGACTCGAGCAGCTGGGTGTGCCGGTACGTCTCTTGGAAGCGAGCGAACGGGTCGGCGGACTCCTGGATACGGTTGAGAAGGACGGATTTCTGTTTGAGTCCGGTCCGCAGAGTTTTCAGGGGACCGAACTGCTTCTGTCGCTAATCGGAGCTCTCGGAATCGATGCCGAACTGTGCAAGGCCGACCCGCGAGCTCCGCGGTACGTCCTCAGACGCGGGCGGCTTCAAAAAATTCCTATGTCGCCACAGGCCGTTCTGGGCACCTCTCTGCTCGGCGTGCGAACCCGTTGGAAGGTGGTATCGGAAGCGTTCCGGAAGACGAAACCGCCGAGCGAAGAGGAATCGATCTCCGCATTTGTGCGAAGGAAATTCGGGCATGAGATTCTCGAATACCTGGTCTCTCCATTCGTATCGGGAGTGTATGCCGGTGACCCTGAACGACTGAGTCTGCGCGCAGCCTTTCCGACGCTTGACGAGTGGGAACGGGAGTACGGAAGCGTGCTTCGCGGGGCGATAAAGTCGCGGAACGCTCCCAGCGCGCCGCCGCTCTGCTCGTTCCGCCGCGGAATGGTTACTTTAACCCGGGCGATGGCTGCAAGACTGGGCCGGGCCGTGGAAACGAGCACCGGCGTGGATTCCATTCGCAAGGCAAACGGCTCTAGCGGAGGCCGATGGGAGGTTCGCTGTAGTGGAAGGGATGGAGCGGCGACGCTCCACGCCCAGGCCGTGGTGATGGCCGTGCCGGCACATGTGGCAGGTCGTTTAATCGCACCGATCGCCCCCGATCTGACCCAGAAACTTTCAAGCATTGCCTACGCATCGCTGGCCGTCGTAGGCACGGGGTATTACGCGAAACAGGCCGGCGCCCCGCTCCACGGCTTTGGCGTGTTGGTTCCACGAAGTGAAAAGTACCGTACCCTCGGCATCGTTTGGAATACGTCGCTGTTTGCCGGTCGCGCCCCCGACGGGCAGATGACGATTACCAGTTTTATTGGCGGCGCCACCGACCCGGAGATCGCTCAGAAACCTGCGGAAGAAATCACGGCGATCGTCCAGAAGGACCACGAAAAAATCCTTGGCATCACCGGATCGCCCATCACCTCGATGATTTGGGTGCATCCGAAGGCTTTGCCGCAATACAACCTTGGGCATGGCCATGTTGTGCAAGCCATCCGGGTTGCAGAGCGGTCCGTGGCGGGGCTTTATTTTGTTGGGAACTATCTTGAGGGCCCCTCGATCGGCAAGTGTGTCGAACGGGGCTTTCAGGCTGCCGAGAACGTAAACAGCTATCGTCAGACGGGCGTGGCCGCTCAGGCGGGATAGCTGAGAATCGGGTCCGGCCCTTCGCCATAACCTTTTTTCGCAGGCCAACCGGGCAGCCCGGCTAAGCTATAATCGAGAAATCACGTCCATGGCACAGACACACAAGTCGCGGCGCGAACTGCTCGAGCAATTCGTGGCGCAGAAACCCGGGGACGCCTTCGCCCGCTACGGACTTGCGCTAGAGTGCGCCAAGCTCGGAGATGATGCCTCTGCGCAGAGCCACTTCCGGAGCCTGCTGGAAGCGAATCCTGAGTATATCGCAGGTTATTTTCAATACGGCCAGCTCCTATCACGCTTGGGACGGCTAGAAGACGCCCGTCGAATCCTATCCGATGGCATGGTCATGGCGCAGAAGACGGGCGACAAGCACGCGTGGGACGAGATGCAAGCGGCGCTGACGCTGCTTGGCTAGCTACTCCGGCCGAAGAACCGCCATCGATGGCCAGACCCAACCGAATCCCGCTATTTCCTCTCGATACCGTCCTTCTGCCGGGCATGCAGATGCCGCTGCACATTTTCGAGCCCCGCTACAAGCTCATGATTGGGCGATGCCTAAGTGGGCGGATCGAGTTTGGGATCATTCTCGCGGCAAGCAAGGCGATCGCGACACTCGGTTGCACGGCCGAAATTGTTCAAAAGACAAGGGATTACCCCGATGGTCGGATCGACATTTTGACGGAGGGGCGCGCCGTCTTCCGGCTGGCCGAGCTGATCGATGAAAATGAGTATTACGAGGGTGCGGTTGAATACCTCGAAGACGCTCCGTCAGCCACTGAGATCGGAGGCGACGCCGAACTCACGACGACCTTCGAGCGATGTCATCTGCTGGTGTTCGGTCGCCCGTGGGTGGACGCGGCACCGAACCAACTGGCGACGCTGTCCTACCGGATGGCGGGACTGTTGCCTATGGAGGTGGACAAACGCCAGGCCCTACTAGAAATGCGGTCGGAGGACGACCGACGCAGCGTCGTTTTACGTTGGATGGTCGACTTCCTAGCGAAACTGGTGGAGCTGGAGCGAGCACGCAAGCGCGCGGCCGGCAACGGTCACGGGCTCAACTGACGCCGTGCAAACGGATCGAGGCAACCCAGCCGGGCGCAGATCCAATCTCCCGTTAGGTGAGCGCGCGACGTTCCACTATAATGGACTTGAAACCGCGCAATCGAATCGGTCGTATCGGCACAAGGAACCGGTGAACGAATGAGCTCTCAGCCGCAAAACCTGGGCGAGCTTCGCCATAGCCCGTGGTCAGAAGAAAAAACCGCACAACGCACGATCCGGCAGGAGCTGCGAGAAAATCTGCTGGAGAAGATGGAGGGGAACGCAACGCTGTTCCCCGGTGTGCACGGGTACGATGATACGGTGATCCCGCAGATCACCAATGCGCTGCTTTCACGGCACCATTTCATTCTGCTGGGCCTGCGCGGACAGGCGAAATCCCGAATTATCCGAGGGCTGGTATCGTTTCTCGATCCCCAGATTCCGGTCATAGCCGGCTGCGAAATCCATGACAATCCCTATCGACCGTTATGCCGAGCCTGCCAGGAGCGCGTCTTGACCGAAGGCGACCGAACGCCGATCGCATGGCTCTCGCGTGAGCATCGCTACGTCGAAAAGCTGGCGACCCCGGACGTCACGATCGCCGATATTCTCGGCGATGTCGACCCGATCAAAGCGGCGCGCGGCGGAAGAAATCTCGCCGACGAACTGACGATTCACTACGGGCTTCTGCCGCGCGCAAATCGAGGCATTTTTGCGATCAATGAGCTTCCCGACCTAGCCGGCAAAATCCAGGTGGGCCTGTTCAACATCATGCAGGAAGGGGACGTGCAAATTAAGGGATATCCGGTGCGGATGGCGCTGGACGTGCTCCTAGTGTTCACGGCCAACCCTGAAGACTACACCGCACGCGGGAAGATTATCACGCCGCTCAAAGACCGCATCGGCTCCGAGATCCGCACGCACTACCCTGCGACCCTCGACGAAGGGATTTCGATCACCTCGCAGGAGTCATGGACCGATCGCGATGGCAAGCGCCGAGTGGGAATTCCCTTCTACGTACGCGAAATTGTCGAGGAGGTGGCGTTTCAGGCGCGCGAGGACAAGAGGATCGACCGGCGCTCGGGCGTCAGCCAGCGGCTGCCGATCAGCGCGCTCGAGAACGTCTTAAGCAATGCGGAGCAGCGCGCTGTGCGGAATCATGATTCCATCGTGGTGGCGCGCGTCGGCGATGTCTATGCCGCCATTCCGGCAATGACGGGGAAATTTGAACTCGAGTATGAGGGTGAGCTGCGGGGCGCGGAAAATATCGCCCGCGAGCTGATTCGTGGGGCCGTCGGCAAAATGTTCACCAAATACTTTTCCAACGTGAATTTCCAACCGGTCGTGCAGTGGTTTGAAATGGGCGGTGAACTGAAGATCCCGGTGAACGCTTCCAGCGCCGAAGTGCTGGGCCAGCTCAGGAAGATTCAGGGACTGTTTGAGCACATCGAAAACCTCGGTGTGCGCCCGAAGGATGACGCCGCCATTCAGGCCAGCGGCGCCGAGTTCATGCTGGAAGGACTGTGGGCGCACAAACGCATCAGCCGGAGCGAAGAACGCGGATTTTTTGCAGAGGCGCGCAAGGCACCCGAGCCGAGGGACCCCAGGGAGCCCTCCGGACGAACGCCGCGAAGGCAATTTAATTGAGCGATCGAACGGCAATGACATGAAATACACAAAGTACTCGCGGTACCTTCCCAATGCTGCCGATGACATCGACCTGCAGGACCTCATGGATCGGCTCTCCGACTTCTTTCTTCAGAGCGGTTTTCAATCGCAATACGGCTTCTACGAACTCGACATGGAGAACGCACGAGAGCAGCACATGGAACAGCTGCGACAGGCGATCCTTCGGGCGCTCGAAGAGGGTGATCTTATTCCGCCAGAACTGCTCGAGAAGCTGCGCGAAAATGCCGATCTGAGCCAAAACCAGGAGCTGCGCGACATGATCGATCAGATCATCGATCGCATGGAGCAGGAAGGCTACATCACCCAGCAGCAGTCGGCGCGAGTCACACCGCCGCCTGCGGAGACGCCAGGCGGCCAGATCGGACGAGACCAACCCCACGTGGAGGCACGATTCGAGATCACGGACAAAGCGCTCGACTTCCTCGGCTTCAAAACACTGAAGGACCTCCTGGCGTCGCTCGGCAAGAGCAGTTTTGGGCGTCACGACACCCGCGACCTGGCCACCGGCGTAGAATCGGGCGGAACGTCGAAGCAATATGTGTTCGGTGACACGCTGAATTTGGATATTAGCGGCACGCTGTTCAACGCCGTGCAACGCAAGGGAGCGGAAATTCCGATTGAACTGGATTATCCAGACCTCATGGTGCACCAGTGCGAATACCAGAGTTCCTGTGCCACGGTGCTGATGCTCGACTGCAGCCATAGCATGATTCTCTACGGCGAGGACCGTTTCACGCCGGCCAAACGGGTGGCCTTGGCGTTGTCTCATCTGATTCGCACTCAATATCCAGGCGATTCGTTGCACTGCGTACTATTCCATGACAGCGCGGAGGAGATTCCACTGGGAAAACTGGCGCGCGTGCAAGTGGGACCGTACTACACCAACACGCGCGAAGGGCTGCGACTTGCGCAAAGGATCCTGGCACGACAGAAAAAAGACATGCGGCAGATCGTCATGATTACCGACGGAAAACCCTCGGCACTGACGCTAGAAGACGGTCGGATCTACAAGAACGCGTTCGGCCTCGATCCACTTGTTGTGACGCAAACGATGGAGGAAGTGGCGAAATGCAAGCGGGCTGGGATTCTGATCAATACATTCATGCTGGCCAGTGATTATAGCCTGGTCCATTTCGTACAGAAGGTCACCGAACTTTGTCGCGGTAAGGCTTACTTCACGACGCCTTACACCCTCGGGCAGTATCTCCTGATGGACTACGTCAGCCGGAAAACGCGGAACATCCACTAGCGCGAGTTCCCTCCCCTACACCTCATGGAGCAGGTCGCCCAAGGTTTTCCTGTGTCTAGGGGGCTTGTGGCGCTTGTTCGGGATAGTGCGTTCGGCAGGAGGCACACCGACACTGAGCCGGGCGCGGCGGCGCGCCTCCTTCGTGACTCTCAACCGCTGCTTCTTGCGCGGGGCCATCGCGTAGCAAATCTAGCGAAGAGCGGTTCAGAATGGAAGGATGCGGATCGGCCATCGATCCGACCAATCGCAGCCCGGTCCGCAGTTCGCCAAACTAGTCCCCATATCTCCTAGGCGATTCCTTTGGTAGCTCCTTCCAGTCGTTAACCATTACGGCCCGCCCGGCCCTGATCACCGTGACGTAGACAGAGTCCAGGCCCTTGTGGTTGGTGGGGCTGAAGCTCAGCAAGAGGTTAGGACCGAGCCCGATATCTCGGCGATTCATGCTCACCAGAGCGGAGACCAGTTTGTCCCGCGTCAGGTCGCGTCCGGCGTCGCGCAGGGCAGTCACCAGAACCATGGCATCCACAAAGCTCTCGAGACTGACAAAGCTAGGCTCAGCATTGCCCATGTACTTTCGGAGCGCCTGGCGGTAGAGCTTCACCGTCGGCAGATCTGTGTGTTCATACGTTGGTACTACTTGCGTGATGATCATGCCCTCGGCATTCTCAGCACCAATGCGTAACAGCCCTTCGGTCCCCACGAAGGAAACCGTCAAGAACCGAGGATGCCAGCGGGCGGCGTGGGCTTGCTTCAAAATGGCATTCACCGGGGCATAGGGACCGGCGAGGATGACAGCTTCCGGGTTGGCCGCACGTACCTGTTTTATGCCCTACTCAACTGCCAGCGTGTTGTGCTCAAAGGTGCCGAGGGCCACTGGCGCCGAGTGATACTTCGCCAAGGCACGGTTGACGCCTTCCAGCACGGCAGCCCCGAAAGCGTCGTTCTGGTAGAGCAGTGCTATTTTGCGCACGCCCAGGTGGCCCCATAAGCCGTCCACCTGCTCCCGGGTTTCATCAAAATACGAGGCGCGAATGTTGAAGATGGTACGGTGAACCGGATCGATGAGTGCCTGAGCGCCGGTAAACAGTCCGACCAGCGGTGTGTGAGTGGCATCGGCCAGGGGAATATATTTCAAGGCCGTCGGTGTGCCCACGAAGAAGGCGGTCGCGAACACGTCGGCCTTTTGCAGGCTTTCCCAGCATGACGCGGCGTTGTTGGGTTCATAGCCATCATCCTTCGATTCCAGTTCGAGTTTGCGTCCATTCACACCGCCCTGGTCGTTTACCAGGCTAAAATACGCTCGTGCACCGATGACCATTTGTAAGCCCAGAAAGGACGCGGGGCCAGACAGAGCATTGCAGGAGCCAATCCTGATAGCATCCAACGTGACCCCGGGAACTTCCTTCTGGCCCCAGGTCTGAGGCAAACCCAGGACGAGAGTCGCGAAAATGAATAATGGGAATTTCCGGACACACGACAAAAGAGAAGGTAGTAACATTTTTCTCCCAACCCCAGGTCGCCGCAGAGCTGAAAGCGCTGCGAGCGATTGTGCGCATGAGGTGAGAATAGCTCAGTCCGACAGGGAGTGCTCCGGCACCCCCATGCACTGTGCTCAAAGCGTTGCCAGCGGCCCTCCTGCCCAACAATCCCTCGCGCCATCTGCGCAAACAGGCGCTGAGCTTCGGTGGGATCGCCGCTTAGGAAGGGCCGCTAATCTGGATTTTTGGAAGTAGAAGAAGCAAAACGCTTCGTCACGAGAGGTAAGCGATATGCACCGCCCTTCCCCTTGCCAATGGCTTCTAGGCCCTTTACTCATGCTATGCGTGGCAGCGTCGATCTCCGCTCAGGAGCCCGCGGCGCCGGCCTCAACAAAACCCAACGGGAGGCAAGCCGTCGAGTGGAAGCAGTTCGACTACACGTGTGAGGGGGGTAGGAAGCTAACGGTGCATTTGCGCAACGACACGGTTAAGGTTCTCTTCAACAATCGCCTGTATCGGATGCGGCAGGTCATCGCCGCTTCGGGCACGCGTTATTCCGACGGGCGAGTCATCTGGTGGAGCAAAGGCGAAAGCGGGTTCCTTCAGCAGGATTCTCCGGACGGAAACGGTGCGATGATCGTCAAAGACTGCCAATTGAATAAGCCGTTCGAGGCTCCCGAGGCGGTCACCGGAACGGTGAGCTACCTCATGCGTTCGGCTCTGCCGCCCAATGCCGTGATTTGGGTGCAGCTAGAAGACGTATCTCGCGCTGATACGCCCGCAACCATCGTGGCCGAAGACCGAATCATCGTGGGGCAGCATCAGGTGCCGGTGTCGTTCGAGTTGAAATTTGATCCCGCCAAAATCGACCCGCAGCATGCGTATGCCATCGATGCGCGCATTCTGGTCGACGATCAGCTGCGGTGCGTCAATGATCGAACCTACCGTGTTCTCACACAGGGCAACCCGTCTCATGTCGAGATGATCCTGAAGCCGGTCGAAGCAGCCGCGCCGACGCGTCCCTGACGAGACCGATCCTGGTCACAACGGCTATCGTAACCTGAGGGGGGGGCATCATGTTTGGCGAATCCAGCATTTCCGACCCGATCCTTTGCGCTCATCTGCTATACCAAGTGGATGAGAGGCTGATCGATCTGTTGCGTTCGCTCGCGCCGAGCGAATGGGACCTTCAGACCATCGCGCCCTTGTGGAAGGTTCGCGATGTGGTAGCGCACCTCCTCGATACCGCGCTGCGCAAGCTTTCCTTGGTTCGGGATTCCTATCGTGTGGAATCGGTTGATATCCGGTCGCCGCAAGATCTAGCCAAGCATGTCAATCGCCTCAATCGGGAGGGTGTGACCGTCTTCGGCCGTCTTAGCCCGATGGTACTGATCGACATGATGAAACAGGCCTGCGAGCACAGCGCTCGTTTTCATGAATCTCTCGATCCATTCGCCCCGGCGGCCTTCGCTGTTAGCTGGGCGGGAGAGGAGAGGTCGCTGAATTGGTTCGACACCGCCCGCGAATTGACCGAGCGCTGGCATCATCAGCAACAAATTCGACTGGCCACAAATCGGCCGGGCATCATGACCCGGGATCTGTATCATCCGGTGCTTGACTGTTTCATGCGAGGGCTGCCGCATCTTTATCGAGAGGTTGAGGCACCCCTGGCGACTCTGCTTGTGCTGGAGGTTTCCGGCGAATGCGGAGGCCAGTGGTTGCTGTCGAAGGGACCAACAGGGTGGCACCTCGTGAAACGGTCCGAAAGAGAGTTCGCGTCTCGCGTGAGGATACCCCAGGCGCTTGCCTGGCGTGTCTTTACTAAGGGCATTGACCGTAGCTTGGCTCGTCAGCAAATCGAGATCGAAGGCAACCACGAGCTAGGAGAGAAGGTTTTGCATTTGACGGCCATCGTTGGCTAGATCTATTTGGCTACCACATGTGCATCGCACCTCGGGCAACCATTATTCGCTCTGCCATCACGTGCTACAATTGTCTGTTGTTACCATCTCTCTATACATGTCTGGCACTTCAGGCAGGAACGAAATCGGCCTCGAGGTTCGTGCCCCCGATCGAACGTGCCGTTTTGTGCCGATTGCTGAGTCACCCTTCCTGATCGGCCGTGGCACCGAATCGGGAAAACACCTGCAGCTGACCGAGCCCCGCATTTCTCGTCATTGCGCCGCGATTAATATGGAGGGCGGAGAGTACTACTTAGAGGACCGAGGTCAGCGGAGTGGTCTATTCGTCAATGGAGAAAGGATCACGCGTTGCAGGTTGCAGTTGGGGGATGTCATTACCTTTGGTTTCGATAATTTCTACGAGCTCACGTTCCGGACCTCCGAGCCGGACACGACGATACCGGACCTGCTGAACACGATCGAGGGCCTGTCGGCCAGCGACACGTCGCCTGGTGGCCTCCGCAAGCTCAATCTTCTGCTGGAAGCGACGGCGCTGCTGCACTCACGGCTTCCGCTCGATGCGGTCCTGGGCAACGTGGTAGACCACGCCATCACCATCACCAGTGCGGACCGGGGGCTTTTGCTCGAGGCCAACGCTTCTGGTCAATTGAAAGCGCGTTTGGCCCGTCGCAGTGGGGGCAGGCAGCTGCCTTCGGACCAAATCGCGCCCAGCCAGACAGCTTTGCGAATGGCTCTGGAGCAGCGATCGAGCGTCATCACCGGAGACCTCGCCCAGTCGGGCCTCGACCTGCGGCAAGCGCCAAGCGTAGCTGGACAACGTCTGCGGGCTATCGTCGTCATCCCCCTCTATGCCATCGTGAGGGCCAGCACGAATGAATCCGCCGTGCACAACGAAAGAGGAGAGCTTTTGGGGGTCATCTATTTGGATTCTTCTCGCCCCGCCGCGCCATCAAGTCTTGACCGAAAAATATTGGATGCGCTCGGCGTGGAAGCAGCCAGCATCCTGGAAAACGCACGCCTCGTGGAGCGTGACCGGGAGCGGCGCCGCCTTGAGCAGGAAATTGAAATCGCGCGCGAGATCCAGCGGGCCCTGCTTCCCCGAAGCTTCCGCGACTTCCCTCACATGGATGCAAGCGGCATCAACCTTCCCTGTCTATCGATCGGCGGCGACTATTTCGATGTGTTCTCAATCGACGCCAGTCGCACTGCGTTCTTGATTGCGGATGTGGCTGGCAAGGGGCATGGCGCGGCGCTGTTAGCTGCGATGCTTCGGGGAGCCCTGTTGGGAATCACCATCGGGGCGCATCCGGCGCGGGTGATCGACCACATCAATCAGTTCTTCTGCATGCACCCTGAAGTCGAGCGCTATGCGACGGTCTTCGTGGGCATTCTTAGCGGCGACGGCCAAATCGAATTTGTGAATGCTGGCCATCCCTCGCCCATTCTGCTTCGTTGTGGCAAGGTTCTGGAACCTTTCACGGAGGGCTCGTTTCCGGTCGGGATGATGCCGGGGGCAACCTATCGCGCGTCTCGCGCACAACTTGAGCCGGGAGATACGCTAGTCCTGTACAGCGACGGGGTCACCGAGGCCATGAGCACCGGGCAACAGCTTTTTGGCGCCGCTCGCCTTCGCGAAGTTCTCCTCGGCAAGCACGACACGCCACTGGAGAGTCTCCAGAGTATGGTTCTTGAGTCGGTTCAGACGTTTGCCCATGGCGCGGGGCAAGCCGACGACATCACCTTGCTTCTAATTCGCTACAGTCCTACGAACTTCTCGCATCCACAACGGCCGTAACCGGCCGCTCCCGCCGAAGTCGGTTGAAGGCAGCAAACACGAGGCGATACGCGCCCCTGTTACCCCTAATCGACATAACGCAGTAAGGTCATAAAACCAAAATCCATGTGCAGTTGCTGATGGCAATGAAACAGTGTCAGGCCTGGATGGTTGGCGAGAAAATCGACTTCGACCGTATTGCGACGAGGAACGACCACGACGTCTTTGAGAACACCGGCTGTGTTCTTGCCCGCAAAGCGCGTCAACTCAAAGGTATGCCGATGCAGGTGCACGGGGTGATCCTCGTCGCTTTGATTGTCAAATCGAAGCCGATATTTGGCGTTGTTTCGAACTAAAAGTGGTTCCGTCTTTGGATACTCCTTGTCATTGATCGTCCAGTGGTCCACCCAGTTGTTACCTGCGAACTTGCGGCGAAAGACGAGCGGAACAACCTCAACAGGACCGGATGTCTGTCCAGAAGACCCGAAGACAGTGTAATCCCAAGAGGCCGAGGGCGGGGTGACCCATTGGGGCACCTCGTTCCGATTTTCGTATTCGACGACAATCCCCAGCCCCTTGTTCCGGATCGTATCGTCCACTTCGCCCATAATCCATACGCCGGGTGCATCCATCGTCACAATTGCATCGGCACGCTCGGCCGGACCCAGGGACAGCACCCCGACGGTTCGTGGTACAGGCACAGGATTACCGTCAAGACTGATCACGGTGAACTGGTGGCCAGCCAGAGCGATCTGGTGCTGCAGGGTGGCACTGGCGTTTAAGATACGGAAAAGTACTCTTTGTCCTTGCCGCACGCGTATCGGTTCACTGTGCCCCAACGCACGGTCGTTGACCGAAAAGCTTTGGTAAATCGCTTCCAAGGACCCTTCGCCGCCCGTGGCACTCAAATAAGGCTCCCATCCATGCAGGCACAGAGAATATTCGGCGTCATACTGACCCGGGTCTGTTGTGGGCTCGATGTAGACCATGCCGAATTGTCCGGTATACGTGGCTCGCTTGAGATTACGGCCAGCGGAAACGTGAGTGTGGTACCAGCGAGTACCGGAAGGGCGCGCCACGAAGGAATATCGCTGAGTACGACTGGGAGGAATCAAGGGAGTTCCCTCTTCGGCCGACCCGTCCAACTCCGAAGGGAGGAACATTCCATGCCAATGCACCAACTCAGGTTCTTTCGTGTCATTGACCACGTCGACGGTGACTTGCTGGCCCTCACGAAATCGCAAGAAAGGGCCCGGGGCCGAGCCGTTATATCCGGTCGTCTTGATGAGTTTTCTGGGAGCGATTTCTATCTCGACAGGGGAGATACGTAGCGTTGCATCGGGCTTGGACGCCCCAGCAAGCCCCTCCATGGCTGCACCAGGAAGGAACGGCAGGCAAGCACTACCCATCAACTGCAGAAAGGACCTGCGGAGCAGGCCTGCGCTCATTCGATCGTTCCTTGAGATCTCATCGTGACGATGACGAACTTAGCAATCACGATCATCTTCGTCCAGGACGATTTCCGGTCAACGTTTCTAGGAAAGCTTCAGTTACTTACGGTGTCGCCATGACTGGTTTGATCGAGGAAAGGTTGAGTATAGGCTGTTCACCCGTCTCCACCCCGTGTCGATGGGCGAGTTTGCCCGTAGCTCTGACGCGCTTGTTTTCCAGCGTTTCAAGCTTTGCGATTTTGCGATAGCTAACCTGGATAGAATTCACCTGCTGACCATCGATATCAGCCGGGGATTCGAGTTCGACGACCCAGCCTGTCGATTCTGCTCCAATCGCCATCATGCGAACGAGTTTACCTGTCACGGTTATTTGCTGCTCTGACGGTTGCGCCCCCGCACAGACGCTCACAAGTGCTAAAAGTAGGGTCGGAACGAAAGAACCGGGAATCCGTCGGTGATTCATTTGAAACCGCATCATATCCCCGGAAGGGCGAGAATGGAGCAACAGGTACGCCTTTTCTTGCTTGGCAATGGACACGAGCTATAGAATCTGGCCATCGAGGATCGAGGGAACTCGCGCAGGTCGGCAGATTCCAGAGGGGGGATGGGGTGCGGCATGCTCGCTGCAGTGTGATCCTTGCATCCATCCTTTGGGCGTGGCCTTTCCTGGCTTGTCCGGTGATCGCTCAAGTGGACTTGTCCGGCACCTGGAGCCAGCCGCCGGCTCCCGACAACACGACTGACCCCTTTATCGGCGATTACACCGGTCTCCCTATTAACGACGCCGCGCGATTACGTGCCGATAGCTGGACTGCCGAAAAATGGACGCAGGAAGAGCACGAGTGCGAGCCGCATCCGGCCGACTACGCTTTCCGCGCGCCCGGAGGCATGCGTATTTGGCCGGAGACGAATCCGCTTACGCAGGAGATCGTCGCCTGGCGCGTGACAATGTATTGGATGAACGCACAACGCACGATTTATATGGACGGTCGAGAGCCTCCGCCGCCCTATGCGGCTTCCACTTGGGAAGGCTTTTCGACGGGCAAGTGGGAAGGTGACAAGCTAGAGGTTACGACGATCCACTTGAAGGAGGGCTGGCTGCGCCGCAATGGTGTTCCCCGCTCTGAGAAGGCCAGTCTTGTCGAATATTTTATTCGCCACGGCGACTTTTTGACGATTGTGTCGATCGTGAAGGACCCGGTTTATCTGACCGAGCCGCTGGTGCGGACCGAACATTGGGTGCTGAACCCCGGTTATTCCCTTACGCCATCGCTATGCATTCCACGGCACGAGATTGACCACCCGAAGGGCTGGGTGTCACACCATCTGCCTGGAACCAATCCTTGGTTGGGCGAGTTCCCGAGCATGTATGGAATTCCCGTCGAGGCCGCGCGCGGCGGCGCCGAAACAATCTATCCGGAGTTCCTGCTGAAATTACAGACGCTTCCCATTCCTCCGGCGCCGGAGAAGAAAGCAGAGCCAACCAAGTGATGGCACAGCAGAGCGCTTCATCCCGGGCGGGCACCACGAGCGTCGTCCTCGCTCTGGCTATCGCCGCCACTTCTGTCGGTCGTGGTGCGGCGGCGCCAGGATACGGCCCTACGCCGGACCTTCACCTGCTACCCGTACAGGGAAGGGTGTACATGCTGGTCGGCGCGGGTGCAAACATCACGGTCCAGGTAGGCGACCAGGCTCTTGTTCTGGTCGATGCGGGGAGTGCACAGATGAGCGATCAAGTCATTTCGGCGATCAAGTCTCTCTCACCGAAGCCGATCGAGTTTATTGTCAACACCAGCGTGGATGAAGATCACATCGGTGGCAATCACAACCTCGCGAAGGCTGGGCACTTCAGCAGCGGGCTGCCTGGTGAGGAGACGGGAGCCTCGGTGGTCGCGCACCTGGCGGCGCTCGACCGCATGAGTGCGCCTTCCGGAAAGAAGCCGCCGATTCCCTCGGATTTGTGGCCTACCGACACTTACGACAATGACAGGTGGGAACTGTTCAACGACGAGGCCGTGATCATCAAGCATCCGCGCGCAGCGCATACCGACGGCGATAGCATTGTCTTCTTTCGCCGCTCGGATGTCGTCAGTACAGGTGACATCTTCACGCCGTATCGCTATCCGATGATCGAATTAGAGAAGGGCGGATCGATCAACGGCGAAATCGACGCGCTTAATCAGATCATCGACCTCATGGTCCCCGATGTGAACGAGGAAGGCGGAACCTATGTGATTCCAGGCCACGGGCGGCTGTGCGACCGGGCCGACATCGTTAACTACCGCGATATGGTGACGATCATCCGCGATCGAATCGAGAACCTGCTGAAAGAGGGAAAGACCCTTGAGCAAGTCAGGGCTGCGAAGCCGACTTTGGATTACGACGGCATCTATGGCGCGGATACAGGCCCATGGACAACAGATATGTTCGTCGCGGCTGTTTACAGCGATTTAAGCAAGGAGAGAGTGCAAGGCGGAGAGGTCAAAGGATCAGCGAAAGAAAAAAATGAGTAGCACTCCTACGGCTCTTACGGTGACGCTAGCGTTGACGCTGCTAATCACGGGAGAATCTCTACCCAGCGCTGCTGCGCAAGGAATGTCTGCGAGCGGGCAGCGCAGACCGACTCCAACGCCCAAAGCCGGAGCGTTGATCGATCTGACCGGATACTGGGTCTCGATCATCGACGAGGAATGGCGATGGCGCATGATGACGCCGCCCCAAGGCGACTTCTCCTTTGTGCCTCTCAATGCGGAAGGCCGTCGCGTCGCGGGCCTCTGGGATCCTGCTGCTGACGAAGCCGGCGGCAATGGGTGCAAAGTCTACGGCGCTGCCGGAATCATGCGTCTGCCTGAGAGGTTGCACATCACCTGGGCTGATGACAACACGCTCGCAATAGACATCGACGCGGGTATGCAGATGCGCTTGCTGCATTTCGATGGCTCAAAGTGGAGGGGCGGCGAGCCTTCCTGGCAGGGCGATTCGGTTGCATCGTGGGAGAAGCAGGTCCAGACGAGCGGCTTTGTACGACCGACGGCCGGTGCAGCGCCACCGGAAGGGGGCAGTCTGAAAGTCGTGACCACTCATATGCGTCCCGGCTACCTGCGCAAGAATGGAGTTCCCTACAGCGGTAATGCCGTGCTGACGGAATACTTCGATCGGCTGGACGTCGATGGCCAAGCCTATTTGATCGTGACGGGTATCGTCGAGGATCCGCAGTTTCTCGCCGGCCGCTTCATCACCACCGAGCAGTTCAAGCTCGAGCCCAATGGTTCAAAATGGAACCCTACGCCCTGCAAAATCGGTCCCCCGACCAGGGCACCGGCCCGTGCGGGCGGCTTCTGACGGCGGTCTCGGCGGCGATCAGTTCCCTTTCGGCGGGGCCGGCGGATTGATCAGAGCGCCGTCCCAGTGCTCGTCGGCCTTGCCGTCTACAAAGCGCCACATATCAAACCAGGTGGTCGTATATTTCTTCGACGGGTCGCGCGGGTCCGGATATTCGCGCGGCCGCACGACGATCACGTAGTCGCGCTCCGCGACCACCGCGACGACCTCGGTTTTCAGGTGCTCGGGGACTGGCGTCGGTTTGCGTGTCGCCGTGAAATACTTCACGACGCCAGCCAATCCTGAAGCCACATTGGGATTGTGTTGAATGTACCGTGCCGTGATCCACTTGTCAGCCAACTCCCAATGGTTGGCCTCGAGCAGGTCCTTCATGATGTGATAGGCGGCCTGCTTGTTCACATTCAGCTGCGGATCTTTGCTGGTAAACAGAGCGTCAGCCTCGGCGCCCGTGACGCCAACAACCGGCTCCTGAGCGATCGTCGGCAGGCAGGCCGTCACGACGGCAAGCCAAGTCCACAACAACAGACGTGTTTTCATGCCCGTTACATACAACCCGCGCCTAAACTCTGTCAAGCCGTTTGGCAGGGTCAGCTGCCGACGCTTGCCGCAGCCCGAGGGAGTTCCACTTTTCTTGTCCGCGGTCGCAGACAAGTGCCTTTTTCGACCTCTCGATCGTCCGCGACTCGCTATCTGAGCTCTTACCGACTAGACTCGTTTAAAGACCCCGGCCTTGGGACTTAGGTCCCCCAGAGAGCGATTTCTCCCGACCGACGGTCTGGCATCGTGATGGACGTTCTCAAAAAACTGTTTCAACAGCATTTCCACCTGCCGGTCGAGAGGGTGCAGCCCCTTCAGGGCCACCTCGGCGGCTCGGGGCGCAGAATCATTCGGCTTGCCAATGAAGAAATCAGCGCGATCGGGATTCTGCACGATGTGCGCGAGGAAAACGTAGCTTTTCTCGAATTCTCCCGGCATTTTCGCCGGCACGGTCTACCGGTACCGGAAATCTACGCCGAGGATCTGGATCAAGGCGCGTATCTCGAACAGGACCTTGGGGACACGACACTTTTTGAGTTTCTCTCGAGAAACCGTACAGGCGCAAACGTTGCCGCCCGGGCAATCGATACATATCGCCAGGTCGTGGACGTGTTGCCGCGCTTTCAGATCGAAGCCGGCCGCGATTTGAATTACAAAGTTTGTTACCCGCGCGCCGTCTTCGATGCGCAGTCGATCGCCTGGGATCTAAACTATTTCAAGTATTATTTTCTCAAGCTCGCCGGCATTCCTTTCAACGAACAATTGCTCGAAGATGACTTCGGACGGTTGACGACGTTCCTGTTGAACGCGGACCTTGATTACTTTCTTTACCGAGATTTTCAATCGCGCAACGTCATGTTGCGTGACGGCCAGCCCTTTTTCCTGGATTATCAGGGTGGCCGTAAAGGCGCACTTCAGTACGACATTGCCGCCCTGCTGTATGATGCCAAGGCCGATCTGCCGCCCCCTCTGCGCCAGGAATTGCTCGCCCGCTATATCGACCGGTTGGCGGATTTCATTGCACTGAAGCGAGAACGGTTCATGCACCACTACTATGCCTACGTGTACGTCCGGATCATGCAGGCGTTGGGCGCTTACGGGTTCCGCGGCTTCTATGAGCGCAAGGTTCATTTTCTGCAAAGCGTGCCGTACGCGCTGAAAAATCTGCGCTGGCTTCTTCAGCACGTCGAGCTCCCTGTCGCGTTGCCCACACTGACCGACGCGTTCACGAGCATGCTGGCCTCGGAGAGTCTGCAGGGCCTGACTTCGAAGCAAGACTCGTTGGTCGTACGAATTTTTAGTTTTTCGTTTCGCCGCGGCATACCGAGGGACGAAACAGAGCATGGCGGCGGGTTCGTGTTCGACACGCGAAGCATACCGAACCCGGGGCGCGAAGAGAGATTCCAGGCACTTACGGGCAAAGACGCACCGGTGATTGATTATCTCAATCAGCAAGAAAGCGTGCATCAGTTCCTCGCCAGTGCTCTGTCGCTGGTCGAGGCCAGCGTCAGCAACTATCAGCGTCGCGGCTTTATCAGCTTGATGGTGTCGTTCGGGTGTACGGGCGGCCAGCATCGCTCGGTTTACTTCGCTGAGCACTTGGCGAAGCGCTTGAGGGAAAGAAACGGTGTGGAGGTAGTGGTTCGGCACTTGGAGTTGGAGAGTACGAACAAATGAAGGCCATGATCCTGGCTGCTGGCCTTGGCACGCGCCTGCGGCCACTCACCGACCGTCGCCCCAAGGCGCTGGTGGAGGTCGCTGGCCGTACGATGCTGGAGGTTACCCTTGCGCGCTTGCGAGCTTTTGATGTTCGTGAGGTGATTATCAATGTCCATCACTTCGCGGACCTAGTTCTCGCATATCTGGAAAGGAACGATAACTTTGGGATGCGAATTGAGGTGTCTCGCGAGGAGGTGTTACTCGACACCGGCGGCGGCCTGAAGAAGGCTGCCTACTTTTTTCTCGAAGATTCGAACGGTAGTGAAGAGCCATTCATTTTGCACAATGTCGACGTCATCAGCACCATTGATCTCCGAAAGATGATGCAATTTCACACCGAACATCAGGCTCTCGCCACTCTTGCCGTGCAGGACCGAGAGGCATCTCGATACTTGCTTTTCGACGAGCAGCTTCAGCTCTGCGGCCGTCGCTCTGGACACGATCAGAAAAACGAACTCGTTCGACGCCCACAATCAGTGCAGCCGCTCGCCTTTTGCGGCGTCCACGTCATTTCGCCTCGGCTGTTGGCCTTGATGACGGAAGAAGGCGCGTTTTCCATTATCGCCTCCTATGTGCGTCTCGCCTCCGAGGGAGAAGCGATCCTCGCCTTTCGAGCCGACGAGTACTATTGGCGCGATTTGGGTAGACCTGACCAGGTGCGTCAGGTCGCCGCGGATATAGGGCAGAAGGTTGGCCTGTAATACCACGAGGCAAGAGCAACGATAGGCCAAGCCGCTTTCACACTGGTTTGAAGGACTGCCGATCCTCGTCTCTATCGCAGACCTTTGGCGTCTTCTTGAGCGAACTGAGCCACCAGGCCGTGTCGCTCGATAAACGCTTGCAAGCGATCACTTTTCACGCCGCTATAAAACGCGGCTATGTCGGAATACATATGCGAGTGTTCGGGGTCCACCTTGGTGCAATCTCTCATTTCGATGGCTCGTTCAATGATTTCAGTCACACGAAGTTGGGCCACTTCGGTCTGGTTTCGAGTACCGTTTGTTAGCTGGTTGACTTGTGCCTTGTTGTACTGCGTTCGCAATTCGGGGGCACCCCACAGAGCGGCGTCCTCTTGACACACGCCTGGGCTTCGAGCGTGTTGTTGCTGCGCCTTGAGTGGGCCGACAGCAAGAAGTAGCAATCCCAGCGCTACAGTTACCTGACGCACGTTCATGGAAGCCTCCCGTTGAATCTCAGGCGTTAGCTGTACTCAGGACCCAACGAAGCCAGTCAACCCTCAGGGCCAAACGTAGCTCCAAGTCATCGGTGTTACCATGACTCGCGTACCCTGGTTGTATGGCAGAGTTCTTGATAGTTTATGCGAACCGCAGTTGCGTATGGCCCACCGAGATAACAGCCTGTGCCCAACGACTTACAGCTACCCGTGCAGCCAAACGATGCCTGCAGGAGAGCTTTGATGAAGATTGTCATTCTCGACGGCCACGCTATAAATCCCGGTGACCTTAGCTGGGATGCTCTGCGAAGCCTGGGCAGCTTGCAGGTTTTTGATCGGACTCCGGAAACTGCGATCGTGACTCGGGCGCTCGAGGCTGAAGCCCTGCTGACGACCAGAGCGCCCCTGTCCGCGCACACCCTGATGCAACTGGGGCACCTTCGCTACGTGGGGGCCATGTTCACCGGTTACGACGAGATTGATCTCAAGGCGGCGCGTGAGCGCAATATTCTGGTCACCAACGTCCCGACCTATGGAACCGCCTCGGTGGCCCAGTTGGTTTTCGCGCTTCTTCTGGAGCTCTGTCATCACGTCGCACTTCACAACGCCGCGACTCATGCGGGAGAGTGGTCGCGATCTCCAGATTTCAGTTTCTGGAAGGCTCCTCTGATTGAGTTGCAGGGCACGACCATGGGTATCGTAGGTTTTGGCCGGATCGGTCGCCGCGTGGCCGAGATCGCGGTGGCAATGGGGATGTGCGTGATCGCGGCCGACGCAGGCCGAACAGATACTCCTCAATGGCCCGGCTTCCGTTGGTGCGAAGTCGACGAACTAATGACGACTGCCGATGTGGTCAGTCTGCACTGTCCGCTATTGCCGCAAACTCGCGGAATGATCAATGCGACATCCTTGTCCAAGATGAAGCCAGGCTCCTTTCTCATCAATACGTCGCGCGGGCCCCTCGTTGTCGAGCAGGACCTCGCAGACGCGCTCAACCAGGGACGGTTGGCGGGTGCGGCCGTGGACGTGCTCTCCGGCGAGCCTCCGTCGCTCGATAATCCCTTGCTGAGCGCTCGGAACTGTATTGTGACGCCTCACATCGCCTGGGCAACAAAGGAAGCGCGTACACGTTTGATCGAGGCAGTGGTGGCGAATCTACGCGCCTTTGTCGAGGGCCGACCAGTCAACGTCGTGGACTAGACATGACCACCAAGCCATTAGCGGATCACAGTCGCGGAACCCACACGTCGGTCATCGGGTTTGCAGGTGGCGACAAGCGCTAGTACTGCAACCGGCTGCACAAAAGTGGCACGCGGTTGGTCAGGAGTCTTTGGACCCGTCACCTAGGGCTGCTATCAAGTCCTTTGAAAACAAAGCCGGGCGGAATGGTAGCCCACTTGCCCCGTGTGCAAACAGCTTCACGTAAATTTGCGCTGCCAACACGTCTAGAACCCTCTGCGTACCTTTCGAAGGTCTTAGACCCGGCGCATAGAGAATAAAAGATGAAGCTTAGTGAACTGATGATCCTCGGCAGCACGTTACTAAAACACGTTCCCTATTCCGGAGACCCGTTGATCACACGAGAAGGCTGTGCCCTACAGATTGCCGATTACGCGGCCGGCATGGGCAACCTTCGCTACAGCCACTCCTGGGCCTACGGCTCGAACCGCACGACGTGCCCCGCTTGTCACGACTCCATGGAGAATGTGGCGAACGCCGTTGTCCACCTTAACGACTGCCACAAATGGTCCATCGACAAAATCGCGCAGTGGGTTGCTTCAACCGAGCCAGCCAGCACCGACCCGACGGAACTGCGAGGCGTAGAAGTCGTCTCCGATGGCTCTCGGTGAACCCAGAAAGACACCTGCTACGGATTAACCTCTCGAAGGTTTCGTTGTTGTTCTAATTCTGCTCGACCCTGCCATCTTGCTCTCGTATTAACACTGCACTTCAACTCAATCGTTGGGAAACACGAGTGCTGATTGGGCAACATCACCGCTTTCAACGCGTGCACGTCAGGGAAGCGCGATTAGAATTATCAAGCGATGGGGATCGTTACACTCGCGGCATCCTTTCTTGTCGGTTTTTGCGGCGGTGTGCTGCTGGTTGACTGGCTTCAGGAACGATGGTGACCGCGAGACCCGATCGATAGCCACTGAGAAGTCAGGTCCGCTCCGGCGCGCGACTAGCTGGGCGAAGGTGTCCAGGCCAGCGCCGAGGATGACGTACTGCACGACGCCAAGCTGGCCTCGCCCAGATTCTCGATGAAGCGAGCACGGGCCACGATGCCCGCCCGGTAGGCGCTGGTCCATGTCCGCACGTTGCTGCCAGCCTTCCCCGAGGCTACCAGCTGCAGCCCAATCTCGTCTTCGAGCACATGCGGTGGAGGATCGACCCGCACGTGCATGGCCCGCCACACGGCGACTCGCGCCGCCGTCTCATCTGGGGCCGCAGGTCGCTCACCCGGATGATGCGTCACGGTCCACCCGACAACCAGGGGGCGACGCGGCCACCACTTACTTCTCTGCGCTGTGGCAGTCTTGCTCCTTCTGGCATAAAGTGTCTTGTGGCCCATACAGAGGCTGGAGCTCCCATCAAACTAGTACCAAGAGTCCAGCCTCCGAATCGAATGCCTTGGGGGGAAAGGACAATGTATGGAGACGGGAATACAGTCTTCCGCGCAAGTTCCATCGAAGGTCGAACAGGCGCAGAACGAGTTTTTTTCCAGCCAGTCCGTACTTAACATTCTACAGTTGATTCTTGATGGGTCACCACTGCCTGAGGTTCTGACGATCGTTGCTCGGCTCGTCGAATCTCAAGGAGAGGGTTTGCACTGCACCATCTGGCTCCCCGATGAAGACGCGAGCTACCTCCACTGCGTAGCTGCGCCAAGTCTTCCTGGATTTTGCGAGCATGTAGGGCGAACGGAAGTCTGTCCGAGAGGAGCATCCTGCGGCACCGCTGTTTATCGTGGAGAGCCGGTCTATGTGAGGGACATTTTCACCGAACCTAGCTGGGACGACTATCGTCATCTGATGGTGCCTTATGGAATTCGCTCGGTGTGGTCGCGTCCCTTGTTCACGAGTGAAGGTAAAGTCCTCGGTACTTTCGCCATACTTTATCGTGAAGCGCGCAGCCCTGACGCCACGGACTTACAGTTGATTGAGAATGCCAGCCACATCACCGGGGTCGCGATTGAGCGGCACATGAACGAACAAGCGTTGCGGCGTGAACGTGATCGGCTGCGCTTGCTTCTTGAAATTACGAACAGCATCACCTCCAAGTTGGACCTTCGCCATTTGGTTGAAGTGCTGTCTACGAACCTGCTGAGCGTAACGCGCTGTGACTTTTGTGCTTTGCTTTTGCCGGATTCTGATAGCGGCGAATTGCGCCTAACGACCTTATACAATCCTGAACCTCGGGGTTCCCTCTGCGACGGGACAATTATTCCCATCCACGGTTCGAGCTGTGGCAAAGCCTTCTGGACCGGGAAGACTCAATACTTCAGCCACCTGGAGGAGGTGCGCGACGACCCCGAAAGTTTCGGCAACAGCATCGGTCGTCTTCTCTATCAACGTGTGATGGCGGAAGGTTTGATCTCGGGGTGTGACCTCCCGCTTATCGGCAGAAGCGGTGTCGTAGGCGTATTGGCGGCGCTCAAGCGGTCGGCGAGGGCTTTCTCGAAAGAGGATGTTCGCTTCCTTGAACAGGTTACCGGCCAAGTGGCCATTGCTGTCGAGAACGCGGTGAGCTATGAGACGGCGATCCAAGACAGGGACCAGGAGACGAAACAGAGACTCTATCTCGAGGAGGAGATTCGCGCCGAGTTCAGGGAAATCGTCGGAGAGAGCCCGGCGTTGAAAACCGCGTTGAGCCTAGTGTCTGTAGTGGCGCCCACCGACTCAAGCGTGCTGATCCAAGGCGAAACGGGAACCGGCAAAGAGCTCGTTGCGCGTGCGATACATAAGCTGAGCAGTCGCAGCCAAAAGGCATTCGTGAAACTGAATTGCGCCGCCATCCCTCTCGGGCTTCTTGAGAGTGAGCTGTTCGGACACGAAAAAGGAGCGTTTACCGGCGCCATCGCCCAAAAAACGGGACGGTTCGAGCTGGCCGACAAAGGCACGCTCTTCCTTGACGAGGTTGGCGATATTCCTCTGGACCTTCAGGCAAAGCTGCTGCGCGTCTTACAGGAGCAGGAATTCGAGAGGCTGGGCAGCAACCGTACCCATAAGGTTGACGTGCGCCTGATCGCGGCTACGCATCGGGATTTGCCGGCAATGGTAAAGCAAGGGGCCTTTCGCGAAGACCTCTATTATCGTCTCAAAGTGTTTCCGATCCAGGTCCCGGCCCTGCGACAACGCGCAGGGGATATCCCCAGGTTGGTACGGCATTTCACAGCACTCTACTGTCAACGCATGAACAGGCGAATCGACGTAATTCCTCCGGAAACGATGGACGCATTGGTCCGATACAAATGGCCCGGAAACATTCGCGAATTGCAGAATTTTATTGAACGTGCGGTGATTCTCTCGCCGGAGGCCATGTTGCGCGCGCCCGTTTCCGAGCTCGAGCCGTTCCAGCCTCACACCGATTCTGCCCCTATGAATGGCCTCGCGGAAGTAGAGCGGGATCACATTCTTCGTGCACTGGAAGCGAGCAATTGGGTGATTGGCGGACGCAGCGGCGCGGCCGCACGTTTGGGCATGAAACGAACATCGTTGGCGTACAGGATGAAGAAGCTTCGTATAAGCCGCCCTGCCGCGGTGCCAGAGAAACGCAGCGTCGCTGCTGCATCGGGGCACGACTGAGTCTGCAACCCGGCGAAGCGACGATGCCGGTGACAACCTGCTTCGACCGAAATTCGTCAGTGACGGACCTCCGTCGGAGATTTGTCAGCAACGGTTCGAGATCACCGGGTCTCCTCGCCGCGAACTTCAAACGTCGGAATGATTTGCATCGAATGTTCTCTCTGTCCTTTTGGCATGTCGCCTGCACTACCGACCACAGCGCCTGCGGGTGCTCAAGAAATGCCAAAAAGAAGGAGACACGTAATGCTTTCCCAGATCAAACTAGCGCTGGCGTTTTGTGTTCTGACGCTCCCTTGGGGATCGCAATTCTCGGTGAGCGCACAAGAAAGCACGGCTAAGACCCTCGCAACCGGCACCTTCCACGGCAAAGTCCACCAGACTTCAGGCCGCGCCACCATCTATCAGGAGGCGGACGGAAAGCTGGTCCTTCGTCTGACGAATTTCAAGACCTCCAACGGGCCGGATGTCCATGTGATTTTGATCGCGGCAAAGGACGCTGAAGACGACGCCAACTTCCTGAAGAGCGACATCGCACGAGTGGAGCTGGGAAAACTCAAGGGAAACGAAGGTGACCAGAACTACGAGATCCCGAAGGGTACGGACCTCGCTAAATTTCAAACGGTTTCGATCTATTGCGAACGCTTTAACGCGAATTTCGGCGCAGCACCTCTAGAGAAGTTTTAACTCCGGGAAAACGATCGCACATGGAATTGGAACGAACCGATTGGAGTACTTACGGGAGTGAACCGTGACGGACAGCATGATTTCCTGGCTCTCACGCAAAAAGTGGATCTTGGCAGGCATCGGACTGCCGGTCCTCGTGGCCGCCTGGTGGGCATTTCGTCCAGAAAAGCTATGGGTCAATGTGAAAGTCAATGAGCCCGCGCCGTTTGGCTCAAGCGCTGACCTTCAACCTCTCTACACGGGGCGACTGGCTGGTCGAGCGCATCCGACGAGCGGGCGCGCTTCCATCTATCAAACGCCCGACGGCAGTCGCGACCTCCGGCTGACCGATTTCATGACCTCGAATGGTCCCGATGTTCATGTAGTCCTTGCTCAAAGCGGCGACGAGAGCCTCGGACAAGCCTTTGTGAAAGGCGAGCTGAATAGTGTCGAGTTGGGGCAGTTGAAAGCCAATCAGGGGGATCAAAACTACCACCTCCCTGATTCGGCAGACCTGAATAGATACGACGCGGTGGTCATTTATTGCGAGCGGTTTCATGCTGTATTCGGCGTGGCCAAGCTCGACAAGTTCTGAGTGGTTCGTCACGGCGCTGAGGAGCAAAGAAACCAGGAGAGGACTTTATGAGTGATGTGACATCACGAACAGCTACAAAACGCGCAGCGCCGAGCGATGTGGATGTCCGATTCATCTTACCTCGTACATCCATCCATAGGGTCGAAGCCGATGGTGTACAGATCTTTTATCGCGCATCGGGCCAAGCGAACGCACCGGTAATTCTCTTGCTGCACGGGTTCCCTACCTCTTCTTTCATGTTCCGCGAACTCATTCCGCGCCTCGCCAGTGATTACCGCGTGATCGCGCCGGACCTTCCTGGCTTCGGGTTCACGGAGGTCCCGCCCGAGCGAAAATATTTGTACTCCTTCGATCAATTGGCTCTAACGATTGAGGCCTTCACGCGGGCACTCAAAATCGATCGCTACACACTTTATGTGTTCGACTATGGCGCACCCACCGGCTTCCGCTTGGCGATGGCCCACCCCGAGCGCGTAACAGCGATTGTTTCGCAGAACGGGAACGCATACGAAGAAGGCCTCGGTGACGCCTGGGGCCCGATCCGAAAGTATTGGGCTGTACCCACGGCAGAGAATAGGGACATACTCCGCCAAAGTATTTTGACAGCGGGAGGAACGCGCTGGCAGTACACCTACGGAGTAGCGAATCCGGAAAGTGTTGCGCCTGAGTCGTATACGCTGGACACGGCATTGCTGGATCGTCCGGGAAACAAAGAGATTCAGCTCGATTTGTTTTTGGACTACGCATCGAATGTGAAGCTTTATCCACAATTCCAGGAATATTTCCGCGCGTCAAAACCGCCTTTGCTTGCAGTGTGGGGAAAGAACGACCCGTTTTTCTTGCCTCCCGGTGCCGAAGCCTTCCGTCGAGACAACATCGACGCCGAGGTGCATTTTTACGACACCGGGCACTTTGCACTAGAAACCCACGCAACTGAGATCTCTGCCGCGATTCGTGATTTCCTGGGGCGCAAGCTTGCCACGCGCACCAGCGCGTGAACACGCAAACCCATGGAAAGTGCTCGGCAAACACGGATACTGATTCTCGGCGGCGGTTTTGCGGGCCTCACGGTTGCCATGGAGTTAGAGAGGACTCTCGGTCGGGATCCATCGGTCGAGATGACACTCGTGAATCGCGAGAACTTTTTCCTGTTCACGCCCATGTTACACGAAGTGGCGGCCAGCGACTTGGATCTCACTACCATAGTGAATCCGGCCCGGAAGATGTTGCGCCGTGTCCGATTCTTCGCTGGCGAGGTTGACCGGATCGATCTCGAACAGAGGAATGTCTCTGTCGCGCATGGCTTTGATCATCATCATCACACTCTGGGATTCGATTTCCTCGTTGTGGGCTTAGGCTCTGTCACGAATTTTTACGGTATCCCCGGCCTGCCGGAACACGCGCTCACGATGAAGAGCCTGGGCGATGCGATGCGTCTGCGCAACCACCTGATTGCCCATCTGGAAGAAGCCGACAGCGAGTGTTGCCAGGTGAAACAACCCCTTGTAACGTTCGTCGTCGCGGGCGGCGGTTTTGCCGGGGTCGAGACGGTCGCGGCAATCAATGATTTCGTGCGGAGTGCAGTGCGTTCCTACCCGAACCTCAGCGAAGACATGTTGCGGGTCATCCTCGTCCATTCCGGCCCCGTCATCCTGCCGGAGCTGAAAGAACAGTTGGGCGCTTACGCAGAACGAAAGCTAACGCGGCGCAAACTGGAAATTCGCCTGAACACGAGGGTCGAAAGCTTTTCTGGCAGCGTCGTGCGGCTGAGTGATGGAACCGCAATCGAAAGTAACACTCTTGTTTGGACTGCCGGTGCCTTTCCCAATCCCCTGCTAGAATCCTTGCCATGCAAGAAAGAACGTGGCCGTTTGCTTGTGACAGAGTGTCTCGAGGTACAAGGCTGGCCAGGTATCTGGGCGTTAGGGGATTGCGCCGCAGTACCGGACCAACGGAAGGGTGGATTCCACCCGCCAACGGCACAGCATGCCCTTCGCGAAGCCAGAGTAGTAGCGTACAACGTTTTCGCGAGCGTGCGTCGTGCCGCGAACAAGCGGTTTGTCTTCTCAACGATCGGGCAACTCGCGACAATTGGCCGGCGGACGGGCGTCGCCAACATTTGGGGCATCAATTTCTCGGGGTTTGTCGCATGGTGGGTCTGGCGAACCATCTACCTAAGCAAGCTTCCAGGATTTGAAAAAAAACTGCGGGTCGCCTTCGATTGGACGCTGGACCTGATTTTTTCGAAGGATTTGGTTCAGTTCCTCGACATCAGGGCACCGATGATTTCGCGGCCGGATGCGGAGGGTTTGTGGCTGAACGAAGAGCGAGGGACCTGAACCCTCCGCACGACGCGCTGCTCCGCGCCCCCATTGAATCTCTAACTCCACCCTTCTCCCTCGTATCTGTGCAAGGCACTAATTTCCAAGTGCCGATCAGGGCATGTTTGGACTGTGATGTTCCTGTCGCTGCCGTCGAAGCCTCCTGATCTCGAGAAAAGCACCCCGTGTGATTTCCCGCCTCTGTGAATCCGAAGCGCCGAGTTTGGTGCCGGCGTCATTTCTTGCAGGCGGCTCACGGTTGATTCTCCGCTGAGCTGAGTTTGAGTTGGGGTACTATACGTCAACAAGGAGACCAAATTGAACCTTTTAACAGCATTCCGCCGCGAAGAGAAAAAGATCGAAAAGCAGGTCGAGAAACTACAGCAGTTGCTGGACGCCATCCAAAAGGCACGAGTGGCTGTAAGCGATGCTGGCAAGCAGGCTGGTGCTGGGAAGCGTAGAAAGTTATCCAAGACCGCTAGGCGACGGATCAGCGCAGCTCAAAAAGCACGATGGCGAGCACTCAAACGCTAGATCAAATGAATTGAAGGTGATTCTCCGAAATCAATTACGCCCGATAAGAGTCTGGAACACAAGGACTGAAACTCAACTGTTTCTTCATAAAGATTTTTCTCTCGACTTCCCTGCCACCGAAACAGATCGGATACGCGGCGCCCTCATGCTCCCTTGCGGCCAGAGGCGCCCCTGGCAATGCGCTGGTGCGCGCCTTGATGGAATCGCCTCAGAAATCGGTCCTGTTCAGGCTTTACAAATCGATGACGACATCGCGTATCGGTTGTGAGCAGCAAACGAGAAGGTTTCCGTCGGCTGGCTTGTCGAGCGGCTCTGGTCCGTAGACGACCGTCCCGGAAACCAAGCCGCTCTCACAATTGTGACAAACACCGGTGCGGCACGACCAACGCACCGGGACATCGCAGGCCTCGGCCAGCTCCAAAATGCTTTGATAGGCCGCGGCCTTCCAATGTGCGGCGATGCCGCTGCGTGCGAACGACACCAGCGGACCAGTTTCGGTATCGCTGTCAGGGGGGTGCGGAGCTCGCGGCACTGCGCGGACGACACCAGGGGTCATCGACTCACTGCCGTTGAAGATTTCGACGTGAATCTGCCCCGGCGCCACGCCCAAGCTTGCGAGGGCCACTTTCATCTCCGCCATGAAACCAGCCGGCCCGCAGAGGTAGACATCCGCCTCCCGTGGGACACCGACGTCGTCGAAAACCGATCGCGACAGGTGACCGGCAGCGTCGAAATCCTCCCCCATTTTGTCGCGCGAGCCCGGTCTGCTGTAACAAACATAACTGCGCCCACGCGTGAGCGCTTGCATGAGGCGGCGGACTTCGCCGGCAAATGGATGATGCTGCCGATCCCGAGTCCCATGGAGCCACAATACCTGCCGAGTCGAGCGGGCCGCCTCGAGCGCGTGCAGCATTGCCAGAACCGGTGTCGCCCCGATCCCTGCGCTGAGCAGCACGACGGGCCGCTCTCCCGCCTGCAGAATGAAGCTCCCCCGGGGCGAGCTGACCTCGAGAGCATCGTCCACTTGGACATGCTCCCGCAGGTAGGTTCCAGCCATCCCATTCGGCTCGATCTTAACGCTGATTCGATAGCGCTTTGTCGAAACGGAACCCGAAAGCGAATAGCTACGAAAGAGTGGCGTTCCGCCTGCAGCCCGTTGAAGACCCAAAACGACGTACTGGCCGGGCAGAGCCGCTCGCAGCGGCTGACCGTCCCGGCTCTGCATCGTTAGGGAGAGGACGTCCGCCGACTCGTGATCGATCGCCGTTACCACGAGGGGCCGAAATCCTGATACCACCGGGTGCGCAGCTGCTGCCGGCGCGAGCCCTGCGTTCCCACTCTCCCCGGCCGCCGTTTGGCCTTGCAGTAAGGCCCGAAACGACGAGCGCCATCCGGGTGAAAGCGCTGCGATCTGCAATGCACGCTCGAGTCGGTCAGGCGCATGATGGGGCGAATAGAGGAGCGCATTGATCTCTGCGACGGTCATTCGCTCCTCCGCCTCTCCCACTTTCACGACTTCGTCGTCGGCGCCCACGTCACCTTCCTGAAGAACGCGGAAGTAAAACCCCGGCCGTCCGCTGGATGTCAGTAATGCTGGCATCCGGGGCTCGTTCATGCGAATGCCGACGCGGTAGCAAGTAACGCGGGGTTGAGTAACCTCAAACAGTGCTCCGCCAATCCGATAACGGTCACCGATACACACGGCATCGTCCGGCAATCCCTCGATTGTGAAATTCTCCCCAAACTGGCCGTGGACAAAGTCGGTTCTCTTCAGCTGCTCCTGCCAGTGGCGATACGATTCGATCTGATAGACGAAGACGGCTCGCTGCTCGCCCCCGTGCCCCGCCAGGTCCCCTTGACCGTCGCCATCTAAATTCAACCGGCCGGCCCGCACGCGACCACGCACCGCCTGCTTCCAAATTGCGGTGCGCACCGAGCGGCCCTTCCACTCGATCTCGCGCGGAAGTCCAACATTCACGGATAGTAATCGAGCCATGATTTCCCGCATTTCTTAGCGCTTTCCTCCCCTTTTCGCGATTTTCGCGGGGAGCCTAGGCTTTTTGCTGCATGGCTCTTGCCGGGACACTCGTCAGCAGAAAAACTAAGGCCTCTGCGGCGGTGGGATGTGTGAAAATCGCGTCGCGCAGCATGGTGTAAGGCAACCTGCCAAGCATTGCCGTCTGAACAGCCGCCATCATTTCGCTTGCTTCAGCACCAAACGCAGTGAATCCGAGGATGTGGTCGCTGTCGGCATCGATGAGCATTCTGACAAAGCCACGCGTCTCGCCCAGAGTGACGGCTCTCAACACTGCGGCCATAGGCATCTGGACCAAGCGATATGCGATGCCCCGTCGCTTTGCCTCAGATTCGTTTAAGCCGACTCGCGCGAGTTCGGGATCGGTGAACATGCAGAACGGCACGAGTCGATCTCGCGTCGTGCGGCTGCGGCCGTTCAGGTTGTCGCGGACAATTCGGAAATCGTCAAAGGCGACGTGCGTGAACTGTGGGCTGCCCGCACAATCACCCATAGCCCAAACGCCTGGCGCAGTGGTCTCCAATCGCTCGTTGACCTTGATGTAACCTCGGGAGTCCAACTCGATTCCTGCCACTTCCAGCCCGATCCCCTGCGTGTTTGGCGTACGCCCAGTAGCGACGAGCAGATGGGTTCCCTGCAGGGTTTGTTTTCCGTGGCTGGTTTCAAGGCCGACTCGCACCTTGTGACCTGAGAGTCCGTCCACTTCGCGCACTTGAGTCTCGAGCAGCACTTCGATTCCCTCGCTTGCGAAATTCTCAAGCAGCGCCTGTGCAACATCAGGATCTTCGGCGGCGGCGATTTGTCGGCCACGCTCGATCACCGTCACCGCAGACCCAAAGCGGCGCAGCGCCTGTGCCAGTTCAAGACCGACGTATCCTCCACCCAGTACGATTACGTATTCGGGTAAGCCGTCGAGATCGAGAGCTTCCACGTGAGTCATGGGTTTTGCAGGCCCAAGGCCCGGAATATCCGGGACAGCTGCGCGCGATCCCAGGTCCAGAAAAACCCGATCGCCGAAAATCGTTCGGCGGCCTCCCTCGTTAAGGTGTACCTCAACGGTTTTCGGAGCCACGAATCGTGCCTCTCCTCTGATCAGCTCCGCACCTGTCGTCTTGAAGCGATCGAGATGAAATTGAGCCTCACCTTCCACCATCTTTCGCTTGCGGTTGAAGACGCCCCTCATGTCCGTGGACACTTGTCCCGTTTGGATGCCATAGTCCGTGCCGTGCCGGGCGAACCAATTCGCTTTCGCGCTGCGAATCACGTTCTTGCTGGGCAAGCAGGCAATGTTCGGACATGATCCGCCGATGTACTTCCGCTCCACGACCGCCGTGCGGTGACCTGCTTGCGCCATGTTCCAGGTCAGGTGCTTTCCCGCCTCTCCACTTCCGATAACAAGGATTTCGTAGTGTTCTTCCTCAGCCATCATCCACCTCCGCGCCTCTAGGCGCGTCCCTTCACATGCAGAACGTTACATCCGTTCCGCGAGCGGCCACAATCACTTTCCCCGTCCTCCACCGAGCATCGTCGCTGGCCAGAAATGGCCGTGAGGGGATAAGAACTCGCCAAAACCTGCGTGGGTTGGCTCGAGAACTAGGGACAAGACCGAGGGTGCGGCGCGGAAATGAGGCGCAGCGATCGAGGCTTTGTGAACAAAGATTTCAGTTTTGCGCACTCTGCCTTGGCTTGCTTGTTGGCCGCGTGGTGACTTAAAGCCCGATTGGAGTTACTTCCGGGTAGTCCCCCATCTGGCACTCCTGATGCGGAACTCAGCCGGCTGATTCGGGTCAACGACCGGCGATCAATGCTTATCGGCGAGCAAGGCAATCTTGTGAATCGACGGCGCCTCCGCCAGCAATTCAGCGGCTTTGGCCATGAGGGCTTTGGCGATGGGCCCGTCCAGATGGGCTTGGCGACCGGCTTCCGTGTCGAAGGTATCGAAAATGCCGTAGCTACCTTCCCCTTCGGCGAAGGCATACCATGTCACCGTTTGAGCCTCTTGCTGCGCGAGGGGGAGAGCCGACTTGAGGAACGCCTCGACTTCAGCATGCTTTCCAGGCTTGGCTTTGAGACGAGCATAAAGAGCGAATTTGGCCATCGAGCCTTCCTTTCTTCCGGAGATTGTCTAGCGACCCGCAATCCGCTGGGGGGATTGGATGCTCTGATCCTCAAGGACGAACTTAATAAGATCTTGAAAACTCGCCTCCCGCCGGCCACGCGCGCGCCAGCAGCAGCCAGAGCCCTTGCAATCCCCCGTCACTATTGCGACTTTGCCGTTCAACTTGTTCCTGTCGTGCCTACTCCTACTTGGGACGCGACCTCATGCCGAAGCTCTGGTTGAGTTCTGGGCCCAACTTCTTGGTGACTAGCGAAACAGGTCAACCTTGGCGAGGTCGACAATCTCATCGGCACGGCCGCTCAGAACCGCTTTCAGCATGAAAAGGCCGAAGCCTCTCGCCTCGTCGTACGTGATCGTTGGCGGCATGGCAAGCTCCTGGCGCGAAACAGGAATTTCCACCAACGCGGGCCCGTCAAATTTGAGAGCCTTGGCAAGCGCAGGCGCTACCTGATCGGGAGTTTCAGCTGATATTCCCAGAAGGCCGGTGCCCTGGGCGATCTTTGCGAAATCGGGGTTGTGCAGGTCGGTCGCGAAATCGAGGATACCGGCCGCCTTCATCTCCAATTCGACGAAAGCCAGCGCGTTGTTCTTGAACACGATGATCTTCACCGGCAGTTGGTGTTGCCGTAGCGTCAGTAGATCGCCCATGAGCATGGCAAAGCCGCCGTCGCCCGCCATGGCAATCACCTGTCGGCTCGGGTAGGCCGCTTGCGCGCCGATTGCCTGCGGCAGTGCATTGGCCATGGAACCATGCGTGAAGGAGCCGATAAGTCGACGTTTGCCATTCATCTTGAGATAGCGGGCGGCCCAAATGGTCGGAGTTCCAACATCGCACGTAAACACGGCATCCTGAGCGGCAAGCTCATCAAGCAGACGAGCAACGTACTGAGGATGAATGATATTCTCCGTCGATTCGCCGCTTGCCAGTTCATCGAGGCTCAAACGTGACTTGCGATAGTGCGCCAACGCCTCTTTTAGATGTGAGTCGGATTGGTTTTGCTCGAGCTTCGGAAAGAGGGCCCGAAGCGTCGTTTTGGTATCACCAACAAAACCAAAATCCAGCTTGGTACGGCGCCCGAGTTGTTCGCCACGGAGATCGATCTGAACGATGGTGGCTTTTTTGGGAAAGAACTGTTGGTAGGGAAAGTCCGTTCCGATCATCAGCAGTGTGTCGCAATCCATCATAGCGTGGTAACCGGAAGAGAAACCAAGCAGACCTGTCATGCCCACATCAAAGGGATTGTCGTACTCGATGAACTCTTTCCCGCGCATGGCATGCACGATCGGAGCGTTTAGTTTGCCAGCAACCTGCATGAGCTCTGCATGAGCTTCGGCGCAGCCCGCTCCACCGAAGATGGTTATCTTCTTCGAGCGGTTTAGAACTTCCGCCAGAATTGTGATTTCCTCTTCGGAGGGACAGACCGTTGGCTTTGGCTCGTGGAAGTGCAGCCGAGGGCGCTCTTCGACGGAATCCCGTAAAGCCACGTCGCCTGGCAGGGCGATCACCGCAACACCTCGTCGAGACAGCGCCGTCTGGATAGCGATCTCCAGAATGCGTGGCATCTGCTCCGGCTGCGAGATCAGCTCACAGTAGTGGCTACATTGGGCGAAGACATGCTCCGGGTGCGTCTCCTGAAAATACCCGCTGCCGATTTCGTGGCTGGGAATCTGCGCGGCGATGGCCAGCACCGGAACACGGCTGCGCTGGCAGTCGTAGAGACCATTAATTAAGTGCGTATTCCCGGGGCCGCAACTTCCGGCGCACACCGCTAGTTTTCCCGTAAGATGCGCCTCTGCGCCGGCAGCAAACGCGGCCACCTCCTCATGCCGCACGTGAATCCACCGAATTCGTCCCTGACGGCGAAGCGAGTCGGTGATCCCGTTTAGGGAGTCACCGGCGAGTCCGTAAACTCGCTCGACCCCAGCCTCCGTCAAAACCTCTAAGAGTACGTCAGCTACTTTTTTCTTATTCATTGTTCGATCTCCACAGTCCGGACCCGCGTTTGGGCAAGTTCGGAGTTAGGCCGTCCCTTGTCCTACGGGGCGGGACCTCACGCAATACGGATTATCCTGTATCACGAAACTGCCTGTTATGTTGCGTCTGCTGTTGAAGGAAGGCACCGCAAAGGGAATCTCAGACAACTGACATTTGTGTCTGTGCTATGCTGCACGCGACTTTCGTTTGAAATAAGGAGAATGGGGAGGACGGTATTGTCTTCTAAGATACTCGTCGTCGATGACTTTGAACGGTTCCGCCGATTGATCGTTTCGACCCTCCTGGATAGGACTGAGTTTCGGGTGACGGAGGCTTCCGACGGATTACAAGCCGTCCAAAAGGCCGAAGAGCAGCAGCCAGATCTGATTCTGCTTGATATCGCGCTGCCAATTCTAAACGGAATGATGGTTGCAAGGCGCGTGCGCAAGCTCGCTCCCACAGCCAAAATCTTGTTCCTTAGCCAAGAATCTTCCCCTACGATTGTGCGACAAGCCCTTGAGCTGGGTGCATTAGGGTATGTTCACAAGCCACATGTCCACCGTGACCTACTGCCCGCTATCGAAGCAGTTCTTGCGGGCAGGCGATTCGTTGGCAGTGGCCTAGAATTTAGTGGAGCTATGGATGAAGTCGTTCCTTACCGCCACGAGATTCTCTTCTGTTCTGATGATGCGGCTCTTCTGCAAGGCTTCTCTCGTTTTATCGGTGACGCCCTAAACGACGGCAACGCTGCGGTTGTGTGGGCGACCGAGTCGCACCGCGGCAGTCTTCTTCATAGGTTGAACTCCCAGGGCGTGGATATCGATGCGGCAATTCGACGAGGCACCTACCTTGCGTTTGATGCTGATGAGCCACCTGAACCGGTTCGAATGCTCGAAGTCCTCAGCAGGTTGCGAGAGGCAGCCTCCCAAGCCGGGAAACGGCGTCCGCGTGTTGCTGTGTGTGGCGTACGCGCAGGTCGCTTGTGGGCGGACGGCAAGATAGACGAGGCGATGCGGCTCGAACAATTTTGGAACGGAGTGGCCAAGAGTCAAGACATAGACATTCTTTGCACGTACTCATTGCCGCGTAGCCCTGAAGACGAGGACGCGCTCAAGGGTATCCGTGCAGAACACAACGCCACCTTTTTCGCGTGAAATCAGTCCGCTCGTGCAGAACGCGCAAGATCTTACCGTAACGTGAGGGAACGCTGATCAAGACCTCCAAAGGACTGATGCAGGAGCCGACCCGCCCCGGTTTCGGGCAAGGCCGGAGTTGATGGAATCGTGCGAGCATACAGAATCGATTTCAGTTCCGCGCCCGCGCGCCGTCCACGGAAGCCTCAAGTGATCTCTTCCATGAAAGGACATCACATGCATCTCCGTACTTGTACCACCCTCGCAGTCGCGATCGTACTTCTTCTCATCTCTTCACGACTCGGCGCCCACGCTCAGCAGGACACGAACCGCCTTGTCACCGATGGCGGCATCTCGGTGCCCGGTTGGACTGGAAAGATCGACAACAATGCCGAGAGGGCCGGCCAAACGATCAAAGACGCGAAGCTTGTATCGGAGGGCGCTGCGCTTCACGTCACGACTGGCCCCGCGGTGACTTATTGGAATCCGGCCAACAAAGCTACCGGCAACTACACGGTGACTGCGACCTTCACTGAGCCCAAGTACATGAATCTGAACACCCATCCGCATCCCTACGGCATAGTCATTGCCGGCAACGATATGGGAACGGCTCAGCAGAGCTACCTTTACTGCGCCGCTTACGGCAACGGGACCTTCATTGTGCGCGGATTCGGTCCCGAGCCGTTTCAAATGAACGGTCGAGGTGCCGAAAACGCTGCGGTTCATAAGGCGGCAGGAGTGGGACAAGCAGTCACGCAGGAGATCGCCCTCTCTGTCAATGGCGATCGGGTTCAATGCGCCATCAATGGCACCGTCGTTGCGAGCTACGCGAAATCCGAATTGGTTACCGCAGGGAAGCTGAAGTCTACCGACGGTGTCTACGGAATCCGCTTCGCGCACAACACCGATGCTACCGTCACGGGCTTGACCCTTAGCAAGGAATAGCGTCCACGAAAAAGTAAACGATCGGCCAACATCCGTTTCACTGTCGGGGGGGGGAGGCTTGGCTGCTAGTTAGATCGCTTACTCACCGCTTGCGAAAGTACGCGTAAGCCTTGCCATGTTGTTCAGTTGTGCTAGCAACACAATCGCGGTATTTCCGTATATCGCTCACCATTCGCTCCAAAGCTTCACTTACCGGGCGT